>UOEP01000093.1_pt1 | contig 24517 bp, 20 predicted proteins | sample 1989931 | NCBI WGS metagenome assembly UOEP01 (sample SAMEA4712198, study PRJEB27164) | hydrothermal vent metagenome | biome: marine basaltic hydrothermal vent biome; feature: marine hydrothermal vent; material: mineral | place: Pacific Ocean | collected 2011-06-14/2011-07-23 | depth 1691 m
GGCTACCCGTTTTGTAAATGCCGGAGACGACAACTCGCCTGATTGTAAAACAACCGAGGCAAAACGGTTACGGTAAGCAAAATCACACGCTTCCAGTATTTCCTCATCAGTTGCTTCGTAACGGAATACTTTTTCATTACTTTTCCTGATTCCACAGTAAAGGCAATCTTTAGAGCAAATATTTGAGAACTCGACCAAGCCACGGAAATAGGCTTTGTTGCCAACCACCTCTTTTTTTACCTGCGATGACCTTTCAAACAATTTCCTCCTGTCTTCCCCTTTTGCCTGAAGCAGGAATATCAAATCCTGCCTGGTAAGATCCTTCTTCGCTAAAATATCTTCGATCCTTTTCATACATAGCAAAATTAATTGCTCCTGATAAACTATAATCAAATCAGGCACAATTTATATTCAATAACATAAAATAAACCGGACAATTATCATAATCAATTGTAAAAGTTCTGTGTATTTTTAACCCAAAATCCTGCGGGAAGGCTTTTGGGCTGACTTCAGGGAGGACAAAGCAGGAATAAAGAAGCAAAAACTGCTGGTTTAATCTGCCTGCCCCCCTTCCCCGCGTAAACTTTAATAGTATGAATAATAAACGTATAGGCTTTGTAGGAATCATTATTGACGACCGTGAAAAATGTGCCGGAATCGTCAACACCATTTTAAGTGAATTTTCAAACCTGATCCTCGCACGGACCGGGCTACCCAATGCCAAAGGGAACACTTCAATTATCACCCTTGTTGTTGATGCCACTACCGATGAACTGGGGAGCATGACCGGGAAACTTGGAGCCATTCAGGGGGTATCGGTAAAATCAGGATTAACAAAGAAATAAAAGTCAAAGTAATTGCCTGCATAATAAACTTTATAAGGCCTAAAAAAAACTATGTATAACATACCTGCCGATTTTATCAATGAACAAAAAATATGGGGAGTTTTGGAAGCCCATAAAGTTGCTGATGCTGTAAAAGTGAGAGAAGTACTCGCCAAGGCTGCCGAAATGAAAGGGCTCAGCATGGGCGATGTTGCAGTATTAACGGGTATCAGCGACCCGGAGCTGATAAAAGAGCTTTTCAATACTGCCAATAAAGTTAAAGAAACGATTTATGGGAAACGGCTTGTCCTGTTTGCCCCTTTGTATATTTCCAACCTGTGTGCAAACGAATGCCTGTATTGTGCATTCAGGGCTACGAATAAAGCAATTGTAAGAAATGCGCTAACTCAGGAACAGATTGCCCGCGAGGTACAAATATTAATAAACCAGGGGCACAAGCGTATATTAATGGTGGCCGGCGAGTCGTATCCAACCCGGGGCTTCCAATATGTGCTGGATTCAATAAAAACCATATATGGCGTAAAGTCGGAGCATGGGGAGATAAGAAGGGTTAATGTGAATGTTGCACCCCTCAAAACAGAAGAATTCAAAGCTTTAAAAAGTGAGGGTATCGGGACTTACCAGATATTCCAGGAAACATACCACCGTGAAACATATAGCAAAGTCCATATCGGAGGGAAAAAGAAAGATTATAATTGGAGGGGGTGGTCATTGCACCGTGCCATGGAAGCCGGGATTGATGATGTAGGGATAGGCATCCTTTTCGGATTGTTTGATTACAGGTTCGAAATACTGGCAATGATGCAGCACATCAGGGAGCTGGAAGAAAAATTCGGGGTTGGGCCACACACAATAAGTGTACCCAGGCTGGAGCCGGCAACGGGTAGCGACTTAGCCTCACACCCGCCGTTTGCTGTTTCCGATATCGATTTCCGTAAGATTGTTGCCATCCTGCGCCTTGCAGTACCTTATACAGGAATTATCATGTCGACACGTGAAACCGCCAAAATGCGGCGTGAGACTTTTGCATTGGGTGTCAGCCAGATTTCTGCCGGCAGCCGTACAAACCCGGGAGGATACAACAGTGAAAAAGAAGACGATATTTCCGGCCAGTTTAGTTTAGGCGACCACCGCCCGCTAGACGAAGTGATCAGCGATGTGGCGTCAATGGGCTACATCCCTTCATTCTGTACAGCCTGTTACCGCCTTGGGCGTACCGGGCAGGATTTTATGGACCTGGCAAAACCGGGCGATATAAAACTGCACTGCGCACCCAATGCCCTGTCGTCGTTTATGGAATACCTCCATAACTATGCCTCAAAAAAAACAAAAACCGTGGGCATCAAACTAATTCAGGATTCGATTAACTCAATGAGCGGGCTTGTAAAACAACGGGCAATAAAATTGGTAAACAGGGTGGAACAAGGAAAAGATGATGTATATTGTTAAAGATATTCCGTGTAAAGCAGGGGTTCTGTTAACAGAGCCGGGAATCAATTCTGAAACCTTTTAACGGACAGAACAAACTTGTTTATTTCCTTACAAATAAAATGAAAAATTACAGAACCGAAACCGACCTTCTAGGAAGCAAAAATATACCCATTGATTCGCTTTGGGGTATCCACACTGCCCGGGCAGTTGAGAATTTCCCTATTGCCCGGAAGCCTGTCCATCCTGAGCTGGCAAAAGCCTTTGGCGCAGTTAAACTGGCTTGTGCGCAAACCAACAACCTGCTCGGCTTTTGGGAGAATAAAGAAAAAGCATCCTCTATTTTGCAGGCTTGCAGCGAAATGGCCGAAGGGTTATTGAACAAGTATATTATTGTGGATGCATTACAGGGCGGTGCAGGGACTTCTACCAACATGAATGTAAACGAGGTGATCGCCAACCAGGCTCTCCGGCATTCGGGGAAGGAACCGGGAGAGTACGATTTTATTTCCCCGTTAGGAGATATAAACCTGCACCAGTCAACTAACGACACTTACCCTACCGCATTAAAAATTGCAGCAATAAGATTATTCAGGGAATTGGAACAAAATGTACTGGAGTTGCAGGAGGCATTCCAACAAAAAGAAAAGGAATTTGCACACATCGTAAAAATCGGGCGCACACAGCTACAGGATGCTGTACTGACAACCCTTGGCAGGGAAATGAGTGCTTATGCCGAAGCCTTTAACCGCGACCGCTGGCGGATATACAAATGCGAAGAAAGGCTGAGGTCTGTCAATCTGGGAGGTACAGCAATTGGCACAGGACTGGGAGCGCCACGCCAGTTCATTTTCAGGGTAACCGACAGGCTGCGTGAAATTACCAATATCGGGCTGGCGCGAAGTGAAAACCTGATTGACAGCACTCAAAGCACCGATGTTTTTGTAGAGGTTTCAGGTATTTTAAAAGCTGCTGCTTCGAGCCTTTTAAAAATAAGCAACGACTTACGGCTCCTTTCCAGCGGCCCTGATGCAGGATTGGGCGAAATCAATTTACCCCGAATGCAGGCAGGGTCATCCATCATGCCGGGGAAAGTAAACCCTGTTATACCCGAAGCAGTTGCACAGGCTGCCATGCTGGCCATGGGCCACGACATGGTAATTACACAGGCTTGTAGCCTGGGGAACTTAGAACTGAACCAGTTTTTACCCCTTATTGCTCATTCATTACTGGAAAGTTTATCCATCATGATTAATGCAACGGCAATTTTCAGGGAGCTATGTGTTTTAGGGATAACTGCCAACGAAGAGAAATGCAGGAAGAATGTTGAAAATTCAACGGCAACGGCAACTGCCCTAATCCCTAAGACCGGGTATTCAAAAGCCGCCCTGATTATCAAAAAAGCAACATCTGAAAAAATTACGATTAAAGAGGCAGCTATTAAATCAGGCTTTGTGACATTGGAAGAATTTGAAGGGCTGATCGCCCCTGAAGCTGTTTGCCGATTGGGGTTCTGATTAAAACCTAAAATAAATAAATGGCTGCAACTGGGAGCTGGCAGCCTGGTACAACAGGAACACCACCAGCAACGTAATCAACAACTTTACAAATGTGGGGGTTTTAATAAACCACCCGCGTATTTTTTCTTTCCTTTTGAAAGGCAGCCATACAAGGATATACCCAAGTAAGGCAATGCTAAAAGGAGAAGCGTATGCATTGATTATACCTGGTAAAATGCCAATGTCGAAATGATATTTAACCTGATAAAAGAATTGTTCGACAATTTCCCAGCTTTGCGCCCTGAAAAAGACCCAGGCAAATGTAACCAGGTTAAATGTTATAAAAATACCCAGGTATTTCAGCCACTTTAATTTATAGGGTTGGTGGGTTGTTATTTTACGCCATATTTTATCCAGCACCAATCCTACCCCGTGGATAGCCCCCCATATAACAAACTGTAAATTAGCGCCATGCCACAACCCCCCTAAAACCATCGTAATCATTAAATTCACATAGGTCCTGAAATTCCCTTTCCTGCTCCCCCCTAAAGGGATATACAGGTAATCGCGCAACCACAGGGATAGCGAAATGTGCCAGCGCCGCCAGAAGTTTGTCAGGCTGATTGCTTTATATGGTTCATTAAAATTAATGGGCAATTTGAAACCCATCAGCAGTGCCACCCCGATGGCAATATCGGTGTACCCTGAGAAATCACAATATATTTGAAGCGAATAACCGTAAACAGCCAGTATATTTTCAACCCCCGAATAGGATAGTGGTGAATTAAATACGCGGTCGACAAAATTTACGGCGATATAATCTGCAAAAATGACCTTCTTTACCAGGCCCTTTAAAATGAGGAAAAGCCCATGCCCGAATTCAGCTTTCGTCAGTTGGTATTTTTTATAAAGCTGGGGGATAAAAGCTGAAGCCCGGACTATTGGCCCGGCTACCAGTTGCGGGAAGAAAGCCAGGTAAAAACTAAAATCGAAAATATTTCTTACGGGCTCAACCCTTTGTTTATACACATCGGCAATATAACTTATCGCCTGGAAGGTGTAGAATGAAATGCCTACAGGCAATAAAATTACCGAAGCATCAAACGAAGAGCCGCTGAGTTTATTTTCCCATAAAACGAGCCAGTTGACTACCTCAAATTGTGTATGGAAGAACTGATTAAATGAACTGGTGAAAAAATAAGCATATTTAAAATAAGCCAGAACTAGTAAATTCAGGGCAATACCGGTAGCAAGGAATATTTTCCGCAGAACTTTTTTCCTGCCGGGGCGGAGTAAAAGCCCGAAAATATAATTTAATACTGAAGAGAAAACCAACAGGAAAAGGAAACTTCCATTCGTCTTGTAATACAGGAATAAGCTTATGGCAAGCAGGTAGAAGTTACGCAGGGAATTTTTTTTATAAAAGAATGAATATAGCCCCATAATTATTGCAAACAACCCCCAGAATACCGGGCGTGTGTACAAAATGGGTTGCTCGGGTGAATAAATCAGCAACTGATTGACTATCTCTTTAAAAAAATTACTCATTGGCTATCAATTCGTTAGTCTCGCCACCTTCGAGAGACTTTAAAAATTCGGCAGCAAATAAATTCCCGACCTTCTTTGCCCCCAACATTGTAAAATGCACATAATCTTTATTGCCCAAAGGCGGCTGTTTCTCCACCCATCTAATCATACTGCCACTCCCCCCCATTGCATTAAACAGATTCCAGAAAGCACACCCGCTCTCCAAAGCTGCCTCTTTTTGTGCCTGTACCACGGCACTAATATTACTATACGACTGCATCCTCCCGTTCACCTTATGAGCCATGTCGGAAGAGCTAATCAATAATAACGGCACTTCGGGCAATTGTTTATTAATGTATGCTATTTCTCCTTTTAACTGTTTTTTATAATAGAAATAATTATTGCGCACATTGGGGACAACATTCACCCCGTAATGAAGGATTAGAAATGATGGTTTTATCAGATTTGCCATTTGTTTGAACCTTGTGGTATCCATCATCGAGAAGCCGGGGAATGCCCTGCCCCGGAGCGCAATATTATCAACAATAATTCCTTTTGGCGATTCAAGGGATAAACCATAAACGGTTATTTCCGAGTCCGTACTAAATACGGCCTTCATTATTTCCGGTGTAGCTCCAAGGTTAAGCCGAAGCTCATTTATATAGCCTTTTGTTGAGAGCTTTTGAGCATATTGCCTTCTCTCATCCAGGGTAATCTTAATTGATGACTTCCCGGATGCCATGTAAAATATACAGGCAACCGTGTAGCCCCCGGGCTTTTGAGGTTGAAGGCTCCTGATTTTTACCCATGCGGTAGTTGAATCGGCTTCTGCTTTTGAATTGGTTACCCTGAATGATTCGCCCAACAACCCAACATCAAGGTTTTTCCCTCTTGCCCCCACCACAGTTGTTTCCTCCCAATTATTGGAAACAGTCATTACAAAATTGTTGGCAGAGTTATAAATATCCGAAACCGGTACCAACCCTCTCCCCGAACCACCATACCTCTCCTGTAATTTGTCTCTGAAAGCCGAAGTTATCCGGTCATTCTCTATTTGAGAATCGCCATAATACATAATCCTCAACGGTTTACCCAACGAATCGATACGTTCAACCTCCTCTTTTAATAAAACCATATAATCTATAGAATCTGACGGGAAGATTAATGACTGAGCGGTATCGTACTTTTTTACCGGCAACCTTCTTTTAATTTGTGAGGTTGTATCTGTTCCCGCCAAAGATTTATCAGGGATTCCTATCTCTTTTTCTCCATGTGTGGGATTTTCGGGTATGGAATCGATATAATTAACCGCAGGTTTGTGTCCTTCCGGGAATTTAAAGAAATGCACCTCCCAACCCAGAATATCGTACCCTTCAGCAGGTATGAACCAGGAGGCTGCGGCAAGAATCAGTAAGGTTGAAATAAAAAACAGAAAAATTTTTACCGGTTTCATAAGCAGTGCTACATAACTCGTAAAAATAAAATGAAAAAAGGAGATTCGCTAAAAAAACAGGACATGATTTTAAGGTTTGTTGCGTAGAGTTGAGTATCCGTGAGAGGCTTCTCATTTAAACATTTGAACAGCAATAAATAACGTATAGAACACAAAATCAAGGAATAAGAAACTAAGAAATTGGCGCCTGCCCCTTATTTGGATATTCCTTATTCCTTATTGGATATTTTAGATTTTTTATTCCTTATTTGGCAACGGGCTGCCCCTGCATCAGGCCTTCCTTTTAATCTTCAATTTTTGCCCCGGGTACAGGTTTTTTGCATCCGTAATGTTATTCAGCCGCATGAGGTCTTTATTTGTAACCCCGGGAAACTTCCCTGCAATTGTCCAAAGGTTATCGCCTTTCCTGACGGTATAATAAATATAGTTGGGGTTGATAAGTACTGGCTTGCTTTTCTTTGCTGAATCAGGGGCTTTACCGATCATCCACTGTTTGGCTTCAAACGACATCCCGTCAACTTTACTGTAATATTCTTTTTTGCCTTTAGGGACATAAATAACCATCCTTTGCCCAACCCTTATCAGGTTACGGTAAACATTATTCCAATACCTTACATCGGAAGCACGCACATTGAACCAACTTGAAATAAATCCGATATTATCGCCTGCTTTTACTTTATAATAAATTTTCGCCTTCCCCTTTATGTCAATCGGGGCATAATGGGTAAAACTTCTGGATGTTGGTTGGACCAGTGCATTATCCGGGAAATATTTTTCGCGTTCAAAGTTAAAAACAGACTCCTCATTATCAATGAACCGGGCAATCTTATCCTGCGGTAACCTAAGGAGGTAAGGGTTTCCCTGTTTTGCCGGGATAACATCTCTCCTGTACATAGGGTTCAACTCCCGGAGTTGTTCTATTTCGATACCAACTGTTGATGCAACCTGGTTAAGGTTCAGGTAACTGTTAATCATCAGCGTGTCTGTTAATATTGGGAATTCGGGGAAACGTGGCACTAAATTATGCTCAAGGTAATAATTCATCACATAGGTAGCAGCAATAAATGCCGGGACATAACCTCTGGTTTCCCTGGGCAACCGGTAATAAACCGACCAATAATTTCTTTTGCCGCCCGACCTTCTGATTGCCTTATTTACATTTCCCGGCCCACAATTATATGCAGCAATCACCAGATACCAGTCCTGGTATACATCGTACAGTTGTTTCAGATATTTTACTGCGGCTTCTGTCGATTTAAGTGCATCGCGGCGTTCGTCAACAAAGCTGGTGATCTCTAACCCCATCATTTTCCCTGTTCCATACATAAATTGCCAAAGCCCTGTAGCCCCGGCTCTTGACCGTGCCCTTGGATTTAATGCAGATTCAATAATTGGAAGGTATTTCAGTTCAAGGGGCAAATCGTATTTATCCAGCACCTCCTCGAAAATTGGGAAATAGTAGGCTGAAAGCCCGAGCATTACCTCAACCTGCTCCCTCCTTTTCAGGGTATATAATGCAATAAAGTTCCGAACAACCTTATTGTACGAAAGGTCGATGGGGGCGTCAATCTCCTGTAGCCGTTGTATATAAACCGAATCGGGTAAAGCTTTCTCTGAGAAGTTGCTGTCGGCACTTAAACTATTATCATCAAAGAAACTGTTTTTTATGTACCAGGAGCCAATAAGGTTATCAATTTTCTCCTCAAAAATATCGTTTAGGTTTTCATCGGGCTCTACGTACTCATGCGTATACCCTGATGTATCTAAAGCAACTACCCTTATTTGTTTTATCTGCTTCAGTCCGTCTTTTGTTGTTCCTTGTAAATTAGCGGTAGCCAATAAAAATGTAACAACTGCTAAAATGCAGGCCTTCTCCCTCATATTCAATCTTATTAAAAATTAATGGTGCAATTTATACAAAAGACCTTTTGACTATCAAACTGGATTATCGATGGCTGCCAGTTAAAAGTCAGGTCATCGCTAATATCAAAATCGAAAAGATGGGCATCGACACTTGCATCAATAATATTGAGTGCATAAAAACCAAACGCACTGATTATCAACAAGTCCCTGTTCCTCCTGTAATAGTCGGCACCCCTGCTTAACTGATCCTTCACCTGCGAATACCTTGTCGGGTTACTCAGGTCTCCCGGATTAAATAAGTCTTCATAGGATGTAGTACCAGCGTCATTGTCGGTTAAGTCCTTATAAGCTTTCTGGAAAATCTGATAGTACCCGTTGTTCCAGTTGATCGAATAACCGATTGTGCCGAATCCGATGTAGATAAGCGGTATCTTCCAGTATTTTTTATTATATGCCTGCCCCAACCCCGGCAATATTAATGAGTATATGGTGGCTTTGTGTGGCGAATGGACTTTTTTTTGTGTTGAAATGGTATCCTTAACAGTTTCCCGGGCATTTACAGGTACGGTTATCACCAATAATAAAAACAGTACAATACTCATCCTGCCCATTGTTTTCAACATCACTCCTTTTTCAATACTTATTTAAGTAATAATATTATAAATAAAGCTGTTTTTATTCCTGTTTTTTCAGCAATTCAACGATACGTTCAAAGTCATCAACCGACTTGAAAGGAATAACGATTTTCCCTTTCCCTTTATTGTTGATTGAAAATGAAACGGGCGACTTAAAAAAACCGGCCAGCGATTTTTTAACGGCAAGGTACTTTTCGGGTATCGAAGCTTTACCTTTCGCCATTGTACTCCCTTTCCCCCCCCCGTTAATGCTACTGACGATCTCTTCTACTTTGCGCACCGAATAATCATTCTTTACCGTTTGCTCAAACAGTTCCACCTGGGTATCTGCATCTTCAATATTGATAAGAGCCCTTGCATGCCCCATCGTTATCTGTTTTTCCCGGATACCTTTTTGGATGAGGGGCGGTAATTTTAATAACCGTAGGTAATTGGCAATGGTCGACCGTTTCTTCCCTACACGGCTGCTCAGTTCCTCCTGTGTCAGGTTGCATTCTTCAATTAACCGGTGGTAACTAAAAGCAATCTCAATAGCATCCAGGTCTTCGCGTTGAATATTCTCAACCAACGCCATTTCGAGCATACTATCGTCGTTGGCTTCTCTGACATAAGCCGGGATCCTTTTCAGCCCTGCCATCTGGGCTGCCCTGAAGCGCCTTTCCCCTGCAATGATCTGATACCTGTTTTCAGCAGCTTTGCGCAGGGTAAGTGGTTGGATTAGCCCAATCTCTTTAATCGATACGGAGAGTTCTTCCAATGCCTCGCTATTGAAATTCGAGCGCGGTTGAAAAGGGTTTACTTCAATCAGGCTCATCTCAACATCGTAAGTGCCATGCCCTCCCCCTTCGTTCATTTTATTGGCATCATCGATTAACGCCCCTAAACCTCTGCCTAAAACATTCCTTTTGCCCATAAAAATGCAATTAAACGTTAAATACTCTCTGGTCGCTTGTCAGTTTCGTAAGCGAATTCCTTTGTAAAATCTCCCGGGCCAGGTTCATGTGGTTTATAGCACCCTTGGAACTGGCATCGTATAGTATAACAGGCTTCCCATAACCGGGAGCCTCACTTAGTTTTACATTCCGCCGGATAACAGTTTCAAAGACCATCTCCTGGAAATGCCTTTTCACTTCTTCGTAAACCTGGTTTGATAAATTAAGCCGTGGGTCGAACATGGTAAGTAAAAAGCCCTCTATCTCTAATGCCGGGTTTAGCCTGTTCTGGATTATTTTAATCGTATTCAGCAATTTACCTAATCCTTCAAGCGCAAAATATTCACACTGTACCGGAATAATTACCGAATCGGATGCCGTTAGTGCATTAACGGTTATTAACCCTAAGGAAGGAGAACAGTCAATCAGGATAAAATCGTAATCGCCTTTTAACTTTTCCAGCGAATGTTTTAGTACCTTTTCGCGATTTGGCAGGTTAAGCATCTCAATTTCAGCCCCAACCAGGTCAATGTGCGAAGGTATCAGGTCAAGATTGTCAATATCCGATTTCAAGATAATTTTTTTCGGGTCAACCTCATCAATTATACATTCGTAAATACTGGATTGAACCTTTTTCACGTCAAATCCAATTCCCGATGTGGCATTTGCCTGCGGGTCGGCATCAACAATAAGTACTTTTTGTTCGAGGACAGCCAGGCTGGCAGCAAGGTTTATGGTTGTTGTGGTTTTCCCAACTCCCCCTTTCTGATTGGCCAGTGCAATAATTTTTCCCATAGATTACAAAGTTTTTTTCGGTCGGTTTCAAAGTTAATATTTTCAAAGAAAAGAGGTTTATAAAATTTGTTAATTGTAACGTTGAACCCGGTTATATTGCAGGAATGCTTTTGGCAACTTCCTTTTTCAATTGTTTTTTATCAATTGGCATAACACCAACTTTCTCGCAAACAAGGCCACCGGCGATATTCGACATCATAGCCAGGATTTTTAGCGGCAACCCGGCTGCAAGGCATAAGCTTGCTACGCTGATCACCGTATCGCCCGCCCCCGACACGTCGGCAATGTAACGGATATTTGCAGGGAAATATGACTCTTCAACACCATTGCTAATGAAAACACCTAATTCTGACAAAGTAATAAAAATCAATTTAAAATTCTTTTTCCGTTTGTATTCATCTGCAATCCGCCTGAGTGTGCTCAGGTCGCCTTTCACCACATCTGATTTGACTCCTTCTTTGAACTCTTTGAAATTGGGTTTAAAAAGGCCTATGTCTCTGTACAATTTAAAATTCCTTTTCTTAGGGTCGGCAGCTGTATAAATACCTTTTTCATTGGCTAGAGCTGTTATTTCCCTGATGACCCCCGGGGTGATAACCCCTTTGTCGTAGTCAACGAATATGATTACATCGATCTCCTGTTGGGCAACTGTTTTAATAACCGAATTGATAAGCTGCGTTTCCAAATCAGGAGAAATATATTTTGTCGATTCTTCATCTACCCGGGCAATGTGTTGCCCATTGCTGATCACCCTGTTTTTTACTGTGGTATTACGCCCCGGGTCAATAAGTATCCCCTCTGTAGATATATTCCTTTTTTCCAGGAGGCCTAAAAAAACCTTCCCCTTATCATCGTTGCCAATAATCGAAAACAAAATCGGGGTTGCCCCCAGCGACTGGATATTTAGCGAAACATTAGCAGCTCCCCCCAAACGGTTTTCACGGTCGGTAACCGAAACAACCGGTATCGGAGCCTCCGGTGAAATCCTTTCTATCTTGCCCCACAGGTAGGCATCAACCATGGCATCGCCTATTACTATAGCCCGAAGTTTTTCGAATTTGTTGAATATTTCCCCTACTCTAGCTTTTTCCACACATACTTAATTAAGTGCTACAAATGTAATAATTTTTGAGTGGCTGGAAAATGCCTCTCAACTTCATAAATCATAAAAACAAGCTTCTACATCGGGTCAACGTCAATATTAAATATTGCCCCGCTATTGCCTGGCAGGTGTTTTACAAAATGGATACATTGCACCATATATTTTTTCGACTCTGACAATTGCCCGGGCCTGCCAATCTTCAACCATATCTCTTTCTGGTGCCAATTCTTAATACGGCTGACCAATGGGAACTCGGGGCCTAACACTATAAAGTAATTTTTATCCCTTAATTTTGTTGCCAGTTGTGACGATGCCCTGCTTACTTTCGCAATGTCTTTATGTTTCACAACCACTTTGATTAAACGGAAATATGGAGGGTATTTAAAAAATTTCCGCTCATTTAATTGGCGTGAGAAAGTCTGCAAATATGCATTTTCGATGATTTCCGCAATAATCGGGTGCCCGGGTTGCGAGGTTTGGATTACCACACTTCCCTGTTTGTGTTTACGCCCGGCCCGGCCGCTTACCTGGGCAATGAGCTGGTAACTTCGCTCGTGAGCCCTGAAATCGGGGAAATTAATCAGGTTATCGGCATTCAATATCCCGACCACACTAACATAATCTAAATCAAGCCCTTTGGTTACCATCTGTGTCCCAACCAGAATGTCAATTTTACGGTTTTCGAGGTTGTATACCAATTTTTCGAAGGCTGTCCTCGAACGGGTTGAGTCAAGGTCCATCCGTGCAATCCTGGCGGTTGGGAACAAATTTTTTAGCTCATCTTCAATTTTTTCTGTCCCCATGCCCCTGGTTTTAATATCAGGAGACCCGCAATCGTGGCAATTTTCGGGCATTTTCAAATAAAACCCACAATAGTGGCATGACAACTGCTTTTTAAACTTATGGTAGGTGAGGCTGACATCACATCTTTCGCATTTAGGTATCCACCCGCAATTCATACATTCAATAAACGGGGCATACCCCCGCCTGTTTTGAAAAAGGATAACCTGCTGTTTTTTTTCAAGGGCCGTTTCTACCCGTTCAAAGAGGGCAGGTGTTAAAAACGACTTCATCTCCTTCCGTTTGTAAGCCCGCCGGATATCTGCAACAAGAATTTCAGGCATTTCCATTTCACCATGCCGCTTTTCTAACTCCACCAATCCGAATTTGCCGGCTTTTGCATTGAAATAGGATTCAAAAGACGGCGTTGCGGAGCCAAGCAGTACGTTTGCTTTGTTTTGATACCCAAGGACAACGGCCATGTCGCGGGCATTATACCTTGGTGCCGGGTCGAATTGTTTATAGCTGTTTTCATGTTCTTCGTCTACCACAATCAGCCCCAGGTTGCTGAACGGTAAAAAAAGTGAGGACCGGGCGCCCAGTATTATCTGATACGAATCTTTGCGCCGGTTGTAGAAACCCAATACTTTCGCCCATACCTCAACCCGCTCGTGGTCGCTCATCCTCGAATGGAAAACCCCGACTTTGGCCCCGAAATATCGTTTCAGCCGGCTGGTGATCTGGGTGGTTAAAGCTATTTCAGGCACCAGGTACAATACCTGTTGCCCCTTTTTAACAGCCTCTTCGATAAGGTGCGAATATAATTCGGTTTTACCACTGGATGTTACCCCATGTAAAAGTACCACCTGCTTGTTTGCAAACGCCCTTTTAACCTTAGCCAATGCCTCTTCCTGAAACGGATTCAGGAGGTACAACCCGCCCTGTTCAACCCGTGGGGTTGTAAGCCTGGATATGGCCCGCAAGCGTACCTTCAATATCTTTTTTGAAATCAGGCCTTTTAAAATAGCACCGCTAAAATCTGTCTCTTTGAACAATTCCTTGCGGCTAAGCTCTTTTTTTTCATTTTTTGAAAAAGGGCCTGCCAGTTTACAGAAATGGAGTAATAACTCTTTTTGTTTTTTTGCCCTGCCCAGTGATTCGACCTTCTCATTCAGGGCTGCTTCCGTTTTTATATCAGGATGAATAAAAACAAAAGGTTCCGATTTAGGTTTGTATTTTGCAGCTATTTCTTCTTCTACGGAAATAACCTTTTTATCGATCAATGATTTCAACCCCGTAAAAGAGAAATGCCTGCCCAGTTTTTTTTGCAGCTCATGAATAGCTATTGGCCTTTCGCATAAATCCCGGAGGATAACCATCTCAGCCTCCGAAAGCGAAGCTTCATCCGCTTCTCCAATTGCTGCAACTTTCGTCTGGCTCTCCATTTTCATACCCGATGGGAGGGCTGCCCTCATCACATCGCCCAGAGTGCAACAATAGTACTCGGCAATCCATTTCCACAAGTCGATATTCTGAGGGAAAATAACTGCTTCTTCATCCAGTATGGAATGAATATCTTTTATCTCGAACCCCTCCGGGGGTTTATTGTGGATAGCAGCAACAAGTGCCGAATAAAATTTCTTTTTACCGAACTGTACAATCACCCGCTGCCCGGCATGAATTTTTTTTTCAAACGGAGGCGGTACACGGTAAGTAAAATAATCGTGTAACGGAAGAGGTAGTATTACATCAGCAAATAATGTTGCCATAGATAAAAAAGCCGACAGTAGCCATCAACAATTAATGAAGTTGTTTAATGTAAATGTAACCGGAAAAATCTGAATCGTCAAAAAAAGATATTGACAAGCCCTGTTTATGCTGCTGTTAAAAAGGCTCCTGAAAACTACTGTTTATTCAACTTTACCCCTCTTGCCATACCATGGGCTGTCTTTTTTTAAGGCTTTATCAAGAGCCTTTAGTGTTTCCCGGGCTGCATTTTGTTGAGCTTCTTTTTTTGACGGGCCAACTCCTTTCCCTGCTATTTTCCCTTCAATCTCAACGGTAGCGATAAACGAGGGGTATTTACTATCATCGGGGGACTCTTCGGTGGTTTCAAATTTTAACTGCTTTTTGTATTTCTGGCTCCACTCAATCAGCTTGCTTTTAAAATTGCTGTCGGCTTGTTCAATTTTATTGAGGTTGACATATTGTGACAGGATTTTTTTTGTGATAAAATATTTTGCAGCCTTGTAATCCCTGTCAAGGTAAATGGCTCCAATTAAAGCTTCGAGGGCATCGCCGTAAATATGGCTTTTGTCGAGAGTATTTTTTGTATTCGAATCGATAAAAACATTGATCCCCATATCAAATGTCAGCTTGGTAAGGAACTCGCGGTTCACCAGTTTCGACCTCATTTTGGTAAGGAACCCTTCGTCTTCCTGCGGAAAACGGTTGTAAAGGAAATCGGCAATTACAGCCCCCAAAACCGCATCGCCTAAATATTCCAGGCGTTCATTGTTTACATAGTTGCCCTGCGAATCGGTAACTGATGCTGATTTATGAATAAATGCAATGTCGTAAATCCTAAGGTTTTTAGGGAAGAATCCTAACAAATCTTTCAGGAACAAATAAAACTCTTTCCTTGGAGAAGAAAAGAGTTTTATTCTTTGTGCTATTTTTCTTACCACAGCAGATTCCTAGAATTTTCTGAAAACGATGGTGGCATTGTGCCCGCCAAAACCAAAAGTATTGCTTAATGCTATATTTATGTCCCGTTTTTTAGCTTTATTAAACGTAAAATCTAAATTATTATCAATTTCCGGGTCATCAGTAAAGTGGTTAATTGTTGGAGGGATAATACCATTTTTAAGGGCAAGTATAGAAGCGATACTCTCAACTGCACCGGCAGCCCCCAATAAGTGGCCGGTCATTGATTTTGTAGCACTAATGCTCAACTTATAAACATGCTCGCCAAAGACCTTAATAATAGCTTTTGGTTCTGCTATGTCGCCAAGAGGAGTGGATGTACCGTGTACATTAATGTAATCAACATCTTCGGGTTTCAGCCCTGCATCCTCGATAGCCCATTTCATCACCAGGCTGGCACCCTTTCCATCCGGATCGGGGGCAGTCATGTGGAAAGCATCTGCCGACATAGCGCCGCCAATTATTTCACCATAAATTTTAGCACCCCTTCCGACCGCATTTTCATACTCTTCCAAAATGAGAGCACCCGAACCTTCACCCATCACAAATCCATCCCTGCCTTTATCGAAAGGGCGTGAAGCTGTTTTTGGGTCATCGTTCCGTGTAGAAATTGCCCTCATTGAATTGAACCCGGCTATCCCTGCTTCGTTTATAGCCGCTTCGGAGCCGCCGGAGATCATAATCTTGGTTTTCCCCAGCCGAATCATATTAAAAGCTTCGATCAGTGCATGAGATGCCGATGCGCAGGCACTTACAGTGGTGAAATTAGGACCCCTGAACCCATATTGTATAGAGATTAAACCTCCGGCAATATTAGCAATCATTTTAGGAATAAAGAAAGGGGTAAACCGCGGATTATCATCTTTGTAGGCACGTGCCTCGTCAAAGAATGTTTGCAGCCCACCTATACCTGCCCCCCATATAACACCAACCCTGTCTCTGTCAACTTTGTCAAGGTCAAGTCCCGAATCTCTCATTGCCAATTGCGAAGTAGCAAGTGCGTATTGTGTATACAAATCGTACCTGCGGGCATCTTTGCGCTCCATAAAATCGGCCGCATCAAAACCTTTTACTTCACAGGCAAAGTGAGTCCGGTGTTTTGAGGCATCAAACTTAGTTATAGGTGCTGCTCCGCTTACTCCATCCTCCAGATTACCCCAAAATTCGTCAATTGAGTTACCTAAAGGATTTATCGTTCCAAGTCCGGTAACAACTACCCGCTTCAATTCCATAAATACAAAATTCTGGATTTAATTATTTTACACTTGTTTCAATGTGTTGGATTGCTTCTCCAACAGTGGATATCTTTTCTGCCTGGTCATCAGGAATAGCAAGATCGAACTCTTTCTCAAACTCCATAATTAACTCAACTGTGTCCAGTGAGTCCGCTCCTAAATCATTAGTAAAGGAAGCCTCGTTAGTAACTTCATTTTCTTCAACACCCAATTTATCAACAATAATTGCTTTTACTTTTGCTGCTATGTCAGACATAACTCTAATTTTTGGTTAATACTTAATGTTATTTTAAAAAAAATCGGTGCAAAGTAATAAATTTACCGTTTATAAATCAAAGAAAAAAAATAAAAAATACTTTTACAGCCTGTTTACAGGCCATTATAACTGATTAAACTTGAATATTTTAATCGAAAATTCGAGTTTTTTATTTTAAAAAAGATAAAGAATGAAGAAGATAGCCATATTCGCCTCAGGATCAGGAACTAATGCACAGAATATAATAGAATATTTTAAGGGTAACGGCAAAGCGGAGATTGATTCACTTTTTTCAAACAACAAAAATGCTTATGTGCTTGAGAGGGCCAGGAAGTTTGGAATCCCTACCTTTATTATTGAGCGTGAATCTTTAAAGAATACAGATGAGGTGGTTACCCTGCTAAAATCAAGGGGAGTCGAACTTATTGTGCTGGCCGGGTTTTTATGGTTGATCCCTGAGAACCTGATTGAAAACTTTACAATTATTAATATCCATCCGGCCCTGTTGCCAAAATATGGAGGCAAAGGAATGTATGGTATGAAAGTACATAATGCAATTGTTGAGAACAAAGAAACTGAATCAGGCATAACAATCCACTTTGTAAATAGCCGGTATGATGAAGGCGCAATAATTTTTCAGGCAAAATGCGCCATAACGCCATCAGACAAACCTGAAGATGTTGCTAAGAAAGTCCATCAACTGGAATACGAACATTTCCCAAGGGTTATAGAAGAGGTGCTAAAGTCTGTTTAGATTTTGTTTTACCTTTATAATACGGGATGCCATACGGGCAATGTTTTTCCCATCTACGGCTTAATTTGCTATTCTTAAAATGTTAATTCCTGTAAATTAATTAAATTCGTATTTGTTATGTTTTTTTGCTTTCTGAGTCTTAATGAAGTTTTTTAAAGTTAAATCAAGGTGTCGCTCTCGAAAATCCACTTTAACTTTAAACAACTTCAATAATAAAACGCCCAGGCAAGGATTATTTTCCTGCAGGGTTGTTAAATAATGTTAAGAGGTTAATTATCAGGATGCTTTTAAAATTATCTTTGTGGCATGAGCAGAAATATGTTGACGACATTGATTGTTACGATGGCTTTGGTGATGGGAGGGTTAATATTTGTGCAGTTCAACTCCATTAAAAAGGCATCGGATATCAAGGAGGAGCAATTCGATAAAACGGTAACTAATGCTTTGCGTGAGACTATACATCGGATTGAAATACATGAAACTGAGGAACTCCTTGAACAGGAGGTGTTTAACCAGCCTATGGCGGGGTTGAATAATTTTACCGCCCCCAGTTTTAATAATTTCCCCAGGCAATTGGGGCAACAGGATATCAGCATTCAATTCAGTTACTCCAAACGGTCGTTTAGTAATTACAGAGGTAGTAACTACGGAGGCAGCTTCACTTTTAGCTTTTCGGATACAACTATATTATTGGAAAAAAACACACGTGGCCGCCCGGGCGATTTCCCTTCAGCTTTTGACAGGCATCATGATTATAACCTGCGGCAGAAACAAATAATGCAGCAGCGGCTAAAAGAGAAGGCTGATTTATTACAAAAAATATTTTTCAGGGACAGGCCGATTGAGGAGCGTGTCGACTCGGCATATATTGACAACCTGTTAAAAGAAGAGTTCACTAAATCAGGAATCCCCCTGGATTATAAATTTGCTGTAAAAACTTTCACCCAGGGAAAAGAAAAACTAATAATCGGGGGTAATGACTACAACCCCAATAGCAGGAATATTGAATACCATGATGTGCTTTTCACAGGCGATGTATACAATTTAAAGCCTAATTACCTTTATGCATATTTCCCAAAAAGGTCGCGGTTCCTGCTAAATGAGTCGGGTATCCTGGTAATCCCAACAATCATCCTCAGCGCATTACTGGTAGGGATATTTATATACACTATTTTGATCATTCTGAGGCAGAAGAAACTGTCGATGATAAAAAATGATTTTATTAATAATATGACCCACGAACTAAAAACTCCTATCTCAACTATTTCGCTTGCCAGCCAGATGCTGGAAGACGGGAGTGTGGCCAATACGCCCAAAACCATTGAACATGTATCCAGGGTGATTTACCAGGAGAGTAAACGGTTAAGCTTCCAGGTGGAGAAGGTGTTGCAAATGGCAGTATTCAACGAGGGGCGCATGAAACTCCGGCTTAAAAAGCTAAACCTCAATATGTTGACAGCCAGTGTAGTTGACAACTTCAGGCTTAGGGTTAAAAGTAAAGGAGGTACTTTAAAATCGGATTTAAAGGCGGAGCCGGCAGAAATTAAGGGCGATGAGGTACATATAACAAATGTTATTTATAACTTGCTCGATAATGCTGTAAAATACAGCAAGGGGATACCGGAAATTGAGATATCAACCGAAACAAAAAAAGAATTTGTAATAGTACGCATTAAGGATAAAGGCATTGGCATACCAAAAGAACACCTGGGGCAGATTTTTGAACGATTCTACCGTGTGCCAACGGGCAATATACATAATGTAAAAGGATTTGGGCTGGGGTTAAGCTATGTGAAAAAAATTGTTGATACCCACAACGGTAAAATAAAAGTTGAAAGTATACTGAATAAAGGGACAACGTTTAGTTTATATTTTCCATTAAATACTAAATAAGCATGGAACGAAATGTAAAATTACTGCTTGCAGAAGACGATGAAAACTTAGGGTTATTACTAAAAGAGTACCTCTTTGTAAAAGGGTATGATGCAGACCTCTACCCTGACGGGGAACTCGCATACAAAGGCTTTATGAAAAACCATTATGATATTTGCATATTAGATATTATGATGCCAAAAAAAGATGGTTTTTCACTGGCAAAAGATATCCACATGGTCAATGCCGATATGCCCATTATTTTTTTAACGGCGAAAAACCTGAAAGAAGATGTAATTGAAGGGTTTAAGCTGGGGGCTGATGACTATATTACCAAACCGTTTAGTATGGAGGAGTTGATTTTCAGGGTCGAGGCTATTTTGCGGCGTACATCACAGGAAGCACAGGGGAACAACCAAATGGTGTTTAAACTGGGTAAATACACATTCGACACATTGAAACAAACCCTTTCCGGCGGTACGGAGGTGGTTAAGTTAACGACAAAAGAGTCGGACCTGCTTAAATTGCTTTGCCAGAATGCCAATAAAATACTGGAAAGGAATTTCGCACTGAAATCTATATGGATTGACGACAATTACTTCAATGCCCGGAGTATGGACGTATACATCACCAAACTTCGAAAACATTTAAAAGACGAGCCCGGGGTGGAAATTATAAATGTCCATGGGAAAGGGTACAAACTGATTTTATAATTTACTGAGAAGCACGCCGGAAGCCGATGTGCAAAAGGCCGGCACTACGGTATTTTTATCCTGGGTGTAATACCAAACCCCTGGCAACAGGTCGCAGCACAGGGAAGATTTGCCGCTTTTAAATTCTGAAGTTGTTTAAAGCCCAGATGTAATTTATCGACCGGGCTTTAAACAACTTCTCTATTAATCCAGTTTCAATACAGCGAGGAAAGCCTTTTGTGGCACCTCGACATTACCTACCTGCTTCATGCGCTTTTTACCCTTTTTCTGTTTTTCCAGGAGTTTCCGTTTACGGGTAATATCGCCGCCATAGCATTTTGCGGTTACATCTTTCCTCACTGCTTTAACTGTTTCGCGAGCAATAATTTTTGCCCCGATTGCAGCCTGGATAGCAATATCGAACTGCTGGCGTGGTATCAGTTCTTTAAGTTTCTCGCACATACGCCGCCCAAAATTATAGGCATTGTCGAAGTGGATCAGTGTCGATAAAGCATCCACCATCTCGCCATTCAGTAAAATATCCAAACGGACAAGTTTTGCCGGTTTATAGCCGCTCATGTGGTAATCGAACGATGCATAACCTTTTGATATACTTTTTAATTTGTCGTAAAAGTCAAACACAATCTCGCCAAGCGGCATGTTGAATACCAATTCGGCACGTTCAGCCGTAAGGTAATTCTGACTGATCAGCACCCCCCGCTTATCGAGGCAAAGGTTCATCACCGACCCAATATATTCAGAAGCAGTAATAATACTGGCCCTGATATAGGGTTCCTCGATCATATCAATCAAAGTAGATACAGGCATTCCCGATGGATTGTACACCTCCTCTACCAAACCGGAGGTTAAATGGGCACGGTAAGAAACGTTGGGTACGGTAGTGATAACATTCATGTCGAATTCACGTTCGAGGCGCTCCTGGATAATCTCCATGTGGAGCAAGCCCAGGAAGCCGCAACGGAAACCAAACCCAAGTGCTGCCGATGATTCCGGCTCAAAGGTAAGCGATGCATCGTTCAGCTGCAACTTGTCCATTGCCGCCCGCAAGTCTTCATAATCATCAGGGTCGATGGGGTAGATACCTGCAAATACCATTGGCTTGACCTCTTCAAACCCTTCTATTGCTTTATCACACGGGTTTTTTACATAAGTAATAGTATCACCTACTTTTACTTCGCGTGCTATTTTAATCCCTGAGATGATGTATCCGACATCGCCTGTGCCCAATGTTTCACGAGGATTAAGTGCCAACTTCAAAACACCGATCTCATCGGCATAGTATTGTTTCTTTGTGGCTACAAACTTAACCAGCCCGCCTTTGTTAATTTTGCCGTTAACAATTTTAATATAGGCAATAATACCACGAAATGGATTAAATACGGAATCGAAAATGAGTGCCTGCAATGGTGCTTCCGGGTCTCCTTTGGGTGGAGGTATCCGTTCGACAATCCGCTCCAGGATAAGCCCAACACCCAGCCCGTTTTTCCCGCTTGCCTGGATAATATCTTCTTTGTCGCACCCAATCAGGTCGATTATCTGGTCTTCGACAACCTCCGGCATTGCATTGGGCAGGTCCATTTTATTCAGGACAGGAATGATCTCCAGGTCGTGTTCAATTGCCAGATAAAGGTTTGAGATAGTTTGAGCCTGGATACCCTGTGTTGCATCAATTATTAACAATGCACCTTCACAGGCAGCTATCGACCGCGAGACCTCATACGAAAAATCAACATGCCCCGGAGTATCAATAAGGTTTAGCTTATATAGTTCACCTTTGTATTGATAATCCATTTGGATTGCATGGCTCTTAATGGTAATACCCCGTTCTTTTTCCAGCTCCATATTGTCAAGTACCTGGTCATGCATCTCCCGTTCTCCCACGGTTTTTGTCATTTCGAGCAACCGGTCGGCCAGGGTACTTTTCCCATGGTCAATATGGGCAATAATGCAAAAATTCCTGATCTTATTCATTTACCTGCCTTTATCCTTAATTTTATTTCAACGTTTCAGAAGCTGCCTAAACAAAAAAACCATTGTAATAATTCTAAAAAACAAAATTCAGACAGCTTTTCAGGGCACACCTGAAATTTCCGCAAAGGTATTTATTTTTTGAATTATTTGCGTATTGATTTTTTAAGCCCCTGAAAAGTATCTTATAAGGGCTAAAATCAGGTTTTTTGCCACACTGTATCCATCTTGCCATTCACTTTGCCTGGGCCCGGCAACATTTAAGATTATAACATTATTGTGTTTTACCCAGTCCGTAACCTCATCAATACTGGCAGTTGCGGAAGAAGAGTCAATCTCGTACAAAAACAACGGTTTGTTTATCTTTTGCGCATAATTCCGAGTCAGTAATGTCCCGCCCGTTAATTCCTTATGGTATATAATTAGCGTTGCATCCGAATCCCGCACATTCATTTTCGTCCGGCCGCTGTAATTGCCGCCTGGTACTGCTTTTAATGGGTATTTATTGTCAATAGGCCCATCTTCAGCCATCCTCCCCTCCGGGCACCATCCTCCACAAGCAAATCCTGCTTCAAAAGCAGCATCTAATGCCCCCCTGTCTACCCCGGTTTGCCCCCCACTAATTATTTTTTGGCACAACATTTGTTAATTATATTTGTACGGTTTAAAGTTGAAAATATTAAAAACATACCAATTAAAAGATGTTTTTATACACATAAAGAAGTTTTTTTCATAAATTTGGTTTAGTTAGATTAGAAAATGATCCCGGTTCGCATCAGCAGCCGGGATTTTTTTATTTGATAGTTATTTTATTGGAAACGTTGCAATGCGTTCTTCAAATCTTCAGGAGTATCAATCCCAAAACTATCAATATAGGTACGTACCGTTTTAATTTTATAGCCATTTTCAAGCCACCTTAGCTGTTCCAATGCTTCTGCCTGCTCCAAAATACCGGGTTCCAACATTGTAATTTCTTGTAAAATATCGGCTCTGTAGGCATACATTCCCACATGGCTCCAAAAAACTGCCTGCCCAACCCAATTGCCCGGGCCTGCATCTCTAAGATAAGGTATCGGGGAGCGGCTGAAATACAATGCACAGCCATCAAGCCCAATGACTACTTTGGGTTTATTGGGGCTTGTCAAATCTTCGCCAACCTTAATGGGTTTTATTAAAGTTGCTATTTGAGTGTGTTTATCAAAATACTTTATTAATTTCTTTATTTGCCCGGCATCAATAAACGGTTCATCGCCCTGAATATTAACAACCACATCAAAATCAATATCTTTTGCCACTACCTTAGCTGCTTCGGCACACCTGTCGGTTCCGCTTTTGTGTTCAGGAGAAGTCAGTATTACTTTGCCCCCAAACCCTACAACGGCATTAAAAATCCGCTTATCGTCTGTTGCAACCCAAATATTGTTTAATGCAGTTTTTGCTTTTTCATAAACAAGTTGTATCATTGGTTTGCCGTTAATATCAGCCAGGGGTTTCCCCGGGAAGCGGGTAGAGGCATAACGGGCAGGGATGATTCCTATAAATTTCATTGAATTGAATATTTTTAACAAAGATAAGCTAAGAAATCAAAAAAAGGTTAATTCCCTTTCATAACGGGGCAATGACCGCTAAAAATTATAACTTTGCAAATAATTATAATTGTTAGTACATGGATATTCAGGGGATTAAACAAAGGTTTGGAATAATTGGCAACTCGCCTGGGTTAATCCGGGCTATTGAGGTGGCAGTACAGGTTGCCCCAACTAACCTTTCGGTTTTAATAAGTGGGGAAAGTGGAACAGGGAAAGAAATATTTCCACAGATTATTCATCAACATTCGTCACGCAAGCATGGTAAATATATAGCGGTTAACTGCGGGGCAATCCCTGAAGGGACTATCGACTCAGAATTGTTTGGCCACGAAAAAGGGGCATTTACGGGTGCTCATTCCAACCGTAAAGGCTATTTCCAGGAAGCTGACGGTGGCACAATATTTTTGGATGAAGTTGGTGAGTTGCCCCTGTCTACGCAAGTACGGCTTTTAAGGGTACTCGAAACCGGAGAATTTATCAGGGTTGGGTCGTCCCAGGTTATTAAATCGAATATTCGGATTATTGCAGCAACTAATATTGATATCTCTCAAGCCATAGAGGAAAA
>UOEP01000192.1_pt1 | contig 24306 bp, 18 predicted proteins | sample 1989931 | NCBI WGS metagenome assembly UOEP01 (sample SAMEA4712198, study PRJEB27164) | hydrothermal vent metagenome | biome: marine basaltic hydrothermal vent biome; feature: marine hydrothermal vent; material: mineral | place: Pacific Ocean | collected 2011-06-14/2011-07-23 | depth 1691 m
AAAAATGTACCAACCCTGTTTTTAGCCCCCATTTCCAAAAGGTTTACCTGAGGGGATGCTTTTTCGCCCAGCAAATAAAAAAAACTTACAACCTGCTTTACCGGGTTGAATAGGATCTTTGCTTCAACAATACCCTCTTCCAGCCAAAAACTTTCTCCTGAGCACAGCATATCCGATGTATATTCAAAGTCGGCAGGCATAAAACCTGATGCGGGATTCCACACCTTCCCTTTGGCATGTTCTTTTTTTACCTGTATCTTAAGTTTCTTATTATCCAACACAATATTCTTCCCGGAGTTGAAGCACTGTAAGTCACCTATTTGCGAAAAACTCCCTTTTACCAGTTTATTCCCCCAGAAACTATTGGTAATCCATTTGTCCTCATCCAGTTTGCCTGTGTCAAAAAGTTCTTCGAATACCACCTCCCAGTTTTTGAAAAAGTCAAAATCATTCTTCCCCAGGTATTTAAAATATTTAACCAGGTGAGGGAATTTTTTCATGGAGAGGAAATGCTGCTGTTTGCTATACTCTTCCGATTTTTCCCACTTCTTTTTATCTTCCAGGTAGGCTTTTCTTTTCAGGAACTCTTCCGACTCCGTAATTTTTTTTAATTCGAAGTAACGTTTCAGGTCGAACGAATCTTTTACATCAAGGTAGTTCTTATAACTCTTCGACTTTTCAAACGCCAGGAAGAATTTGATGCCCCTGTCATTCTTAAGCTGTTTATATTGGTTGAACTTTGCATAAGCATTACTTTTTTCAAATTTAGTTTTGTCTTGCAGGTATGCTTTCCTCTGAATAAAATCATCCGAATTAATGATAGTCTCCAGTTCATAGTACCTTTCTAAGTTGTGGCTACCCAATGCTTCCCGGTAAAGTTTTAGTTTTTGCGACCTTTCAAACCTGAAGTACTTTTTTATCCGGAACCCTCTTTTTAATTCCCTGAGCTTCTTTTTTTTCTCTTTATCCCTTTCGGGTGAATTCCTCAACCGCAGGTAGTCCCTTAATTCTGTAGATTCAGAAAACTCATTATGTTCTGCCAACTCTTTCGACCCATGCAACTCGAAGTAAGCTTTCAGGAGTTTGCTCTTTTTTAGTTTAACAAATTCCAGCAGTTGCCTTTCTTCTACCGACCCCTTATAAACCTGCCCTTTTATCTGCTTTTTCTCTTTTTGGTATTCCCCTTCTTCAACAAAATCCCGAAGTTCATAAAACGTCTTTAGCTTTTCCGACTTTTTAATACCCTCAAACCGTTTTAGTTCTTCAGAATCCTTCAGTTGCAAATATTTTTTAATCTCTTTCGACTTTGCAAGCCGGGTAAACTCATTTAGCTGATTAAACTCCCTGCTTCCTTTAAACCTGAGCGACTCAATTTCTTTTTTCCGCTTTTTAAAGTCCTCCGAGTTCACCCACTTTTCCAACTCCAGGTAATCTTTCAACTCATCCGATTCCTCAACTTTCAGAAATTCCTGATAATCATCCCATAAAGCCGCGCGCCTGGCTTCAATTTTTTCGGTTGGCTTAATTTTGCCAAAAGTTTGAAGTATAAAAAGTTTAAATGACATTTACAAGAGATTAATTTATTGTCTTATTTTACTTCAAAATTAAAAAACTATATCATTTTGAAACATAAAATACCCTGAAATAACGCTGCACTGCAAAATTGTTCCTATTTCCTTTAAACAACTTCAATTTAGGCAGCTTCTAATCCCCGGATAAAATACCATATAAGAATTTCTGGATTCTTTCCACTATATCGCCTATATGGCCGACAGGCGTATGCCCTGCCCCTGGTATTGGGAATACGCTGAACCTGACTCCGGCACTGTCAAGTGCGTTTACCAGCCATTCGCAATTGCTAAATGGCACAACCGAGTCAGCCATTCCATGAATCAATAGGGTAGGAGGGTCGTTTTTATCAATAATTTTGTCCATCCTCTCTTTGCTCGGGCTCCCCCATAGGTTGATGAAGGCAATCACCCCACTTTTATCCCACTCTTCAGTACTGGTGGCATCTTTGTAACAAAGGTTAGTTGAAAGTATCCCTCCTGCCGAACCTCCCCCAATGGCAATATAATTTTTATTGATGCCATATTTTTCACTGTTCTCACGCACCCAGCCAAGTGCCATCATAACATCGCTAACGGCATCGTTTAAGGTGCCTTCCATATCTTCCTTTGGATTGCCTCTGAGCCTATAGTCGGCCGATATGGAAACATAACCTCTTTTTGCGAATTCATTTGCAAGGGTTACAATATACCCCTGGGTTTTGTCGCCTGCCCTGAAGCCTCCGCCATGTACCCATAGTATGGCAGGACGGTTAGTCTCCTCGTCTCCGTACGGAGTATAAACATCAAGGCAGAATTTTTCCAGGGAGCCTTTATTGGTTGTCAATTCTGCAAAACAAATATCTTTTTCAATTATCACACTATCGAAAACAGGCTTTTTATACCGGAGTGAATCCCTAATGATTGAACCACTTTCCCCCTGAATTGCCTTATCCTTCCTGCTGCAATTGCACGACAACATGAGCACCGCAATTAATGGAATCAATAGTGCCCCGATTTTAAATACATTCTTTTTCATAGTTGGTAAAAGTTAGAATAGATTAGTTATAGGCTGTAATTATGTGAATAAAAATAATAAATATGTACGTTAATTTACTATATAACACATAATTATGTGGCTAACAGGGATTTTAATCCCTATTCCCCCTGGTATTTAGGCAGCTTCTTAAATACAGAATCGAGCCGGTTCCGGCACATTTTTTTTCTTCAGGATGGCCATTATTCCTGATTTTTTTCATCGTAATAAAGGTAGTTATCTCTATATTTGCACTCAATTTAATTTAATGGGAAGTGCATTCTCAAAAGATTTATTGTCAGGTTTTCTTAATTATTTAGAAGAATGAAAAAAACAGCTTTTAACAGTATACATAAAAAGATCGGGGGGAAATTAGTTGAATTTGCCGGGTACGAAATGCCCATTAAATATAGCAGTATTAATGACGAGCATCTGGCTGTGAGGAACAGTGTCGGCGTTTTTGATGTGTCGCACATGGGTGAATTTTGGATTGAAGGGGCACAGGCTTTGGAATTAATAAAAAAGATTACATCGAACGACCCCTCTGTGCTTACCCCGGGGCAGGCACAGTATACCTGTTTCCCAAATGGCAAAGGCGGGATAGTAGATGATTTGCTGGTGTATTGTTTCGAGCCGGCAAAATATATGATGGTTGTAAATGCATCCAACATTGAAAAAGACTGGGACTGGGTAGTTTCCAAGAATAATATTGGCGCCCGGCTGACAAATGCATCCGATACGGTCAGCCAGTTGGCGGTACAAGGGCCTAATGCACTAAAGACCCTACAAAAATTAACCGATATTAACCTGCCGGAGATACAATTTTATACATTTGTTACGGGGCAGATGGCAGGTGTCGACAATATAATTATTTCGGCAACAGGATATACCGGTGCGGGAGGTTTTGAACTGTATTTCCCAAATACAGTAGCAGAAAAGATGTGGAATGCTATTTTTGAAGCCGGAGAAGAATTTGATATTAAGCCGGTTGGCCTGGGAGCACGTGACACTCTTCGCCTCGAAATGGGCTATTGCCTGTATGGCAATGATATTGACGACACGACCTCGCCCATTGAAGCCGGGCTGGGCTGGATTACAAAATTCAACAATGGCCGTGAATTTATTGACCGTGAATTCCTGAAGATGCAAAAAACAGAAGGTGTAACCAGGAAGCTGCGGGGATTTGTGATGCTTGAAAAAGCAATCCCCAGGCATGGTTACGAGATAGTGAATGAAAACGGGAAGGCTATTGGCACAGTTACTTCAGGCACCATGTCGCCGGTATTAAACAAAGGTATAGGGCTGGGTTACATAGCTAAAGAATATTCAGCTTTTGGAACTAAACTTAATGTTAAGATTCGAAATAAATTAATGCCTGCCGAGGTTGTAAAATTACCCTTTATTTAATTGTATTAACTTTGTTTCCTTCTATTTAAACACAAAATTGTTGTACGAATGAAAAAACACAACTTTTACGCCGGACCCTCTATTTTACCCGGGGTTACGAAAGAAAAAGTGGCTGAGGCAGCCATAGATTTTGCCGGCACAGGCCTATCTGTGATGGAAGTATCACACAGAAGCAAAGAATTTGTTGCAGTAATGGACGAAGCGGTATCACTTGTGAAGGAACTGCTTAATATACCTGAAGGTTATTCGGTATTGTTTTTACAAGGCGGAGCCAGTACCCAGTTCCTGATGGTACCATATAACCTGTTGAATAAAAAGGCTGCTTACCTGAATACAGGTTCATGGGCATCGAAAGCAATTAAAGAGGCAAAACTGTTTGGGGAAGTTGTTGAAGTTGCTTCATCGAAGGATAAGAATTTCAGCTATATCCCTAAAAACTATGATGTCCCTGCCGATGCAGAATATTTCCATTATACATCAAATAATACCATTTTCGGGACTGAAATCTTGAAAGACCCTGAAGTTGCGGTACCTCTGGTTGCCGATATGTCGTCCGATATTTTCAGCCGCCCGATTGATATTTCAAAATATGCAATAATTTATGCCGGAGCACAGAAAAACCTCGGCCCATCGGGGGCAACCCTGGTTATAGTGCGCGATGATGCTTTAGGGAAAGTAAGCCGCCCAATCCCAACAATGTTGGATTATAAAACGCATATCGACAAAGGATCTATGTTTAATACGCCTTCTACATTGCCTGTTTTTGCCTGCCTGCAAACACTTAAATGGCTGAAAGGGAAAGGCGGTGTTGAAGCAATACAAAAACAAAACATTGAAAAAGCAAAAATGCTCTACGGTGAACTCGACCGTAATAAGCTGTTCATGCCGAATATTAAAAATGAAGAAGACCGCTCGTTAATGAATATTACATTTGTAATGACTCCTGAATATGCCGGGCTTGAAAAAGAGTTCCTTGATTTTGCCACAAACAAAGGGATGGTCGGTATCAAAGGGCACAGGTCTGTTGGTGGTTTCAGGGCCTCGACCTATAATGCGTTACCTGTTGAAAGTGTACTGGCATTGATTGATGCGATGAAAGAATTTGAACGTTCTAAATAATTATCCCAACCTATTATGAAGAATATTTTAATAGCTACTCAGAAACCTTTTGCTCCTGATGCAATAAAAAAAATCCGGGAGGCCGTAAAAAATGCAGGGTATGAATTACAATTACTGGAAAAGTATTCAGATAAATCCGAACTTTTAGATGCTGTTTCAGCTGTTGACGCTATGATTGTCCGCAGTGATAAAATTGACAAGGAAGTCCTGGATGCAGCAAAGAACTTAAAAATAGTTGTCAGGGCCGGTGCAGGGTATGATAATATTGACTGCGATGCTGCGACACAAAATAAGGTTGTTGTTATGAATACCCCGGGGCAGAACTCTAATGCTGTAGCCGAACTGGCATTAGGCATGATGATTTTTATGGCCAGAGGTTGCTTTAATGGGAAAGCAGGAACCGAGTTAAAAGGGAAAAAACTGGGGATTCATGCTTACGGGAATATTGGACGTATTGTGGCAACCCTTGCTAAAAGTTTCGGGATGGAAGTTTTTGCTTTCGACCCGTTTATTCCTGCCGGGCAAATTGAAAAAGACGGCGTAAAAGTATGTTCTTCTGAGGCCGAACTGTATTCAACCTGCCGGTATATATCGTTGCATATTCCTGCAACCGAAGAAACAAAAGAGTCTATCAACTACGATTTGTTGAGTAAAATGCCTGAAAACGGGGTGCTGGTAAATACGGCCCGTAAAGAAGTTATTTGTGAAGAGGGCTTGCTTAAAATCCTGGAAGAAAAACCGGGGTTCAAATATGTTTCAGACATTGCCCCGTCATGTAAAGAAGAGATTGAGCGCAGATTTGCAGGGCAATATTTCTTTACACCCAATAAAATGGGGGCACAAACTGCCGAAGCCAACATTAATGCAGGTATTGCAGCAGCAGAGCAAATAACCGCTTTTTTTGAAAAAGGGGATGAGGCTTTTAAAGTTAATTAGCAGCAGGGCAACCTGATAACCCGACAACTTGTTTTAAAAATGGCAATAGTAAAACCATTCAAAGGGCTCCGCCCACCAAAAGAAATAGTTGAGGAACTAGCCTGCCTCCCATACGATGTTATGAATATGGAGGAAGCGGCACAAATGGCTGAAGGCAAAGATTGTTCTTTGCTTCATATCACAAGAGCTGAGATTGATTGCCCGGAAGGGACAGATGTCCATTCGGAAGAGGTGTATAAAAAGGCAGTTGAGAATTTTTCTAAGTTTCAGGAGGAAGGGTGGCTGGTGAAGGACGAGGAGGCTAAATATTATATTTATGGGCAAACCATGAATGGTAAAACCCAGTTTGGTATTGTTGGAGCTGCCGCCTGCGATGATTACCTCAACGGGATCATCAAAAAACATGAATTAACCCGCCCTGAAAAAGAAGACGACAGGATGGCACTCACACGTTGCCTCAATGCCAATATAGAGCCTGTATTCTTTTCTTATAAGGCTGTTCCTGAGATTGATGCTATCGTTGAAGGAATTGTTGAGAACATTAGTCCTGATTACGATTTTACTGCGGAAGATGGGTTCGGGCATCATTTCTGGGCGATAAATGACCAGGCAAAGAACCGGCAGATTGAACAACTCTTTGCAACAAAAGTACCGTTTACCTATGTTGCCGATGGCCACCACCGGACAGCAGCAGCAGCCAGGATCGGCATAGAAAAAAAGGCGCAAAACCCGGCTCATACAGGAAACGAGGAATACAACTACTTTATGGCAGTTCATTTCCCCGACAACCAGTTGAATATAATTGACTACAACCGGGTTGTTAAAGACCTGAATGGTTTGTCGGAGGGAGAGTTTATTGAAAAAATGCAAGCCGCTTTTTCTGTTGAAGAAATCGGGGCTGATATTTATAAACCATCGAAATTGCATGAGTTCGGTATGTACCTTTCCGGGAAATGGTATAAATTGTCAGCCAGGGAGGGTACTTTCGATGATAATGACCCGATAGGCACTTTGGATGTAACCATCCTTTCAAAACAGGTATTGGAGCCGGTTTTAGATATAAAAGACCTGCGGACCTCCGACAGGATTGATTTCGTTGGAGGCATACGTGGTTTGGGTGAGTTGAAAAAGCGTGTCGATTCCGGTGAAATGAAAGTCGCTTTTGCCCTTTTCCCGGTTTCAATGCAACAACTGATAAATATTGCCGACTCGGGGAATATCATGCCTCCAAAAACCACCTGGTTCGAACCAAAATTACGTTCGGGGCTGGTAGTACATAAATTGGACTAACCGGGTACGGGAGGTAATCCCCCGTACCGCATAAGAACATAACAAGTACCTATTCAAAATACAACCCGCCAAAAAATTCCGGGCGGTGGTAATCAGGGTGTTCGGTGCCTACCGGATTCCAGGTTACATAATGAGGCTCTGATGTTTCGTCGCCGCATTTGTAAAAATTGGCCGTGGCCTTTAGACCTTTCAATGATTTTAGGTTGCTATAGGCAAAGCAGGATAAAGGGATTATGATTGTCATTTCCCAGTTGTGCTGCCCTGCTTTTTCTTCAAAAGGGAGGCTCCCCAACGAAGAATCCGTTTTTATGGCTTCAAGTATCTCTGGGCTTACAAGCTCCCTTTCATGCCTCCCCGGCCCATAAGCAACATGTTTTGTGCCTATACAGTTAAATTCAAAATTGTAGTAATTCTCTTTGTCCAGTGAAATAAAAAATTCCACACAGCTATCTTTATATACGTCGCCATTTGTTTTTTCCTCCATCGCCCGTATATATTTTTCAGACACATAATATTTTAGCCATACCTCGTTATCTGTGTGCCCAATCCTGAAAGCTACTTTTGGTTGATAATCAAACTCTTTCCAGTTCAATATATTAATGGGGTGGCTTATGGTTTGTGACTCAAGCAAATGCCCCGCCTCTTTAATATTTGCCGGCTTATTGGGTTTTATCTCTTTGGCAACGATCTTTTTCATAATTAACAAGTATTAATTTTTCTAAAATACGGTATAAAATTGAACTAAATATCTTTTTTGTGAAGGCGGCGAGGCTACTAATGATTCGGCTCTATTTAGCTGTGGCCCAGTAATATATAAATTACAAGATAACACCAAAATTATTTAACCTCCAGCCAATGGCAAGTTATAAAAAATATGGTTGTGGCTAACAGGAGGGAGGGAGAATATTTCAATACCATAATCGCTACGCGGTATCAAACAACTTCATAGTTTAAAGATAAAGGAACAACCCGGTTGCTATCAAAGTCCCGATAATAGGGCCTGCAATGGGAATCCATGAATATTGCCAGTCGCTGCTCCCCTTATGGTTCATTGGGAGCACCCAGTGCATGATGCGCGGGCCCAGGTCACGTGCCGGGTTAATTGCATACCCCGTTGTACCTCCCAGCGAAAGGCCGATAGCAGTAACCAGCAGTGCTACAGGCAATGCCCCCAGTGTACCCAGCCCTAATTTAGTGTCTTCTACCCCGGGCATATCAATACTGGGGCCGCTCAAATAAAAAATAACGAACATAAGGACAAATGTACCGATAATCTCACTGGTCAGGTTGCTGGAAAATTTACGTATAGCCGGGCTTGTTGAGAAGCAGGCAAGCTGCCCGTCCGGGTTTTCAGTTTGGTTAAAGTGGTTTTTATATGTCAACCATACGAGAAATGCCCCGGTAGCCGCACCCAGCATTTGCGACAGGATGAATCCTGCAACTTTGCCCCATTCGAACAAGCCGGCTGCTGCCAGCCCAATGGTTACAGCCGGGTTAATATGTGCTCCGGAGACAGGCCCTGCAACGGCTACCCCTACAAAAACAGCCAACCCCCAACCCAGGGCTATTACAATCCAGCCCCCATTGTGCCCTTTTGTGCCTTTCAATACAACATTGGCAACTACTCCATTCCCCAAAAGGACAAGTAACATGGTGCCTACAAATTCTGCAGTGTATTCATTCATCATGTATTCATTTTTTATTTATTCGGATAGCCCTTATTAAAGGTGTTGATTTTCTATATTATTGAGCTGTATCTTCCCATTTCTTAGCCCTGGATATAGCTTTTGCCCAATTAGCCAGTAATTGCTTTTTCTCTTTTTGTGGAATATCCATTATAAATTTACGGTCAACTGCCCATTGCCCTTTAATCTCATCTATACTGCCCCAATAATTTACAGCCAGCCCTGCCAGATAAGCAGCACCAAGTGCTGTGGTTTCAATTGTTTCGGGGCGAATCACAGGGACGCCGATCATGTTTGCCTGAATTTGCATGAGCAGGTTGTTCACCACAGCGCCGCCATCTACTTTCAATTCATTGATTTTTATCCCGGCATCGGCTTCCATGGCTTTGATAACATCCACTACCTGGAATGCTATACTTTCGAGGGCTGACCGTGCAATGTGGCCTGCATTTGTGCCACGGGTTAATCCGGCGATTATGCCACGCGCATATTGATCCCAGTGAGGTGCTCCCAGTCCGGTAAAAGCAGGGACAAAATATACTCCTCCGTTATTCTCCACAGTGCGTGCCAGGGTTTCCACCTCCGAAGAGTTTTTAATAATACCCAGCCCATCGCGAAGCCATTGTACCACGGCACCGCCAATAAAAATACTCCCTTCGAGGGCATAGGTTGTCTTGCCACCTATTTGCCAGGCAATAGTTGTAAGCAGGTTATTTTTCGACCGTACCGGTTTTTCTCCGGTATTGCACAGCATAAAGCACCCTGTCCCATAAGTGTTTTTTACTGACCCCGGGGTAAGGCACATTTGCCCGAAAGTTGCGGCCTGCTGGTCGCCTGCAATTCCTGAAATAGCAATAGGCTGCCCAAAAAGTGCCTCATCGGCGTATCCGTATACTTCTGAGGATGATTTGACTTCAGGAAGTATGCTCGCCGGGATACCCAATAGTGTCAGCAACTCCTTGTCCCAGGTAAGCGTATGGATATTAAACAGCATGGTACGGCTGGCATTGGTAACGTCTGTTACATGCACATTGCCATTGGTGAGTTTGTATATCAGCCACGTGTCGATGGTGCCGAAGGCCAACCTGCCCGATTCTGCCTTTTCCCTTGCGCCTTCAACATGGTCGAGTATCCACTTTAATTTTGTGCCCGAAAAATAAGAGTCGGCCACCAACCCGGTTTTTGCATTAATTGTTTCTCCAAACCCCTGTTTTCGAAGTTCATCGCAGTATTCGGATGTCCGCCTGTCCTGCCAGACAATAGCATTGTAAACAGGTTCCCCGGTCTCCCTGTCCCATACTACTGTGGTTTCGCGTTGGTTGGTAATGCCGATAGCCGCAATGCCCCGGCTTCCATCTTTTGTTTTGGAAATTACTTCTTTTGCAGTCTCCAGTTGTGTTGACCATATTTGGTTGGGGGAATGCTCTACCCGGCCTGGTTCCGGGAATATTTGTTCAAATTCTTTTTGGGCAACATGAAGTATCTCCCCTTTTTTATTAAAAAGGATTGCCCTTGAGCTTGTTGTGCCCTGGTCAAGAGCCAGTATTAATTTCTCTTTAGCCATTGTTCGGTTAGATTAGTTTGCAATTTATATAATTTACTTTTTGAATCTTATATTTGCACAAATTTAATTTATATACTGGTTGAGATTTGATTATCCGTTTAGTATATAACCCTGTGCCAGGTTGTTATACATTTCTACCTGTTCTTTTTGCCAGTCGCCGTTATAGCCCATCTCTTCAGCCATAAGTTTTGCAACTTTGGGGGCAATGCGTATGCTTTCGCGTGCATCGAGTAGCAACGCCCTGGTCCTTCGGGAAAGGCAATCTTCAACAGTGCGGGCCATTTCGTTACGTACCGCCAGGATAATCTGTGCATTGATAATCCCAAGTTTTTTGCTTAAAAAATCGCCCATGCCGGGAGACTCTTTTATCAAATCGTTTAATAACTTTTTGTCTGACCCATAATAATAAAGCGGGTCGTTTAAATCTACATCATCCTGGCAGCCATGTATCTTCAGGTTTTTTGTCACCGACTTTTTTAACGGCAATCCGGCTGTCACCGATATTTTATTGATTACCTCTTCGCCCATTAACCTGTAGGTAGTCCATTTCCCCCCGGTAAGTGTTACCAGCCCCGATCCGGACACCAGGATTTTGTGCCTCCTGGAAATTTCTTTGGTTTTTTTATTTTTTGAAGCAGGGGCTGCCAAAGGGCGCAGCCCGGCGAATACACTAAGCACATCCGAACGCCTGGGTGGGGTAATAAGGTAACGCCCGGCAGTTTCAAGAATAAAGTCTACCTCCTCGGTTAACGGCCGAGGTTCAATCTCTGCAGTATTTTTTTCAATGTCAGTTGTGCCAACAACTACTTTATTGTGCCATGGTACGGCAAATAAAACGCGCCCATCGCTGGTTTTTGGGATCATAACAGCATAGTCGCCGGGAATAAATCTTTTGTCAAGTACAAGGTGTACTCCCTGGCTTGGTTTTATGATATCTTTTGCCTGCGGGTTGTCCATTTTTATTATCCCATCTACAAATACGCCTGTTGCATTGAGCACCGCTTTTGCATGTATGTTGTATTCCCTGCCTGTTTCCTGGTCGATGGCAGCGACCCCGTTAAGTTTATCGTTCTTCTTGAGAAGGCCGGTTACCTTCATATAATTTATGGCTACTCCTCCGTTTTCTACAAAGGACTGGCAGATATTTATTGCCAGCCTTGAATCGTCAAACTGCCCATCGTGGTAAATAACCCCGCCCCGGAGATTCTTGGCTTTTAGTGTTGGGATACTTTGTAGTGTATGCTTTTTTGTATAAGCAAGCGATTTCCCTAAACTTAGCTTTCCGGCAAGTAAATCGTATAGTTTAAGCCCAATGGTGTAAAATGGGATACCCCACCAGTTATAGTTGGGGATAATAAAGGATTGGTTTTTTACCAGGTGGGGGGCATTCTTTTTTAATAACCCTCTTTCACGGAGTGCTTCAAGTACCAGCAAAATATCTCCCTGAGCAAGGTACCTTACCCCTCCATGTACCAGTTTGGTACTACGGCTCGAAGTGCCTTTGGTGAAATCGCTTTGTTCGAGTAGAAGTGTTTTAAACCCGCGTGTTGCCGATTCAAGAGCTGCCCCAATTCCTGATGCACCTCCACCAATGATTATTATATCCCATAAACCATTTGCTTTTTCGAGCTCCTTTATCATTTTGTCCCTGTTCATCCGGCTTTTATTTGAAAAATTGTTCCTTTTATTTTAATCAGTTCCTAATTTAATACTCAGCACATAGTATAACGATGTTACGATATCAGGCTATTACATCTTATAAAAAGATACATCGTATAACGATGCTTTTGGTTAAAATTTTTATTGGTCTTCGGGGTCAAGCCACTTTTGTGACCTTAAAATAGCTTTACTCCAGTATTTTTTTATCTTAAAAACTTTTGAGTTATCCATTTCGGCATTATAAGTCCTGGCAGCTTTCCAATGTTGCTTTACCTCGTCAATACTATCCCAGAATCCAACAGCAAGTCCTGCCATATATGCACTTCCAAGGGCTGAGGTTTCAATATTTGCGGGTTGTATAATTGGCACATTAAGTATATCAGCCTGGAATTGTAAAAGCATATCGTTTATTAAGCGTCCGCTTACCCTGATTTCAGACAGTTTCAACCCTGAATCTTTTTCCATGGTATGCAGTACATCGGCGGCACTTAATGCTATAGACTCAATAACGGCCCGTGCAATGTTTCCGGTGGTAGTACCCATGTTCAGCCCCCAGAATGTACCCCTTGCATGCTGGTCCCAGTAGGGAGCACCCAACCCCGACAGTGCCGGTACAATATATACCCCACCGTTGTCAGCCTCGGTCCGGGCCAGTTGCTCGAGTTCTTTGTCCGAATTGATCAGCCCCAATACATCGCGAAGCCATTGGATGATTGTACCTCCGGCAAATGCGCTTCCCTCAAGGGCATAGGTTGTGTGGCCACCGACTTTCCAGGCAACAGTTGACAACAGGTTGTTGGTATAAACAGGTTTATCGCCAACATTCATCAACATAAAGCTACCGGTGTTGTAGGTATTTTCAACCATCCCCCTTTCGAGGCACATTTGCCCGAACAATGAGGCTTGCTGGTCGCCGCAAATACCGGCAATCGGAATTTTGATGCCAAAAAGCGATTTGTCTGTGTAGCCGTATACCTCGCTTGACGACTTTACTTCGGGGAGGATATCTTCAGGGATGTTAAATATTTCGAGTAATTCATTATCCCACTTAAGTTCATGGATGTTGAAAAGCATTGTCCTGCTGGCATTTGAGACATCGGTTACATGAACCTTGCCTTTGGTAAGTTTCCATACAAGCCAACTATCTACGGTGCCGAATGCCAGCTTCCCCGCTTCTGCCAACTCCCGGGCTCCTTCATAATAATCGAGCATCCATTTCAGCTTTGTCCCGGAGAATATTGCATCAATCTGCAATCCTGTTTTTTCTTTTATTAAGGACTGATAACCTTTGGCTTTCAACTCTTCGCAAAACCTCATAGTCCTTTTATCGTGCCAAACAATTGCCCTGCCAAGTGGCCGCCCTGTTTCTTTATTCCAGACAATAGCCGTTTCACGCTGGTTGGAGATACCTATGGAGGCTATTGCTTCGGGTTGTATCCCCGATTTACTGATTGCTTCCTCGGCAACACTTGCCAGTATATACCATATTTCCCGGGCATCTTGCTCAGCTAAGCTGGTCTTTGGGAAAAATTGTTCAATTTCTTTACCTGCCGAAGAAACAAGAATACCCGATTTATCAAAGATAAAAGCTTGCGATAATGATGTCCCCTGGATTAGTGATAGTACATATTTTTTCATCTCAATAAACCGTTTTATCTGTTTTCCGGCATTTCCTGTTTGTCCTTCAATTTGGCAATAGCCATGTTAAGTGCTTCAAGATAGCTGCTCATTATGTTTAAATGCGCTTCCCCCTTAGGTGTTATTTTGTAGTATTTCCTGGGGATACCTACCTCTTTTTCAATCCATTCGGAGGTAACCAGCCCTTCTTTCTTCAACCTGTTTAAAAGTGGGTATATAGTTCCTTCGGCAATCTCTAAAGAAGCAAAATGGTGGATGTCGTTTATTAGCTCGTACCCGTAACAGGATTTTGTTTTCAAAACAAGCATAATAATATATTCCAAAAGCCCCTTTTTAATCTGAGATTTCCACTTCGAAATAAAATATGGCTCATTATCAATATCCATTTGCAGCAAATATAAATGTTATTACATAGTTATACAAGGCACATTGTAATAGAATGTAGGTTGTTAATGATTAATTAACTGACAAAAGTATTCAATAAGGATTATATTTTAATTCCCGATCATTGGAAAAAGCTGCTTTATATCATTATCGGAAGGGTACCTGCCAAATTCGCAAATCTCGAATGATTCGGCGTTGGTTACTTTATCTGCCCTCTCTTTGCCATACCATTTAACCAGCGATTCCCTGACAGCAGGAGTAATATCCTGAAATCTTTTTGCTGCCAGCCATTTCAGCCTGCCTTCCTCATTATCAGGCACATTGCTTAGTTCTCCTGCCAGCCAGGGTAGCCATTCAAAGAATTGCGATTCGTGTGCGGCAATCCCATAAATTTTTTTGCCGTATACATCAGATATATCAATAGCTATATCCGGTTGGAAAGGCCGTGGCTTTTGAAAGTGGTCCTGAGTATAAAGGAAAACAGGGTTTTTTTTAAGGGCCGGCACATTGGGTGCCACATTGGGCACGATTACCAGGAAAGCTGCATCCTGCACGGCAATGGCTGTATTACGATGGTCGGGGTGGTAATCATACGGGCGGGGGGTAATTACCACATCGGCATTCCATTCACGGATCAACCTGATTATTTCAAGCCTTACCTCCAGTGTAGGCATCAATTCCGCATCGTGATGATCTAATACTTTATACGTTACTCCATACCGTTTCCCGGCTTCCCGGGCTTCTGCCATACGGATTTTTGCCAATACGCCGCCTCCTTTACTGTAGTGCCCTGCATCGCCATTGGTCAGTGCCACAAACATGACATTGTGCCCCATTTGAGAGAACTTAATGGCTGTCCCTCCGGCATCTACATCAGCATCATCGGGGTGGGCGCCAAAAACTATAATATTTAATTTTGAACCCTGGGCATTGGCTGTTATTGTGAACAGGGCGAAAAGTAACAATAAAAAGGTATTTTTCATGTCGGTTTAGTTATGGATTAGTTAAAGCGAAAGATAATAAAAATATTGAAGTTGTTTAAAGTTAAATTGAGAACCTGCGAGCAACATTGATTACCTTGCTATAAATATGCCCCCCCGGGTTTGTACATGAAAGAGGGCGAAGAATGTAGCATAATGCGGAAGGGGAAATATTCTGCAGGGCATAGCAGTTGCTTTTTGTTTCTTAACAAAATCATCCTTAAATTAAAATCACCCCTGCCTACCGCTAATGTTTTCCAGTCTCACGCTCCTCCCAGCCACTTCGGCCTTCATCGATAAATATTTCCTGTACCGATTTGGAAACACGGTCATCTACTTCTTCCTCCAGGTGAACCCTTAAAGGACTAATCAGACGTTTCCGCCATTCCAAAACCGGCTGATACGGGTTCTCAGCATCTTCGATTTTATAAACCAGGTACGCCCATTTTTCTGTGAAGAAATTCCCTTTCATTGCCGGCACCATTTGTTGCATGTTAGACGACAGGAAAGGAAGTGATAAAGCACGTGCCCAGTAAATCCATGGGCCTCCGGTAATGTACATATACGGATTCAACAACCGTTCCCTCGATTCCAGCCCGGCATTAGTATAGTCTAACTGAATACCGGCAAAACCAATCCCCTCTTCACTATTATAAAAGGTTATCCACGGCACATCAGCCTCCATTTTCAGGTCGGTGAGGTCGGGCATGTCGGCTACATTATAAGTTATCACCTTACCGCGAATCACATCGTACCAGGCAGCATGTGTCATCAGCTCACGTTTAAACACAATCTCCCCATTCCGCAAAGCAATACAATTAATGGTCTCGTTAATCCGCATACTGGTGGAACTTATAAAATAGGGGACATTGGGGAAAAACTCGTACCGCACCGAGGCATCCACCTCCGGAATGTCTCGTAAATTACCCCACAATTCGACAACGGCAGTAACCGGCCCGGAAATGAGGTTTATATGTTGAGGTGGTTTCCAATCGGCTGTATGTGTCCATGGGCGTGGCGGTGAATAAATACCCGGATTCCAATGAATAGCTCCATTGGTCTCCATCCGGTGAAATAGAGGGAATTCCGGTTTTTCATCCAAAGCCAGTTGGTCTATATGCCCCGAATTGGGATGGAGCACAATTGAAAGCACCCCGTTACCCACACTTATACCTGGCATTTCACCCTGCACCTTCAGCTGGCTGCTGTAAACTTTGGCCATGGCCTTATCGTTGTTGTAGTATACAAGGTAAACCTTGCTGGAGTTTGCCGGCACATCGGCTGTAAAAGCTACCCTTGCACTTACAGTGGGATACCATAAAGGCACCTCACGGGTGGGCCTGCCGTTTTCATCCGGTGCCATGTCGTCTTCTAACATAAATTTTTCCAAATCATAAACCTGGCATGGCACATCCGATAAGGCATGTGTTTGCGGATTGACCGCTACAACACGGATTTCCCGCTTTAGATCGAAAGCCTCATCAGGATAAAAGGCCAACAACAGCTCAACAGCTTCCGACTTCCGGTCGATTCCGGCAGTTTCACTTACAACTACCGATTTATAATTTTTCCAGGCCGGGTTGAATACAGCTACTCCCTCAGGAGCTTTAACCGTTACGGTCTTCGACAGCCAGGTGTCGTCTGCCAGGCCCTTTACACTCTTCTTTATGCGTACCGATAATTTAATTGTATAACTTTTACCGGGTTCCCACCTTACCCAGCCCACCACATGCGGGGTTTTATACAACGTACCGTCTTGTGACAAGCCATATCCCGAAGGTGGGCGATGTGTCAAAGGTGGGCGGTCCATCTCCATAGCATCTTTAGCCCGGTGCAGGTCGGTAGCCCGAAGGGTTTTTCCGTTTACCACAGCCTGCACTTCAATAATCGAAGGTTCAGGCAATTCCAAATCGGCCGAAAAATGATAAAAAGGAATAGCCGGGCAGGGGTAACCCAACTCAATATGCTTGACAACCAGTGTTTCTTTTGCCTGCACCTTGCTTCCTAAAACAATCAAAGCAAAAAGCAGGGACAGGAAGGATAATTTTTGTTTCATTCGTATATATGTTATAGTTAGTTGATTAAATCTTTAACACGACTCATGCCGCCATTCTTTAAAATAAACTCCATGTGATAAGTTTCATTGGCTCTTTCTTGTCATCACCAGGTTTCTCTCCCGAAGAGCTTTAACTCCTTTTTCCCAACTTCCTTCGGTGGCCCACATATAGTATGAAAAATACATGGTGTTTTTTCGAACAATATGTATCCAGGGCTGAAACTCCATATAATAATAATGTGACCCGGGGTTTTTCGGGTGGTTCATCCACATGTGCAGGAATTCGGGTTGTTCAAGCGGGAAAGCCCCAACAAAGGAAACATCTTCTTTAGTATCAAATCCGGCATTCCACCCCTCTTCCAAATAGAAGATGTGCCCATAATAATTTTCCGGGCGCATACGGTATTCCAACAACCCTTCCACATCCGGTACCACAAACACATCTTCAGGGCCATGCTCTTTCCCCATCTCTAATATAGGCTGAGGCCCAATCATATTAGCTTCCGGGTTTTTAAAGTCAAGTTTGAATTTTACCTCCAGAAGCGGGGAGTTCCCATATAGAGTAAAGATTTTTTCCAGTTTGTTCCCGAAATAATCAGCCGTCATTTTCACACTCACGCTGGAGCCTTTGTCCTTAAGAATCTCCACATCGTACACCTTATGTGTTTCCATACTGGGCTGCCCCAAAAAATCTTCAAAGCCTCCAAAAGGATAGAATCGACGTTTTCTGAACGGGCGCTTATCATCAATAGGTTTATCAGGCCATATCCTGAATAGTACATTATCATTTTTACTTTTTACAATGTATTCAATCACCCGGGCCCCGGTAGCCAATAAGGTAACCCTAACCTGGTCATTCTCCATCCGGTATTCATAAACCCCATCCGAGTTAAGGTCGACAAGCGACAAAATCGGCTTGCCGTCTTCTTTACCAACGCCAAGTTGTGTCTCAGCCAGGATGCCTAATGCAGAAGCTGTAACCCGATAACTGCCGGCTGGTATTTCCAGGTCAAAAAATAATTCGGTATAAGTATCCGGGGCAAGTTTGCAAATCTGTTCTTTTTCAAAAATAACTTTTCCGGGTTGGTTCATTTTGTAAACCTGTACTTTAACAGGAAAAGACGATTGGCGGGAGAAGTTCCGCACCGATACCGGGTATTTCACTACCGGTGATTGTCCGTATAATAACTGGTGAACCATAACAGCAGGAGGCATCTTCATCATAGTAACGGTTGATTTCCTCTTACCGTCCCATTCAAAATTGAGTCCTATAGGATTGGCCTCGCCCATAGCCTCTTTATTTATTTTCAACCTGAACTTAATATCTTTTTCACTAAAGGCAGGCAGGCTAACCTTTATCTCTTTATCAGCTAACTCCAGATGCCTGGGCAACACTACCGATAGTTTTCCTGAAACCGGATGGGCGTAATGGTTGGCCAGGCTAAGCTTAAGCTCTGACCCCTGGGTTTCAGCTTTTAGTCCGATCCGGTCTCCATAATATTCTTCCAGGTAAACCCTGTCGAGCAACAACAGTTGGAGGGTGTTGCGGTAAATAGCCGCCCCCACCATTTTACCTTCGGGCAGCACACCAACAGATTTCCTTTCACTGATGGCATTAACTAAGGCATCCATGGTAAATTCAGCCCCCTTTTCAATAAACAAAACCATTGATGAAGCAGCACCTCCGGATAAATTGCCTGTCAGGGTTACAAAAGGAACGTCCTCTTCGTCAATTTGTTCCTTATTGCCTTCAATGGCCACATATCCATCAAACTGATGATGGTCAGCAATGGTATCGTATACCGGACGGTAGATAAACCCATTCTTTTTATGAACAAATTCCACATATTCATCTTTGGTAATATCCTGCTCCTGAAGCCCCTCATAATTGTCGCAGCCAAACAAAAAGTTCCGGCTGCCGGCCATATACGAGGGAGCAAACGAACCCACATCCACCAGGGCAGGATTCCCTAATTCGTCCATCCATGAAATATATTCATCTTTTGCACGGAAGTCGTTGTAGCCACTAAAAACAAACCATGTATTACCTTCATTCATCCCCCTTCCAATCAAATCGAGGGGGTGTCCGTAGGTAGCCGTAACCGACATGTATAAAGTTTTTGCCCCCATCCATCCTTTACGCAGATCATACAACTCAATAATTTTTTTTGCATTTTTTTGCAGATTATCAAATTTTTCCAACGCTTTGGCATCGGAAGAAATAACGGCAAATATTTTCCTGCCCTTATTCTCCAGGCAAAAGGCATCTGTAGGAGTGAAATCAACCGCATTAAACTGGTGGCTTGTCAATTCCTTTTTCCATTTATTAAGGACACCGGCCAAAACCAGGAGCTTTTTCCCAGCCTCCGACCCGGGCAAGGCATAAACCAGCACATCTTTCCCGGCAGAGGCAGCCTCAAGCTCTGTTATTGTTGGATGGTTTAATAAAGTTGCATCAGTTTCGAACAACTGTTTTATAAAACCCTCTTTTATATGTAACCCGGGAATCCCCAGCTCTTCGGCTATATCCACCTTGTTTTGCGCAATGGTGGCTGGCACATCGGCAACCACCATCTTAAAAAGGTTGCCATAACGATACCAATTCCGGTAGGTATCATTCCAATAACTGGTATAACCATTAAAACACATCTTATCCCGGATTATGGGCATACTGCCATCCGGGGGTTCAACAAGCTTAAAATCATTTAAATTTTGCGCATTGCCCAATCCGCAAGTAATTAAGGACAGGAATAATACTGAGGAAATAAGTTGATTGTGAATTTTCATAGTGATTAGTTTAGTAGTTAGTTTTGAGATTCCAAAGGCTTACATACACCCCGAAAAAAGGCCTTCCCGAAATCAACCGGATCAGTATAATTGGGATGGGTGTCAAAAATTATAATATTGAATTTTGAACTATGAGGGATAACTGTTATTATGAACAATGCGAATAGTAACAACAAGCCGGCATTTCTCATGTTGGTTTAGTTATAGATTAGTTAAAGCGAAAGATAATAAAAATAATATTAACACTAGTGTCAACAAACTCACGTAGCTACGGTTAATATCTTCAACGCAGTGTAAAGGGAAAAGATAAGTATCATTTGTAATGTAATTATAGAACGCTCTACTAATCCTATTTTAACCTGAACAATTTGTGAGAATTATTCAGGTTAAATAGAGCTTGTTAATAATAAAGTGGAAACAGGTACAATTAAAGATGATGAACCAGTGCCGACCTCCACCAGGAGAAATAATTACTTTCCAGTTCATCTATGGTTGGGAAAGGATAGAATAAGTAATCGTCTTTATCCCCAATGAAAAACCCGTCTTTTATAGTCCTGTAAGCAATTTCTTTCGTCATTATCCTTAAAACGGTTTTTGTTTGCCGTCCGGGCGATTGCCGTAATTTAATCAGGCATTCCCTCAAATGGTCAGGATTGCGGTAAGGCAGTGTATTCAAAGGGGCGTTAGGATTGGTTGCAAGCTCGTTCAACTGGAGTTCCACAAAAAATAATTTTGGGGTTGAAACAGGTTTGGTCGTATCGGTAAGGAATTTGATGAATTCAGGTGGCGACAGTTTACTGGTTACTCTCGTAGTAATTGGGTTGATTTGTTGGTAGAGGTGGATTATTGTTTCATCGTTGACTTCATATTTCCCGGGTGGGATTTCAAGTACTTTCCCGTCATCGGTAACCAGGTACAGGTTTTTCAATGCATCTAAAGGTGTTTTCTCCAGTGCCCTGTAGATCGACAGGTAAACCGACCGTTTTGGTTCTCCGTTTTCATAAGGTATCAATTTTTTATTAATATAATCTACGGGAAGTTGGCATTTTTCAGGGTCAATCTCGAAAAAGATGGCTTGTTCGCAAATACGTTTTTTTGTACCTACAGCCAGGTAACTGCCAAAATCAATTGGCTCAAGGTGCGAAACAATCAGCGACTCGGGGGTTGCTACGAGGTAATAATACTTTTTCATGGCATTGGTGTTTTTGGTACTAAATATAAAGTTAAGAAATATTCAGGTTAAAGCCAACCGGGTTAAAAGGTTTTAGTCAAATGATAGCAATAACATATTAATGAAGTTGTTGAACTTTAAACAACTTCATCGTATATACCTAACCAACTCTGGATTTTTCCTTTTATATTTGCCTCAAAATGTTACCGTTTTGGAGTATCATATTATAAAAGGTATTAAAAATAGTGACGAACAGGCTTTTGAGTTGCTGTTCAGGAAATACTACCAAAGGCTTTGTGGTTTTGCGAACAAATTCCTGAATGATATTCCTGAATCGGAGGAGATTGTGCAGGAAGTTTTCTTTAGTATCTGGAAGAACAGGGAAAAATTATCACCAAAAGAAAGCTTAAAACCTTATCTTTTCAAGTCGGTACAAAACCTTTGCCTCAATTTCATACAGCATCAGAAAGTTGTTGACCGGTCGTACCGGATCATTGAAATTGTTTATGAAAACAGCCCTCATAAAGAATTCAGTGCTTATGAAAAATTACTGGCTTCGGAATTGGAACAAAAAATAGACGATGCTATAAAGAACCTTCCTTCCGGGTGTGCAGAAATCTTTCAACTAAGCCGGAATGAAGGACTAAAATACAGTGAGATTGCAGAGAAACTAAATATCTCGGTTAAAACGGTTGAAACACAAATTAGCAGGGCTCTGAAAAAACTGAGAGCAGAGCTAAAAGACTATCTTATAGTTGTGATTATTGCCATCTTAACCAGTGCCTGTCTATAATACTAACCAGTGTTTGTCCATAAAGTCCGCCTTCTGCGTTACTCTTGTCTTAAGAACCTGTCATTCCGAACAGTCGGGACTCCTGATTCTTAAGACTTCGAAAGCCTTGAAGGCGAATATTCTGAACCAAACACTTACTTTATGGACAGTCTCTAACCTGAATAATTCACAAATTGTTCTATTGCGAAGCCAAACTACTGTGATTAAAGGCAATGCTCACTTCCCGATTCTCGAAATAGCTTAGGCTATTCCTGTGAGTCGAAAACCTGCGCTTACCTGTACTCTTTGTATTTTGACTTCTCATAACGAAAACTTATGAATTATTCAGGCTAAGGATCTCAAGGGTTATATTCCCCGCATCTTGATGCGCTATAAAAAAATCAAGATTCGATTGAGATACCTCGTCAGCTTGCTGCGAGGAGTTTCATTATCTTAAAAAAAATCAGCTGCCTTTGTAGGGGTAAGGCCATCCTTTCTTGTATTGGCTTATTGTAAAGAAAAATATGAAAGATTTAATCGATAATATTATTATACGTTTCTTCGAACGGAGAAACACGCCGGAAGAGCTGGCAGAACTTGAGAACTGGCTTCTTGAGGATCAGGAGAACAAAGATAAGTTCAGGACGTTGAATGACAGTTACCACCTCTCAAAGACGTACAAACTGGGAAAAGGGATTGATTTAGAGCGTGCCTGGGGAAAAATGTCCAATAGGATATCATTTAGGGCCAATCCGGCCAAATGGCCTACCCTCCGAAGACTTACGATATGGAAAATAGCTGCCACAATAGCTATCCTCGTAAGCATAGGGTTATCAGCCGTTATGATGACCGGGCAATACCTGAAAGTATCAGGAGGCCAGGCCGTAGAATTTATCTCGCCCGGTGGCGAAAAATCAAAAGTACTCCTTGCTGACGGGACTGAGGTTTGGTTGAACTCTGATTCAAGAATTATTTACGATATCAAAAATCCGAGGATGGTGAAATTAAACGGGGAAGCATTCTTTGATGTGGCAAAAGACTTAAAATCCCCGTTTATCGTGCAAACCGGTTCAAAATTGCAGATTAGAGTACACGGTACCAGGTTCAATGTATCGGCTTATGATGACGATGAGATTCTTGAAACAACTTTGGAAAGAGGGAGTATTTCAATTGAAGGGTTTAATTCCATACCGCCGGTGTTTTTAAAACCCGGGCAGCAGCTTACCTACAATAAAACGACAGGGAAAGGTAAACTTCAGAATGTCGACCCTCTGTTGTTTTCAATATGGAAAGAGAACAAGCTGAGGTTCGATAATACGCCATTCGAAGAGGTGGTGAAAAAAATTGAACGTTGGTACGATGTTAAAATTAGCTTAGACCCCGGTTTAGGGCAAAAAGAGCGATTTACCATGACCGTAAAAACAGAAAGTTTACGTGAACTATTGGAAATGATAAGTTTAACTGTAAATATGAAATATGAGATAGATGGAGAAAAAGTAACGATAAGCAGAAAATAGAAAGGAAGTGCGGCCACACCTCCTTTCCTGCCCCCTTTAAAGGGGTAATCAATTAATAATTACATTAATTAAACAGTACAAATTTATGAAAAAATTACGAAACATTCATGGCAGGGGAATGCCTTGCCTGAAAAGAATTTTACGAATTATGAAACTGACTAATGTATTCATGTTCTTAATGATTTTTCAACTTTCTGCAAGTGTTTATTCTCAGAATAATACGCTTTCGATAAAAGTTAGAAATGCTACGATCAGAGAAATCCTTCTACGGATTGAAAATCAAAGTGACCACACATTTTTGTACAACAATGCACAAATTGATGTTGAAAAAAGAATTGACATTGACGTTGAGGACAAAAATGTTGAAGAAATCCTGGATCAAATTTTTAAGGGGACTAATGTAAAATACAGAACGTTTAATAATAACAGGAGTTACGTTTTGTATTCAGATAAGAATGAGTTCGGCCTGAGTCAACAACAAAACAATGTTAAAGGGAAAGTGACCAATCAACAGGGAGAACCAATCCCTGGAGTTACAGTGGTTGTGAAAGGAACTACTGAAGGGACGGTCACCAATGCTGATGGGAATTATTCGTTGTCCAACGTCCCGGGCGATGCCACCCTGGTATTTTCTTTCGTGGGTATGCAATCCCAGGAAGTGGTTGTTGAGAGCCAGACGAACATTAATGTGACAATGAAGGAAGAGACTATTGGAATTGATGAAGTAGTTGCAATCGGGTATGGAACGATTCAAAAAA
>UOEP01000037.1_pt1 | contig 24013 bp, 16 predicted proteins | sample 1989931 | NCBI WGS metagenome assembly UOEP01 (sample SAMEA4712198, study PRJEB27164) | hydrothermal vent metagenome | biome: marine basaltic hydrothermal vent biome; feature: marine hydrothermal vent; material: mineral | place: Pacific Ocean | collected 2011-06-14/2011-07-23 | depth 1691 m
AGCATCCTTACTTTCTCGGGGTTAATATCGCCAAGTATACGGATCCCTAAACCGGGCCCCGGGAAAGGGTGGCGCCCCAAAAGCTCTTGTTTTATGCCCAGGGCTTTGCCTACCAGCCTTACCTCATCTTTAAAAAGCAGGCGCAAAGGCTCTACAACCTGTAGTTTCATCTTTTTTGGCAGCCCACCTACATTGTGGTGCGATTTAATGGTCGCCGAAGGCCCGTTTACCGAAACCGATTCAATTACGTCAGGGTAAATGGTCCCCTGTGCCAACCATTTTACACCCTGTATTTTATGCGACTCTTCATCGAAAACTTCAATAAAACTCCGCCCGATTACTTTTCGTTTTTGCTCGGGTTCCGTTACCCCTTTCAGCCCGTCCCAGAATTTATGTTTTGCATCGACCCCTATTACATTCAGGCCCATGTCTTTATACGAATGTAGCACGCTCTCAAATTCATCTTTGCGGAGTAAGCCATTGTCAACAAAAATGCAGGTGAGGTTTCCCCCAATAGCCCTGTGTAATAAAACCCCGGCTACCGATGAGTCAACTCCGCCCGATAAACCCAAAACCACTTTATCACCTCCCAGTTTAGCTTTTAATTCTTTTACAGTAGTTTCTACAAATGAATCAGGTGTCCAGTTTTGTTCACACCCACAGATGCCGGAAACAAAATTTTCTAATAACTGCTTCCCTTCAGTAGTGTGGTATACCTCGGGGTGGAACTGGATTGCATAACTATCTTCGCCATCTATTTTATAAGCAGCATAATTTACATCCTCAGTAGAGGCGATTACTTTATAATTAGCCGGGAGTTTAACTATTGAGTCTCCATGCGACATCCATACCTGTGTGTGCAGGCTTATATTGCTGAACAGGGCATTGCTATGGTCAATATAACCCAAATTAGCCCTTCCGTATTCCCTGGAGTCTGAAGGTGCTACTTCGCCACCAAAAAAATGCGCCATATACTGTGCGCCATAACATACCCCAAGCAACGGTATTTTCCCTTTTATCCCCGAAAGGTCCGGTTTTGGGGCATTTTTATCGCGAACCGAAAAAGGGCTGCCCGATAATACAACCCCCTTTACCGATTCGTCAATCTCAGGGTAATGGTTGTAAGGGTATATTTCGCAATAAACATTTAGCTCACGGATTTTCCTGCCAATTAACTGTGTGTACTGTGAACCAAAATCAAGGATTAGTATTTTTTCCTGCATTGCCTAAAAGTTATATTAATGCCGCAAAGGTACTTTAAAAAGGTAAAAGTTAAAAATCCGGCGCCAAGGGCACAGGAGCCTTTAAAAACCAATTTTATTTTTTCACATTAATGTTTGTAACTTTGGAGGTGTAAATTACCCGGCATATACAATGAAGTTGTTTTAACTTAAAAAAACTTCAATATTTATTTGTAATATTGCCCAATTTTTATTTTAAAAATAACGATACCATGGCTCAATACTCTAAAGATATCTCAAGGACATTTAGCGAATATTTGTTGATCCCGGGTTTAACCAAAAAGGATTCGATACCCGAAAATGTGAATTTGAAAACACCGGTTGTAAAGTTTAACAGGGGAGGAGTTTCGGAGTTGCAGCTTAATATCCCGTTTGTTTCGGCAATTATGCAGTCGGTTTCAGACCACCGCATGGCTATGGCACTTGCCCGGAACGGTGGTTTATCGTTTATTTACGGTTCACAGCCGATTGAGAACCAGGCGGAGATGGTGCGGAAAGTAAAGAAATTTAAAGCCGGCTTTGTTGTAAGCGATGCCAACCTTACGCCTGAGGATACTTTGAGCGATGTGGCGGCGTTAAAAATAAAAACAGGGCATTCAACAGTTGGGATTACCGAAGACGGTACGTCAAACGGGAAGTTCCTGGGTATTGTAACCAGCCGCGATTACCGGCCGGGGAAGGATGATCCGGGCAAAAAGGTAAAGGATTTTATGACCCCCTTCTCAAAAATAGTTACCGGGAAGTTGGGTATTACTTTAAATGTAGCTAATGATATTATTTGGGAGAATAAGTTAAACTGCCTGCCAATTATTGACGATAATCAGAACCTGCAATATTTTGTGTTCAGGAAAGATTACGACAACCATAAAGAAAACCCTAATGAATTATCTGATAGAAACAAAAAGCTAATGGTTGGCGCCGGTATTAATTCAAGGGATTATAAAGAAAGGGTTCCCATGCTGGTTGATGCGGGGGTTGATATATTGGCCATTGATTCTTCCGATGGTTTTTCGGAATGGCAGCATGAAACCCTGCAATATATTAAAGGTACTTACAACGGCAAAGTTAAGGTAGGAGCCGGGAATATTGTCGATAAGGAAGGCTTTCTGTACCTGGCCGATGCCGGTGCCGATTTTATAAAGGTTGGTATTGGAGGCGGTTCAATCTGCATAACAAGGGAGCAAAAAGGTATTGGCAGGGGGCAGGCGACCGCATTGATTGAAGTGGCGCAGGCACGTGATGAATATTACAAAGACAAAGGCGTTTATATCCCCATCTGCTCAGATGGTGGGATTGTACAGGACTACCACATGGTTTTAGCATTGGCTATGGGTGCCGACTTTATTATGATGGGCCGCTATTTTGCCCGGTTTGATGAAAGCCCGACCAGGAAATTACTGGTAGGCAACAATTATGTGAAAGAGTATTGGGGCGAGGGCTCTAACCGTGCACGCAACTGGCAACGTTACGATGTGGGCGGAAAGGAAACACTGAAATTCGAAGAAGGCATTGATAGTTATGTGCCTTATGCCGGAAAACTTAAGGATAACCTTGATATTACCCTGGGGAAGATTAAATCGACTATGTGTAGCTGTGGTGCATTGTCAATTCCCGAACTTAAAGAAAAAACCAAAATAACACTAGTGTCTTCAACCAGTATTATTGAAGGGGGTGCCCACGATGTGGTGCCGAAAGATACCAATATTTAACAGTAGCAGTACTCCTATTAGGCGGCATGATGCCTGTGTGCGAGGCCCCACAAGGGCTTCATGCAGGTTATTAGTTTAAAACAACGGCTTTATTAGTTAAGTATTTCCCTATTATTACTAATAGTTTGTCTTTTTTTATCGGTTTTGCAATATAATCATTACACCCTGCTTTTAGTGATTTCTCCCTGTCGCCTGCAATCGCATAAGCCGTTTGGGCAATAATTGGCAGGCTGGGGCGGAACTCTTTTATCCTCTTTGTTGCTTCATAGCCATTCATAACCGGCATGTTGATATCCATCAGTACCAGGTCGATACTGGTATTTTCTTTGCAAAGTTTAATAGCCTCTTCACCGTTCTTAGCCCAAATAATATTAATACCTGATCTTTCGAGTACTATTTTTAAAAACTCAAAACTGATCTTAACATCCTCTACAATTAAGATTGTCCTTTCATTAAGGCTGTAGTCCTTCCCTGCTTCTTTTATAATTGGTTTGCTAACCCCTTTAAACTCGTTAAGGGGTATCTCAAAATAAAAAGTACTGCCTTCCCCTACTTCCGATTCAAGCCATATACTGCCTCCTAAAAGTTCGGCCAGTTTCTTAGAAATAGACAAGCCGATCCCCGTACCCCCATACGTACTGGTATATGAGTCTTCAACCTGGCGGAAGATGTCGAAAATGAGCCCCTGCTTGTCTTCAGGGATACCTATGCCTGTGTCTTCAATATAAAATTTAAGCACCGGCTTACCATGGCCCGCCTCAATATTATACCCATAATTTATATGCCCTTCGTGTGTAAATTTAAGGGCGTTTTTCAGGAGGTTTATCAAAATCTGTTTGAGCCTTGACGGGTCGGTATTGATGATAAGGCCTTCCCCTTCCGGGGGGGTAACCAGGTTTAAGGCTATATTGCCTTTGTTTGTTTTTTGTTGTTCGGCTTTAATGATATTTTGGACATCATTCAGGATTGTCAGCAGCTTGAAATTTTCTTTTACAATTTTTATTTCGCCCGACTCGATTAAGGTAATATCAAAAAGGTCATTAACAATACTTAGCAGGTGGTTGCCGCTGGCATTGATAGTTTTGTTAAACTCTATAATATCATTAATCGGCAAGTTTTCATTAATAATATCGGAGAATCCGATGATGGCATTGAGCGGGGTGCGCAATTCGTGCGACATGGTAGCCAGGAAAGCCGATTTTAAACGGTCGGATTCGGTGGCTTTTTCAAGGGCGTTGATTAAGCCCTGTTCAGCCTTTTTCCGGTTAATAGAGATACCTATCTGGCCGGCAATAAATTCGAGCATCTTCATATCCGATTCATCGTATGCCGATTTGTTAGTATAACTTTGGACTGCAAGGACGCCGGTCACCTCTCCTTCGATTTTGAGGGGCACCCCAAGCCATATTTCCGAATCTGTTCCGAAACGTTCAATATCACCTGATTTTTCTAACTCCTTTTTTCTTTCTTTAGTAGCCAAAAGGGGCCTCTGAGTTGTTATTACATATTTGGTTAACGTCTTCCCTGCCGGGAGGGAGGTAAGTTCATCTTTTTCGTCAGCAAAGAATGGCAGCGAGAGCGTATCTGTTTTATGGTCGTATAGGGCGACATAAAAGTTAGTGGTGTCGATGATTGTCCCGAGTTCTTTTTGTATACGGCTAATTAATTTTTTGAGATTATCGGTTGTACTTACTGCATGGGAGATATTATATAATACCTTTTGTATCTGTTCTGCCCGCTTACGCTCTGTTATATCACGGACAAAATCAACAACTCCTGTCACTTTATCAGAGTTCGGGTCTTTTATAGGGTAGCTGAAAAGTTCGACCCACTCCATAGAAGACCCCGCAAGCCCCGGCACAACATTCCATTCCGAATTGCCTGATTCCAAACAACGGAGGGTTGGGCAGGGGTCGCATGGCTTATCTGCATTATGATAGGCTTCGTAGCACTTTTTCCCTTCCAAAGGAAGTTTCCCTTTATACCTTTTGTTCATTATGCCATTTACATGGCGGATGGTCATGTCGGGTTTCAAAACGCTGATACCGTCCTGTACGCTCTCAAATAAACTCGTCATAAACTGTTCATTTTCCCGAAGTGCTTCCTCTGCCTTCTTGCGTTCGGTGATATCATGGATGATAACGAGGTCGGCGGGTTTCCCCTGGTATGATGCTATACTGGCATTTAACTCAACATATAGTTTGCTGCCGTCTTTGCGCCTTAGTATTGTCTCAGACATCGACTGGTTCTTCTTCCCTGCCGAGCACTGCTTATAAAGGTCAGCTATCCTGGATGCCTGGCCGGGATGTATATAGTTGATAAACAAAGAGCCGATGATTTCATCAAGGGTGCCGCCCCACATTCTTGCCAGGCGCAAGTTAGCAAACTTAATAATCCCCTCCTGGATAATGCAAATGCCGTCATTTGCCTGTTCAACGAGGTTTCGATATTTCTCTTTGCTTTCTTCTAACTCTTTGATTTTCTCAATTGTCTCTTTTTCTAACAATTCTTTTTTAGCACGCAACTTATCTTCCGCTTCTTTTATCCGGAGCATTACATTCACCTGCGCAGAGAGCTCGGCAGGGTCAATTGGTTTTGACAAAAATGCATCAGCTCCTGTATTTAGCCCTTTAATGCGGCTCTCGGCATCGGTTTTAACAGCGGTGATCATTACCACAGGGATATGCTGTGTTGATTCTTCTTCCTTAAGCCTTTTGCAAACTTCGTAACCATCCATTTGTGGCATTATTATATCTAAAAGGATGGTGCCGGGTTGTTCTTCTTTTGCTATTCTTAAGCCTTCTTTCCCCGACAAGGCGGTTAGTACTTTACAATCTGGTATATTATTCCTTATTACAGCTTTAATGGCTGCCAGGTTGTCTTTTTGGTCGTCAATTAATAATATTTTATCCATATTTTGTTTCTTAGGCTGGGTGAGGTTGCAGGCACTTTGTGAGATACACCTCCTTGCCAGTTGCTTACATCACTTCCCTTTCCTTAAAATTCTTCTATTCAACTATTCCCCAAGGAATATTTTGATTTTTGCCATAAGGATATCCAGTTTTATCGGTTTTGCAATATAATCATCACACCCTGCCTCTAATGATTTCTCCTTGTCGCCTGCAATCGCATAAGCCGTTTGGGCAATAATTGGCAGGTTAGGGCGGATTTTTTTTATTTTCTTTGTTGCTTCATAGCCATTCATAAACGGCATGTTGATATCCATCAGTACCAGGTCAATATTGGTATTTTCTTTGCAAAGTTTAATGGCCTCTTCACCGTCTTTAGCCCAAATAATATTAATACCTGATTTTTCAAGTACTATCTTTAAAAATTCAAAACTGACCTGGACGTCCTCTACAATCAAAATTGTTTTTTCCTTAAGGCTGTTGTCCTTCCCTGTTTCTTTTATAATTGGTTTGCTAACCATTTCAAACTCGTCAAGGGGTATCTCAAGATAAAAAGTGCTGCCTTCCCCTTTTTCCGATTCAAGCCATATCCTGCCTCCTAAAAGTTCGGCCAGTTTCTTAGAAATAGACAAGCCGATCCCGGCTCCGCCATATATCCTGGTGTGTGAGTCTTCAACCTGGCGGAAGATGTCGAAGATGAGTTCCTGCTTCTCCTTAGGGATGCCTATGCCTGTGTCTTCAATATAAAATTTAAGCACCGGCTTATCATGGCCCGCCTCAATATTATACCCATAATTAATATACCCTTCGTGCGTGAACTTAAGGGCATTTTTCAAAAGGTTTATTAGTATCTGTTTGAGTTTTGACGGGTCTGTGTTAATTATAAGGCCTTCCCCTTCCGGGGGGGTAACCAGGTTTAGTCCTATATTGCCCTTGTTTGTTTTTTCTTGTTCGGCTTTAATGATATTTTGGACATCATTCAGGATTGTCCGCAGCTTAAAGTTTTCTTTTGCAATTTTTATTTCGCCCGATTCGATTAAGGTAATATCGAAAAGGTCTTTGACAATAGCCAGTAAATGGTTCCCACTGGCATTGATAGTTTTGTTAAACTCTATAATATCATCAATCGGTAGGTCTTTGCTAATGATATCGGAGAATCCGATGATGGCATTGAGCGGCGTGCGTAATTCGTGCGATATGGTAGCCAGGAAAGCCGATTTTAAGCGGTCGGATTCGGTGGCTTTCTCAAGTGCGTTGATTAAACCCTGCTCGGTTTTTTTCCGGTTAATTGAGATACTTATCTGGCCGGCAATAGATTCGAGCATCTCCATATCCGATTCATCGTATGCCGATTCATCTGTATAACTTTGTACTGCAAGGACGCAGGTTGCCTTTCCTTTAATCTTGAGGGGCACTCCAAGCCATATCTCCGAATCTGTTTCGAAATGTTCAATATCACCCGATCTTTTTAACTCCTTTTTCCTTTCTTTTGTAGCCAAAAGGGGCTTTTGAGTCGTTATTACGTATTTAGTTAATGTCTTTCCTGCCGGGAGGGAAGTAAGTTCATCTTTTTCGTCAGCAATGAATGGTAGCGAGAACGTATCTGTTTTATGGTCGTAAAGGGCTACATAAAAATTAGTGGTGTCGATGATTGTCCCAAGCTCTTTTTGTATGCGGCTAATTAAATTCGTAAGATTATCGGTTGTACTTACTGCATTGGAGATATTTTGCAGTGCCTTTTGAATTTGTTCTGCATGTTTTTGTTCGGTGATGTTATATCCCAGGCTAATTACTGACCCGTCAGAAACTTTAAAACTTGCCCACAGTGTAACCAACTGATTGCCATCCTTTGTAAGTGGGTGCCACTCCCTGAATTTATTGTCAGGTTCAGAGCTTATGGTTTTACGTACTTTCTCACGGATCTCAGTATCCGGGTAAAATAGCGATAAAGGGTCTTCTTCTGAGTTTATTTCTTCAATTGTCCAGCCGAAAGTTTTTTCACATTCGTTATTCCATAAAATACATTTACCGTTTTTATCAAATGCATCAATAAAAACCGGTGCATTCTCAAAAATTGTCCTGAACTTTTCTTCGCTCTCCTTCAGAGCTTCCTCCACCCTTTTACGCTTGCTCTCAGTTTCCTCCAGTTTGGCAATTTTGTCTTTTAATCGATCAATCTCTCTTAAGAGCTGTTCTTTGGTTTTTTTATAGTCTCCCATGTTTTATTTCATCAGGCAATGTGGTTTATACTGTATTAGGACACACCAACACTTGTGGCAGGGGCAATGTTTTTCAACTGTTTTAAGCTTCGTCCCCCTTTTGTCTCAAGTACAGGGAAGAAGCATCAAAACGGCCAGTTTTACTCACTATTCCGAGTAAATCCTAATATGGGGTAAAGCTGAAATTACATATTTCTTTTTTTATAAAACAAATATATAAAAATGATTTAATGATACGGAATGATTCATTAATATTCGATTATGATAAGAGTACTTTCATTATTCCATTCGTTTGAGATCAATTCCGAAAACATGTTCATCTGTTCCGAATATGGCCAAGAGTAAGGCAGAAGGCAGACTTTATGGACAAGCATTAATCAGAGGCAGAGTTTTCGTGCAAACACTTCTAATTAAGGAAACCCTATTCAAATTAAAAAACCATACATTTGTTCATAAATCCTTAATTAGGTTGCCCGATGAGAACATATCTTCATAAAATTTATATTATTACCCTTATTTCAATTGTTGTTGCAGTTTTTATTTACCTGGCGGTTAATGGCAGTTCATACTATTTGTCTGGCCCCGGACATCGGTTTCACCACGGGCAGCACAATATTTTAAAGTCAAGTGGGTTTATAGGGCATGGACTCGGTATTGTGGGTTCGTTAGCTATGTTTATTGGGGTTTTTGGGTATATGGCACGAAAACGTATCCGCAGGTTTTTACGGCTGGGGGCGTTGAAATACTGGCTCGAATTTCATATTTTCCTATGTTCGCTGGGCCCGGTTTTAGTGTTGTTCCACACTGCGTTTAAATTTGGCGGGATTGTGGCAATAAGTTTCTGGAGTATGGTAGCCGTTGTAATTAGCGGAATAATCGGGCGGTTTATTTATATTCAGATACCACGTACAATCGAAGGGCAAGAGTTAAGCTTAAATGAAATAAATGCTTTAAGGTCTGATTTTTATTCCGAACTTAAATTCAAATTCAGTTTGAAGGGAGAATTAATAGAGAAATTGAATTTTGAGCTTAACAGGAAACTTAGTTTAGAGGGGGTGAATTATTTAATCCGTATCCCCAAAAGGTTTTCCTTCGAAAAGAAAATTATCCGTAAAATCAAGAAAGAGCTAAAAGGGCAGCAGTTGTCAAGAAGGGATTATAACAGGGTGGTCAGGATGTATAAAAAAGGGATTGTTTTAAACCGGAGAATTGACTGGCTTTCGTCAATGCAGGATTTTTTAAGGTACTGGCATGTCCTGCACCTCCCGTTTGCAATAATCCTTCTGGTAATTCTGATTATCCATGTATCGATAGCAGTAACGTTTGGTTATAAGTGGATTTTTTGATATGGAAGTTTTTATCGAAAATATAATTATTTATGGCTTTATATCTATACTGCTGATAGTAGTATTCGGGGTGTACTTTTACAAACTACGGAAAAGATCCAGGGTAGTTGAAGAGAAAATTGAGATTGCCAAACGGGATGGTTTACACGAACCGGTTTCGTTGCACCCGGTTGTAGACCCCAATTCATGTATTGGGAGCGGAGCTTGTATCTTGGCATGCCCTGAGAAAGATATCCTTGGGATAAGGAATGGAAGGGCAACCATAATAAATGCGAGCCAATGTATTGGCCATGGCGCATGTTTCCATGCATGCCCAACCCAGGCAATCACACTTTATATAGGAGTTGAAAAACGCGGAGTTGAGCTTCCCCATGTCAGCCAGAACTTCGAAACTAATGTAAAAGGTATTTATATTGCAGGGGAAATGGGTGGAATGGGGTTAATCAAAAATGCTGTTGAACAGGGGCGGCAGGCTGTTGAGAACCTTGCTAAAACCATTCGGAGGAATCCTCAGGCAGAGAATGACCTGGTAATTGTCGGTGCAGGCCCGGCAGGGATTGCTGCAACATTAACAGCAAAAAAGTTAAACCTGAAAGCGGTAACACTCGAACAGGATTCGCTGGGTGGTACGGTTTTTACATTCCCGCGTGCTAAAATTGTAATGACTGCCCCAATGGATTTACCCTTATACGGGAAAGTAAAACTGTACGAAACAAGTAAGGCTGAATTGCTTTCGTTGTGGCAAACGGTATTACAGGAAAATAACCTGGTAGTTCATGAGCATAAAAAGGTTGAATCCATTATTAATGAAAATAACCATTTTATTGTTGAAGTAAAAGACGGCAGCAAATATACGGCACAAAATGTTGTACTTGCAGTTGGAAGGCGCGGCACGCCGCGTAAATTGAATATACCCGGCGAAGAAAGCGAGAAAGTTACATACCGGTTGCTGGACCCTGAGTTAATAAGCGGTAAAAATATTATTGTGGTTGGAGGTGGCGACTCGGCAATCGAATCGGCTCTTTTACTGGCAAACCAAAACAATGTAACATTGTCATATCGGAAAGATACATTCTCAAGGCTAAAACCGAAAAACAGCGAAAGGATTAAAACTGCAATTGATGCGCAAGAAATTAATGCCATTTTGAATTCAAATTTAACTTTGATTGAAAAAGAGTTTGTTACGCTTAAAAAGTGGGGCGAAGAAAGTGAAATAAGAATTGAAAATGACCTGGTTTATATATTTGCCGGTGGGGAATTGCCAACTCAGTTCCTGAAAAGTGTGGGTATTACCATAACCAAACGATTTGGTGAAGTAGTTTTGAAGCACGAAAAGAAATAATATAAGAAGTTGCTCGCAGGTTCTCAATTTAACTTTAAACAACTTCTAAAAACAACAAAATGCAGATATTTAATAAAAGCACTGTAATAAGGAGAAGAAAGGTTCAGGCTTGTTTGCTTTTTGTGTTTTTTATGGTAGCGCAGGTTAATGCGCAAATATCGCCGGGCAAATTGTCGAAATCGCACGAGCACCTTAGCGGCATGTCGAATTGTACAAAATGCCATGTATTGGGCGAAAAAGAAACGACTCCTAAGTGCCTTGAGTGCCACAAAGAGATTCAAAACCTGCAAAACCGGAATAAGGGGTACCATGCATCGCAAGAGGTGAAGCCTGAAGCTTGTGCAATGTGCCATGGCGAGCATTTTGGGCGCGAATTTAAATTAATAAATATCGATGAAAATTCGTTCGACCATAATCTGGCCGGTTATAAACTTGAAGGCAAACACAACCGGCTGAAATGCAAACAGTGCCACAAAAACGATTTTATTAAAACGAAGATATCACAAAAGAAAGGTTTTTCGTACCTGGGGCTGGGTACCGAATGTTTATCGTGCCATGCCGATTATCATCAAAATACACTTCCGGCAAACTGCTTGTCGTGCCACTCGCAGAATACATTCCGCCCGGCACCGGGTTTTAACCACAGCCAGGCAAAGTTCCCGCTAAAAGGGAAACATGCCATTGTAAAGTGTGAGAAATGCCATAAAAAAGAGGAACGGGGCGATACCATATTCCAGCAATTTGCCAATGTTGCTTTTTCAAGTTGTACAAACTGCCATGCCGATATCCATAAAAATAAGTTTGGGGGCAATTGTACCGGATGCCATACTGTCGAATCGTTCCGCCAGGTAAAGAACCTGGCCGGCTTTAACCACGATAAAACCAATTACCCCCTCAAAGGGAAGCATCAGATAGTGAAATGTAAGAAATGCCACGTGGGGGATTACACCAATCCTGTAAAACATGCAAATTGTACCGACTGCCACAGCGATTACCATGAAAAACAGTTCCAGGAGGATGGAGCCTCGCCCGATTGCCGGGTTTGCCATTCGGTTAAAGGGTTTACACCATCGCTTTATACCATTGAGGAACATAATCAATCGGGATTTACCCTGGAAGGGGCGCACCTGGCAACACCTTGTTTTGCCTGCCACAAACCGGGGGGCAAATGGGATTTCTCGAAAAAAGGGGGGCGTTGTGTCGAATGCCATGAAAATATCCACAAAAATTATATGGATAAGAAATTTATGCCTGCCGATGATTGTAAGAATTGCCATTCTGTTGCACTGTGGCCCGAAATCTCCTTTGACCATAATAAAACCGATTTCCCTTTGGAAGGGAAACACAGGAAGGCAGGTTGCAGGCAATGCCATTTTAAAACCAGGGATGGGGAAACCATACAACAATTTGTTTGGAAAACCCGGAGCTGTACAAATTGCCATGCCGACAAGCATAACGGGCAGTTTGCAATAAACGGCATAACTACATGCGAAAAGTGCCATACCAATAATAATTGGCACCCCACAAAATTTAACCATACCAATACCCGTTTTAAGCTTGATGGCGAGCACATTGACGTTGCATGTGCAAAATGCCATAAGCCTGATTCAGGCAGGCCCGATAGTTACATAGCCTATAAATTTAATGATATATCATGCGCAAGCTGTCACTTACAATAACAATTTTGGTGTTTGTGTTGAAGGTATTAGCACAATCGCCACATGGCAACCAGTTGAAAATTGATTGTGCCGATTGCCATACTACCGGGAGCTGGGATTTTGCAAAAGGTGCTTCGGTATTTGACCATCAGAAAACAACATTCTTATTAGAAGGGCAGCACCGGTTTACCGATTGTAAGAGTTGTCATAAATCATTGGTTTTTAATGAAGCAAAAACAGATTGTGCCGATTGCCACACCGACATGCACAGTACCACCGTTGGTGCCGATTGTGCAAGTTGCCATGACCCCAAATCGTGGATTGTTGAAAATATATCAGAAATACACCAGCAAAGCCGGTTCCCTTTATTGGGGGCACATAACTCAGCCGATTGTATAGCATGCCATAAACAGGCGTTACGCCTTGAGTTTGAGCCACTTGGCATAGAGTGTATCGATTGCCACAAGGCAAGTTACTATGCCACAACCAGCCCAAACCACATTCAGGCGGGTATGTCAACCGATTGTATCGAATGCCACAATATGAATGCTTTTGAATGGTCCTCTTCAGGGTTTAACCATTCATTTTTCCCACTAACGGAGGGCCATGCCATTAATTGTGCTACCTGCCATGAAGCCGGCATACTTGCCCCCATTTCGCCCGAATGTTATAGTTGCCACCAGGCTGATTACGAATCGGCAACTAATCCATTGCACCTGGCATCAGATTTTTCTACAAATTGTACCGAATGCCATACTACCAGTGTAGACTGGCAACCTGCACGGTTTGAAATCCATGATGCATTGTATTTCCCGGTTTTCTCAGGAAAACACCGCGGGGAGTGGGATAAATGTTCCGATTGCCATACTCAACCCGAAACATATTCAGTTTTTAGTTGTACCGATTGCCATGAGCACCGTCAATCGAAAATGGATGATGAACATAAAGATGAACCTGATTATATATACAATAGCATAAATTGCCTGGCATGCCATTCCACTGGGGATGCAGATTAATAAAAAAGATAATATGATTTACGGTAGGAAATATATATTCTTTGCATTCTTTTGTTTGTCCACCTTTTTTATATCTGGGAATGTTTTTGCTCAACAATCTTTTAAGGTTGTCAAAGGGAATGTGTCATATATTACAGGGCAAAGTATCTATATAAAATTTGAAAATACGCAGGGTATTGAAAATGGCGATACTTTGTTTGTCGAAAAAGGGGGTAGGCTTATCCCGGCTTTGACCGTAAAACACCATTCTTCAATTTCGTGCCTTGGGAATTATATTGCCGATATCAGTTTGCAACTTAACGACCCGGTTATTGCCAGGGTTGAGGTTGCTCAGTCAAAGGGCGGAATAATTCCAGATCAGGAGGATGAAGTTGAGAAGGATGTAAACGAACAGGCACTAATCTCTTCTGCCCGGGAACAGAAAGGTGGAAAACACAGGCAGGATGTTAGCGGGCGGATTTCGGTTTCATCATATTCAAATTTGACCAACCAGGGTGGGAACGATTACCACCGGCTGCGTTACACGTTTTTGATGGACGTTGAAAATATCTCCAACTCAAAATTGTCTGCAGAAACATATATCTCTTTTTCGCATAGATTAAACGAGTGGGATGTTGTTAGGGATAATCTGAATGATGCCCTTAAAATTTACAGCTTGGCGCTAAGGTACGATCTCTCTGAAAACACAAATATATGGCTGGGAAGGAAAATAAACCCGGTTATTGCCAATATGGGGGCTGTTGACGGATTACAGGTACAGCATAAATTCAATAACTTTTTTGCCGGGGCTGTTGTCGGTTCACGGCCCGATTACAGCGACTATAGTTTTAACCCCGGATTGTTTGAATACGGAGCCTATTTCGGGCATAGCCAAAAGGTTGAGAATGGGTTTACGCAAACCTCTTTTGCCTTATTCGAACAACGTAATAACTCAAATGTCGACAGGCGGTTTGCTTATTTCCAGCATAGCAATTCCATAATAAAAGATATAAGTGTATTTTCATCGTTCGAGCTGGATTTATATAAACTCGAAAACGGGCAGCCTAAAAATTCATTGAGCCTCACCAGTTTGTATCTTTCATTGCGCTACAGGGTTTCGCGGAGGTTGTCGCTGTTTGGTTCGTACGATTCGCGTAAGAATATAATTTATTATGAAACATTTAAAAATTATGCCGACAAAGTACTTCAGTTAGCAGCACGGCAGGGGTTGCGTTTCAGGATTAATTACCGGCCGGTTAACTACCTGAGTATCGGTATTAATGCCGGTACCCGGTCGGCAAAAACCGATGCCCGTGCAACAAATACATTAAATGGGTTTATTACTTATGTAAAAGTCCCGGTAATAGAATCATCATTAACACTCTCAACTAACTTTATGCAAACCAGTTACCTCAATGGGCAAATATATGGTGCAAGGTTGTCGAAAGATGTTGTCCCCGGGAAAATTTATGCCATGCTCAATTACCGGAGGGTTGACTTCAATTATCTGTCGTCAAATTTAAAATTGGTTCAGAATATTGGTGAAGCCAATTTGTCTTTTCAATTCAACAGGAAGTTGTACCTGTCTGTTAATTATGAGGCAACACTTCAGGGTACTGAGAATTTTAACAGGATATATTTAAACCTGAGGCGGAAATTTTAACTTAACTATATCAAAGAGTGAGGGCTTCACTTAAAGTGAGGCCCTCGCTAACTAAAGGTTAAATTGATCCCCCCCCATGACAACAAAATTATTAATACGTCTAATCTCTATCTCTTTGGGGTTTATATAGGTATTTTAAGCTATTATCAATTGCTTTCGCTTTCTGTAACAATTGTTTGTCGTTTACTTCATCAAAACCACAAACCAATGCCATAACTTCATGCAACCCCTTTTCATAAATCCCAACAAAATCAATATCCTTTTCCAGCATCTGCCCGTTTTCGTCTTTTGCCCTGAAATGACAGGCACATACCAATGCATACAATATTTTATCATAAGGAAGGCTGGAAGCACCGGCTAGTTTAATGGCTCCCACCAGCCGGTCTTCTTGCCCGAGTTTTCTTTTTAAATCACAGCCACACCTGAAAACAGTATCCCTCAATGCTTTATTCTGAAAACGCACAAGTAAGTCATTAATATGCAGTTCCATATCCTCCCGGGAAAACTCATTGGGGTATTTCCCAATTAGGATAGCTGCTGATTGCAACATGGCACCCCGTACCTTATAATAAACTTCCGGGACTGCAAGAGTTTCATAGATGTATATAAACCGGGGGTTGTATAGATACCCGATGTATGCAGCAGCAGAATGGCCCAAATTATGAATGAATAGTTTCCGGTCTACCCATGCCTTTATGTTTTCTTTGGGTGAAAGCCCTTCAATCTGAGGTATTGCATTTTTAAATGCTTCCTTGTCTAGGATTAGGGTATTATAGGGTTCAGCAAAAATCCTGAGAAGGTCCTTCTTCAGGTCTTCTTTTCGCATAAGAGGTATCATTTTCCCTATACTGGTTTCGATAAGGCCAATCATTGCATCAAGAGGGAAGTCCGGGGGCAGGAGTTTTTTTAATTCATTCTGAATATAAATATCTGCATTGCGCGTATTTTCAGCAATAATCAGGTCAAGGGGTTCTAATCCATAAGAATTTAACCTCATTTTCAAAGCTTCACCAAGAAGAGGGAATATTTCTTTTAATCCATTTAACCCGACTGAAACAGCCGCGATCCCAGCTGTTGCCACCTCTGCAACCACTTTTTGACGGTCGCCGGCAAAGACTCCCCTGGCATTGGTAACCCTAATGACATTTTCCTGCCCGGATTTAAAAACCACGTTATACCCACCGTGCAGGTTTAATTCATTTATAACAGGTTTGTAAACATCGATAAATACAACTTCGAAACCTCCACGGCTGAAGAGCTGCCCAATAAAGCCTCTTCCGATCTTTCCCGCGCCAAAAATGGCAATTTTATCTTGTTGGATCATACTTTTAGCTGTTGCCTGTATTCCTTATATATTTTTGAGACCTTCATTCTTTTTTCACCCGGGTAATCCTCAAGATAGGTGCCCCCGATGAAAAAGCAGCAGAATCCGCCTGATGCAATCCCCCACGAAACAGCTTCCACCAGGTCCAGGCCATCCTTCGCTTTTGTTTTTAACTGCCATGCCACCGATGCAATAACTCCACCGGCAAAATTGTCTCCGCATCCTGTTGTATCACCCATTAGGTTATTGCCTGCATCAAGCCTTTGGCTTACGCTTTTTGCAACAGGCATTTGCAACAGGTTTATTTTATTGAATAAACCACCCTCCGACCAAACCAATAGGTCGTGCCCGCCATTGGTAATAATAAATGAAGGGACTCTTATTCTGATAAAGAAATCAGCAGCTTTGTTAATATCCGGCTGGCCACTGATTCTAAGAGCTTCTTCAGCATCCATAATCATCAAATCAATCAGCTTAAACTGACCTGTGCAATTTACCAGCGGCCATGGCCTGGTTGGGTTTAGTTTTTCATTCCTGAAATCGAATACAGTATTAACCACTGTAATGCAACGATGCCTCTTAGCCTCCTGAAGGAGATATGTAAGATTATCATGGATATGTGGAACCAGGGCTGTTCCTCCAAAACAAACAATATCTGCACGGAAGAATTGCTCGTCAAGGTATTCAGTGCTGTATTCCGATGATGCACCAAGGTTATTGACAAAGGCTCTTTCTCCCTGGTCGGCATGATAGCCAGGGTCGGAGAATACATCGGTAGAGGGAGTCGCTATCCTGTCAGTCAGCAGGTAATTCTCAACATTTAGTGGAGTTTTATTTACTTTCCCGAAAATTTCTTTGCCGATTTCGTCATTACCCGCAATACCATAAAATTTCACCTGGTAATCTCCATCATTAAGAAGTTGTGAAGCATGAATAAGTGAAACAAGAGATGGCCCGCCAACATTAAATGCATCAGGTTTACGGCCACCGGTAATTTCACTCAGTATTTCCACATAAGGTTTATCCGCATATTTTTCCAACTCTTCGGTAAATACCAGCTTACCCGGGCTTAATCCGCCGTCACCCGGTTTTTTAGAAATATACCTATTGAATCCCCCACTTTTAAAGTTAATCCCATTATACAGGAAATCGGCAAGTGCACACCCTGTGCCAACAATAATTATTTTATCCCTATTGTCCATTCCAGGGTTCTTTAAAATCCACCATACCCGCCTTGAGAGCAAGCGGCCTCATTAGGGGCATAGGCAACATCGGAAGAATTTGCTAATTCCACTATAATTGTAATTCTTTTATCTTCTATATGGCATAAGCATGCCTGAAACAATAGCATTCGGTTTTCCGGAACGGGGCACCAGTATATTCTGGCGTTAGTGCATTTCGGTTTTACAGGTCCCGATACCACCACGGTAATAATTGAATTGAACATTGGGGTGGCCTGCCAGCAGGGACATCGGCACAGAACTGTCAACTATCCTTTTGCTGACCATAAAAGCAGTAAGCCGCTGCCCAAATGGATTATCATGTACCCCAGCCTGCCAAATCGATACTTTATCGGCTTTCCAGGTTTGAACCGGGCCTACGGTCAAGGCTTGCCTGGGGATACCGGTAACAACCCCACCAGCACTGGTGCGGGCATTTTGCATACAGGTGATTGGGTGTAAATCAACAATACGTGTAGAAAGTCCCCTGAATTCTTCAGGCGTTGGTGGGGCATCTTTGTATTTACCTTCTCTTTTCACCGGGTCATTAAATGCCCAATGCTTTGTATCGCCTTGGCCACCTTGCATTACAGCGCATCGAATACCACTTTCCCAACTGTTTATATATTTGCTTGTATCGGCTTTTGGGAAATGAAGGTTAGCCTCCGGGATCTTGTATTCCTGATTAATCCGGTTAAAACAGAGTTCCCGCCCTGCTTTTTCGAAGGATAAAGGATGAGAAGCTTCAAGCTCTTTCCCACCATCATACCATTCGTCCATTCCCCAGAAATGGGCATTTGACAAATCCATTTGCAATTCATTGACCAGGCGGGCTACCAGTGGCAATTGTTCTGTGGGGCCAATTGGTCCGCAAATACCAACCGGATTACTTGCAGTTGCCTGTTTCCAGGCGGTAATATATTCCAACGCCTCTGCCATGTAGAACTCCTCCAGGGTATCGTAAAATACAACTTTAAAACCATCTCTCGACAATTGGGGCATATCTTTAGCAGTAAGCTTTGCCGCATCGTTTAATATTTCGTTATCTAAAGTAGTAAAATCCCACCAGCCTGGTGCTAACATGCTTATTTTTCGTGACATAGTACTGATCTCCTTGCTATTATGTTTTTATTGATTAATTAATTGGGTTTTTTGTAATAACTAAATCCCCAAGTATTTCTTTTAGAAGATTATGCTGAGGATACCCATGCCCTAAATGTTGCCTGAACCCTTCGGCATATTCTGTATTTATTTCCTTCCCCCTCTGTTTTCCAAACCGCTTCATTGAAAGGATATATTCATCCATTTTATGGTGTGTTAACAACCAATTCCGCTGGCTTGCATGGCAGGCAAGCATTTCCTCTTTTATTGATATCTCGCTTGTAATATCTGCAAACACCGAAGCCTGGATTGGCCTGCCTAAAATATCTTTAGCTTCCATCGAATCGCAATAGTATAAAAAAGGCACCGGCTCAAAAGGTGCTTCTGGTATTTCAAGATTTTTGATCCCTGTTGAAAAACAAGCGGTCCGGACCAGCTTACTGGCCATATCATGGTCGACCATATAATCGTTTGGGCTATGGGTAAAAACCAGAGAAGGCCGTATTTTTCGGATTAAAGAAGTTGTTTTATTCACTGATTCCCGATCGTACATAATATAAACATCTTCAAAATCCAGGCAATGGTAGGTAGCATCAAGTAATTTAGCGGCTTCGGCAGCTTCGGCTTTCCTGATTTTTGTAATATCCTCCCTCGAATACTCAACTGTACCCTTATCTCCCGGAGCCAAAGTGGCAATATGAACCGACCAGCCAGCCTTTTTTAATAATGATAAAGTTCCTGCACAAACAATCTCTGCATCATCAGGATGTGCAAATATTCCTAATACAACTTTTTCCATAGCAACAATTATTTATGTGGACTAAACTTCTATTATTTCCCCGGATTTAGCTGATAAATAACATGCTGTTAATACTTTCTGGTTTTGCAAACCGATTGCATAATTATTTAAAGGCTCTCTATTTCCCAGAATCGCACAACTGAATTCTTCAATCTCAGCAAGGTAGGTATTTACAGGTGCCGGGTTAATTACTAACCCTTCAACTGCACTTCTTGCCTGATTTGCATCGTAACATGCAGTATCATCTTCCAAATAAGCAATCATTTCGCCGGAAGTTCCTTGCCCGATTGTACCTTTGGCAAGAATACTGCCCTTAGAGCCATAAAGTTCGAGGATATTTTTACTGCTATTGTCAGGAATACAGAAATAAGAATCAACAGTGGCCAAGGCCCCGTTTTCAAAAAATAATGAAACCACAGCACTGTCTTCCGACTTATATGCATGTACATTATTATTGATAAAACAGCTTACGCTTTTCACTTTGCCAAAGAACATCTCCAATAGATCAATGCAATGGCTACCCATATCCATTAAGGAGCCACCGCCACCCACGGCAGGGTCTTGCCTCCAGGCACCTTCTATTGGAGGGTACCAGCATGATAACTGAGCCCTGCCGTATACAGGTTTGCCTAATTTGCCTTCCTGGATGATTTTTAAGGCTGCCTGGTGTTGGGCTAAAAACCGCATCATTAACCCGGTTCCTAAAAACACGCCTTCCTGTTTGCAAACCTGGATTATCTTTTCTGCTTCGCCAACAGTAATTCCGAGAGGTTTTTCACAGAATACATGTTTCCTGCCTTTGGCACAGGCAAAAGCATGTTCCAGATGCATATTTACGGGTGAGGCAATATAAACTGCATCAATATCAGAATCGATAAGTTCCTGAATACTTCCTGCTGCTTTTGCATTAAATTTTTCAGCAACTGCCCGATTCACTTCAGTATTTATATCGTACACAGCTGACAACCCAGCGTGTTCGGCACATGCAATCCCCTCAGGGATAGTCCTTCTTTGTGCAATACCCCCGGAGCCGATTACGCCCCATTTTATTTTATTCCCCATGACGGTTCCTCCTGTTATTTTGAATACGCTTTGATTACTTTTCTTAAAGCATCGCCAATCTGTTCGCAATTCTCAGCAGTATAAGTCGGGTAAGCAAAACAGGTAAAAGTGTGTTCTTCATGCCATTGGGCATTAGGTACTTCCACATTCGAATAATCAACACTTTGCGGGTTTGTGTATTCTTTTGAAGTAAAGGGGAAGCCACTTTTACCAAATGCAAGATGCTTTTGGAATGCCTGTTCAATGTGGCATTGAGGCCAGAAGACTTTCCAAACCACAGCTCCTTCAGCCCCTGCTGCATCAACAAATTGCTTAATGTCGCAAGCCATGTTTTCAATATCCAAAGAAAAAGCCAGGGCAAACCAACCGTTTCTTCGATCTTCGGTGTCGATTGGCGTATACAATACAGTCGGCAAATCTTTAATCTTGTCAATGATAATGTGTGCATTACTACGGCGATTTGGCATGTTCCAGGTTTCCATTCTTTCAAGTTCACAAATACCCATAGCCGATTGCATCTCAGTCATACGGTAATTAAAGCCTACCATGTTGTGGATGTATGGAAGCTTTTGTTCGAGTTCAAGCAACGACAAACGGCTTTTAACATCATATCCATGGTCTCTGAAACTACGGGCTATCCAGGCATATTCTTCATTATCAGTTGTAACCATGCCTCCTTCGCCACCGGTTGTAAATGTTTTACTTTGACAGAAACTACAGCCGGCAATATCTCCCAATGTACCGGTCTTTTTACCTTTATATGAACCACCAAAAGCTTCGGCATTATCTTCAATAACCAACAAATTATGCTTTTTGGCAAATGCATTAACCTTGTCCATGTCGCATACATTGCCGTACAAATGTACCGGCATAATCGCTTTGGTCCTCTCATTGGCCAACTTTTCAGCAGATTCAATGCTGATGCAGTGGTCATCTAGATTTACATCGGCAAACCTTGGTATAGCACCTGCCTGGATAATTGAGAAGCTTGATGCAATAAAGGTATAACTGGGCACAATTACTTCATCTCCGGGACCAATGCCCATTGCTGTTAACCCAACATGCAAAGCGGCAGTTCCGGTTGCTACCGAAATGGCATATTTACTGCCTTGCCATTCGGCAAACTTCTTCTCAAATTCCGCCCCTTTATTACCTGTCCAGTAATTTACTTTACCTGAACGTAATACATCTTCAACAGCTTTAATAGTGCTTTCATCAAATTGTGGCCAGTTAATTTTTGTACTTGTTACTGCCTTTGGGCCACCATGAATTGCTAATTTCTCTGACATAAATACTTTTTTTTGATTTTATACACTTTGGGCGTCATTAAATAATTATAATGTACAACCTGGAATACAAATCTAGCCTATCGCCTATATATTTTATAATACTAATAATTGCATTAATTATACTTTTATACCGATTTGCTGTCGTAAATTAATTAAATTACGCATATTTCGGATATTAGTATAACAATAAGGGGGATTCATGAAAGTTGAAGATATAAGGTTATTACAGGACCCTGATAAATCGTTCATAGTATACCATGAAACCAAATCATTTACGAGGTTTCACCATCATCCTGAATACGAGTTGGTTTACATAAAAAAAGGTAAAGGGAAAAGAATGATTGGTGATAACATTGGCCGTTTCGAGGAAAATGACCTGGTATTTGTTGGATCGTACCTCCCTCATGAGTGGCTCTGTGATAAGGATTACTTTTTGCCGGGTGATAAATTCCTTGGAGAAGGGGTTGTTATTCAATTTAAGCGTGGATTTCTTGGCCCTCAGTTTTTCGAAATCCCGGAAAATACTGTACTCCGGAATCTTCTTGAACAATCAACAATGGGCATTAAATTCCTGGGCCGGACACGTAACGCAATTATTAATCTGATGAAAGATTGTCCGCAGATGGGCCGGACCGAACGACTATATACGCTTTTGTCTATTTTTAGAATAATGGCACACGGCAACGAGTATGAATATCTTGCCAGCCCGGGGTTTATAGAACCTTTTTACGCCAAAGGGAATCAACCTATGCAAAAAGCGTTGGAATATATCCTTCGGAATTTTCAAAACCAAATATCTGTTGGACAAATGCTGAGTGTTACAAATATGTCGAACACTACTTTTTGCTTATCCTTTAAAAAAAGTTTCCGGATGACATTTAAAGAATACCTAAACAATATAAGAATTGGCTATGCATGCCACTTGCTGGCGAATGATTTATTGAACATATCACAGGTAGCTTATGAATCGGGGTTTGAGAATATTTCCAATTTCAATCGCCAGTTTAAAGCAATTAAGGGTATTACACCACGCGAATACAAAAAGTACAGGTATGGGGAAAGAGAACTTTAGTAGTTGGTAGAAGGGATACGTTATAACCACCAGTTTCAATGTATATTTTCACAATTAATTTGTTGTCAAATGGGTCATTTTCAACATCAAGGTTTATTATATTTAAATCACAGAAATCAGAGTCAAAAGTTACTATTGCAAAATCATTTCTTTTTGCAAAATCAAATATTTCTGTATCGGTTGAGTTTTCAAGTCCTAATTCTCGAACTTATTTTGAGTCTGGAAATATGTCAATAATTCGTTTTATCAGTCGAAAGGATATATTTTGATCAAAAAGCAGTTTCATTAGGCGTATATTTGTCCTTGTTCCTTTTTGGCTGCAAATGAAAGACAAGCATTTATTTGATTCTCTGTTAATTCAGGGAAGTCATTTATAATTTCTTTTCGGGTCATTCCATTTGACAACCAAGATAAAACATCGTAAACAGAAATTCTTGTCCCTTTAATTATTGGTTTTCCAAATCTCTTTTCTGTATTAATCTCTATGTATTCGTTAAATCGTATCATATTACAAAGGTAATCAATTATTCTCTATTTGATTTTTTGTTTTTTTAGCATAAAGCCTAACGATTTGAATATGGTGCGTTTGGCATTTCGATGCTCCAATTTTTCAATTTGCAAATATGTTTTTCTATTGCTATCATTCTCATTTTTAGCACTATCTGCCAAATGCACTATATTTTTTGTGTGTGCCCAGCATGAGCATGTGCCCACTTATTTAAAAGCTCTGAATAAATTCGTAAAATACAAATTTCCAGTTGGATTAAATAGTTGTGTGCCATAATTAATTTCCAGAGGGTGTAAGTGGATCACATGGAAAAGTGGGGGGGGTGTATCTTTTTATCAATGATAGATAATCTGTTGACCGGCCTACGAGGGTTTTGATTTAGAAAACAAGGGAGTAAATAAGGGCAGGCACTGGTAAGCAATCCTGTTTGACGATCCCGATTTTCGGGAGAGGAGTTTGATTGCGTAGCATTTACGATCCGTAGTTTTCTATCAAAAGCACCGTCAGCCTTGACCTTTTTGTTTACTTTTTGGGTCAAGCCAAAAAGTAAAGCCTG
>UOEP01000057.1_pt1 | contig 23995 bp, 18 predicted proteins | sample 1989931 | NCBI WGS metagenome assembly UOEP01 (sample SAMEA4712198, study PRJEB27164) | hydrothermal vent metagenome | biome: marine basaltic hydrothermal vent biome; feature: marine hydrothermal vent; material: mineral | place: Pacific Ocean | collected 2011-06-14/2011-07-23 | depth 1691 m
GATGATTGGGATTAAAGGGCCTCGTGGGGCAGGAAAAACAACCTTAATGTTGCAACACCTTAAATTTGATTTAAGGATGAATCCTTTAGCAATGTATATCACAGCTGACCATACGTGGTTTTATAATCACACTTTACTGGAAACAGCTAGTAATTGGTATAAACAAGGAGGGAAAATATTATTTATCGATGAAGTCCACAAGTACCCGAACTGGTCAGTAGAGTTGAAAAATATTTATGATGGTTTTCCTGGATTACAGGTGGTTTTTTCAGCTTCATCGGCATTAGATATTTATCGTGGTGAAGCTGATTTGAGCAGAAGGGTGGTCAGTTATTCCTTGGCAGGACTTTCCTTCCGGGAATTCCTTTTTTTTACAACCGGCAAGCATTTTAATCAGGTGAATTTTGATGATATTCCTAACTCTCACATGGAGTTGAGCCGGGGAATCACCGAAAACTTTCATCCCCTTCCTGATTTCCACAAATACCTCCAGGTTGGTTATTTACCCATTATTATTGAAGGGGAAGATACTTACCTGATGAAACTGGGGCAGGTTATCAATACGATTGTTGATACAGACCTTGCTTACATAGCTTCCTATAATCCAGGGACAGCAACAAAAGTAAAAAAGCTGTTGGGAGTAATTGCTGAGTCAGTCCCGTTTAAGCCAAATATTGCTGCATTAGCAAGAAAACTTGACCTAAGCAGGGATAGTGTTTACCAATATATTTATCAATTGAGGAATGCCCGTTTGCTTAATACGCTAAGTTCGAAAGGAAAAGGTGTATCAATTTTACAAAAGCCGGACAAAGTTTTTTTAGAAAATTCGAACCTGGCATATACCTTGACGGAGGAACCTGATATTGGAAATATTCGGGAAACCTTTGCCTTAAACCAATTACTAAATGCAGGATTAGATGTAAATATACCTGGCGAAGGAGATTTTGCAGTAAATAACATGGTCATTGAGGTTGGAGGAAAGGGGAAAAATACATCACAAGTAAAGCATCTTTCCGACTATTTAATTGCATCGGACAATATTGAGGTTGGGGCAGGCAGCAAAATACCGTTATGGTTGTTAGGCTTTCTATATTGAAATTTCTTGTTGGATTAATCTTCAAACTTTCCCTTTGATAAGGGAGTTTGTAAAATTGTCATTATCAGGCGTTTGTCTTCTTGAGGAAGTTCTTTCCACACAACTTTCCCATGTGGCCCTGAATAATTCTTTTTTATATATGGAGGTAAAAAACCTCCACATCCTGATTTAATCAAGCTGTTCTAAAAACATATCCCTTTCTTTCAGGAATTCAGATAACCTTTCAATCGGGTCGCGGGTAAGTGCAACACGGCCGGAGCGGATGAATTGTGTCACCTTAAACTGGTTGAGTTCATTGAATAATTCCTGTGTTTCTTCTTTATGCCCGGTTTTCTCAATAACAGTATATTCCTTTGTGATCTCGAGTATCCTGGCTCCTGAATTGCGGATGATATTCTCAATTTTATTGCTTTCGTACAATGCTTCCGTATTAACTTTATACAAAGCTATCTCCTGATAAATCATCTGGTCATTGGTATGGTAAAATGCTTTAAGTACATCAACCGATTTTTCAATCTGCCCTACTATTTTAATGGTTTGCTCTTCGGAGCAATGTACCACAATAGTAAATTTATACACCCCGGCAATTGCCGACTCCGAAACGGTAAGGCTTTCAATATTTATCTTTCTCCTTGTGAAAATGATGGTGATCCGGGTTAACAATCCGATATGGTTCTCCGAAAATATGGTAATAATAAATTCCTTTTTCATTTTTGTATGATTTTAAAATGAATAATCCCCCTATGGTTCCAATATTACTTCAGAAACTGAAGCCCCTGCCGGTACCATTGGGAATACGTTATCTTCTTTTTCAATAACAACCTCCAATAAATAAGGGCCATCGTAGTCAAGCATCTTTTGTATTCCGCTTTCCAGCCCTTCCCTTTTTTCTACTTTATGCCCTTCTATTCCGAACCCTTTCCCGATGGTAATAAAATCGGGGTTGTGCAACTCGGTGAAAGAGTACCTTTTCTCGAAGAAAAGCTGCTGCCACTGGCGTACCATCCCAAGGAAATTATTATTTAGGATAATTATCTTAATGGGAAGTTTATTTTGCCATATTGTCCCCAGTTCCTGTAAAGTCATCTGGAAACCACCATCGCCAATAACAGCGACAACCACCCTGCCCGGGGCTCCTATCTGTGCCCCCATACTGGCAGGCAATCCAAATCCCATTGTACCTAACCCGCCTGAGGTAACACAGCTTTTCGAGTGTTTAAATTTGAAATAGCGCGATGCTATCATCTGTTGTTGCCCGACATCGGTAACCAGAATGGCTTCGTGGTTAGTTTTGTCAGAAACAATACGCACTACTTCACCCATTGTTAATCCGGGCTTGGTAGGGAAAAGGTCTTTATCAATGACTTTTTCTTTCTCTACTCTATCACACTCTCTGAATCTTTTGATCCATTCATCGTGTGAGTTTTTTTGTATATTCTCAATAAGTAGTTTAAGCGATTTTTTAGCATCCCCCAAAACCGCTACATCGGCTTTAACAATTTTGTTTATTTCTGCCGGGTCAATCTCGAGGTGGATTATTTTGGCTTTTTTTGCGTAAGCACTTACTTTCCCTGTAACGCGGTCGTCAAAACGCATACCTACGGCAATAATTACATCTGCCTCATTGGTTAACAGGTTCGGGCCGTAATTGCCATGCATACCCAGCATACCGACATTAAGCGGGTGCTCCGAAGGGAAAGCCGAAAGCCCGAGTAATGTCCAGGCTACGGGGATACCTGCTTTCTCGGCAAATGCCTTAAACTCTTCCTCTGCATTGGAAATAATTACTCCCTGCCCACAGAAAATAAGTGGGCGTTTTGCCTCGTCAATTATCTTGGCTGCTTCTGCAATTTTATGTGGGTCGACAGGTGTTTCGGGTACGTAACTCCGTATTTTCCTGCATTTCTTATAGTTGAAATCAAATTCCCCAAACTGAGCATCTTTTGTAACATCCAAAAGTACCGGCCCGGGGCGCCCCGACTGCGAGATATAAAATGCCTGTGCAATGGCTCCCGGAATTTCTTCCGGTGCTGTTATCTGAAAATTCCATTTGGTTACCGGCATTGAAATACCTACCACGTCTGATTCCTGAAAAGCATCGGTGCCAAGAAGAGGTGAAGTTACCTGCCCGGTGATACATACCAGCGGTACCGAGTCGATCATGGCATCGGCAATACCTGTGATAAGGTTTGTTGCCCCCGGCCCCGATGTGGCAAAACAGACCCCTGCCCTGCCCGTAACCTTAGCATAACCTTCGGCGGCATGCACCGCTCCCTGCTCGTGCCTGGTTAAAATGTGCTCTACTTTCTGGTCGTAATCGTACAATGCATCGTAAATGGGCATGATCGCCCCTCCCGGATACCCGAATATGGTATCAACGCCTTCTTCCAATAAGGATAAAATAACGGCTTCCGATCCTGTGATTTTCCTGGCTGTCATATACTGTTTTTTTTACATCCGGCTTTTAGCTTCCAGCTTCCAGCTTTTCATTACTATTTTATTCATTATTTGTTCGCACCATGTATCCACCTTAGGTACCTGCCTCCGGCGAATACCAGGTAGCCTGTATCAATCTATTAGCCTAACCGCCCCTTTGTCTGATGAAGAAACCATGCTTGCATACGCTTTCAGGGCTTTGCTTACTTTGCGTTTTCGTTTGGCTGGTTTAAATGCACCTGCCCCTTTGGCATCTTCTATTCTCCTGCGCTCACCTAACTCTTCTTCCGAAATAAGCAGGTTTATTTTCCTTTCCGGGATATCTATTTCTATTATATCGCCATCATGGACCAACCCTATTGCACCCCCTGCTGCCGCCTCCGGCGAAACATGCCCAATCGACAATCCTGAAGTCCCTCCCGAGAAACGCCCATCGGTAATTAACGCACATTCTTTATCGAGTTTAACCGACTTCAGGTAAGAAGTGGGATATAACATCTCCTGCATTCCGGGTCCTCCTTTCGGCCCTTCGTGGCGGATAATAATTACATCGCCTGCCTGTATTTTGTCGCCCAGGATACCGTTACAGGCATCTTCCTGTGAATCGAATACCTTCGCGGTTCCTGTAAACCTGAAAATAGACGGGTCTACACCGGCTGTCTTTACAATACAGCCATCAAGGGCGATATTTCCGTAAAGGATTGCCAACCCCCCGTCTTTACTATATGCATTTTCAATGTTCCTGATACACCCTTTTTCGCGGTCGGTATCCAGTTCTTTGTAATAACTCTCCTGCGAACCCATAACCAGGTTGCGTCCTCCTCCGGGAGCAGATTTGAACCTTTTTATGGCGTTTTCAGAAACTGCCATGCTTTTTATATCATACTCTGCAATTGCCTGCCCCAGCGTTAATCCGTCAACCCTTGAAACAGACGTGTCAAGCAATCCGCCCCTGCTTATTTCGGCAAGGATACCCAGGATACCACCGGCACGGTTAACATCCTGGACATGGTATGAACTGCTGGGTGCAACTTTGCATAAGTTAGGCGTAACCCTCGAAAGTTCGTCAATATCTTTCATGGTAAAGTCAACTTCGGCTTCGTGGGCAATAGCCAACAGGTGCAGCACTGTGTTTGTCGAACCTCCCATGGCTATATCCAGTTTCATTGCATTCCTAAATGCCTCTTTTGTTGCGATGCTCCTTGGCAGTACAGATTTATTGCCGTTTTGGTAATAATCATAAGTGGCCTCCACAATCCTTTTGGCGGCTTCTTCAAAAAGCTTCTTGCGGTTGGCATGTGTGGCCACGATTGTGCCATTCCCGGGGAGCGCAATACCAATAGCTTCGGCAAGGCAGTTCATTGAGTTGGCTGTGAACATCCCGGAACAGGATCCACAAGTCGGGCATGCATTCTTTTCGATGATTGATAATTTATCTTCTTCAACCGTATCATCGGCAGCCAGTACCATTGCATCTACAAGGTCGTAATACTGTCCGTCTATTTCGCCGGCTTCCATTGGCCCTCCCGATACGAATATTGCAGGTATATTCAAACGCATGGCAGCCATCATCATCCCGGGAGTGATCTTGTCGCAATTGGAAATACATACCATAGCATCCACTTTATGCGCATTGCACATGTATTCCACACTGTCGGCAATAATATCGCGCGATGGAAGTGAGTACAACATACCATCGTGGCCCATGGCTATCCCATCGTCAATGGCGATGGTGTTGAACTCTGCAGCAAAACAACCGTTACTTTCAATAATCCCTTTGAGGTATTGCCCGATATCGTGCAAATGTACATGCCCGGGGACAAACTGGGTAAATGAATTTACTATTGCAATAACCGGCTTGCCAAAATGCTCTTCTTTCATGCCATTGGCCCTCCACAGGCTTCGTGCGCCTGCCATCCTGCGGCCTTTTGTTGTTGTATCGCTACGTAGATGTATTTTCATCTTTTTAGGCTTTTTATCTTCTGTTAAACAAGAAAAAAGCCTTCCTCGTTTTATTGAGAAAGGCTCTAATATTTTTTACTAACACAATAATCTAGCCTTTCCCGGAATTTCTGAGAATCACGACAACAACGACTAGAATAATGTTAGATATTAAATTCATTATGTAACTGTATTAACTTTTAAGTTGTAGCAAATGTAAAAATTAATTTCAAAAAGTAAAACGATTTAAAAGTAAATTTGGGTTTTTACTATAAAAATTAAACTTTAAAGTGCCTCTTACCTGTTATTCCATACATCAGATTCCCCATATTGGGTTACAAACAACTAAGCGTCCGGGTGGGTGGCACACCAGTCCTGCCCCTGATACGGTAATCAAAAAATGGCCGTAACGTGGCAAATTCTCTAAATGTTATTGCTAACTTGCACATTGATTAATTATAAATTTAATAAATGAAGGCGATCGTATTATTTTCAGTTTTTATATTCTTTGCCGGGAATTTGTTTGCCCGGCATGGTAAAGTCATTGAGAGCCTGGAATTTGAAAGTAAAACACTTGATTACCCGGTAGGATATTCCATCTACCTCCCGCCCGGCTATGATATTTCTCAGCGTAGTTACCCGGTTTTGTACCTTTTGCACGGTTACTCTGACGATGAAACAGGCTGGATCCAGTTTGGCGAAGCAAACCTGATTGCAGATAAAGGGATAGAAAACGGGGATTTCCCGCCAATGATTATTGTTATGCCCAATGGTAAGGTAACCTGGTTTTGCAATAACGAGTCGAACAACGATAAATGGCAGGATATGTTTATCAACGAATTCATCCCTTTTATTGAAGGTGAATACAGGATTCGCCAGAAGCGCGAATTCAGGGCAATTGCCGGGCTGTCAATGGGCGGTTATGGCGCACTGAATATTTCGATGCGCAACCCCGGGCTGTTTTCTTCGTGTGTGGCATTCAGCTCGGGAGTTTTTACCGATGAAGAGATTATCAATTATTCTGATGAAGGGTATACGCATTTTTTCGGGGATATTTTTGGGAAAGATTTAAAAGGGGAAGGGCGGATCACCGAAGCATGGAAAGCAAACAGCCCTTTGCACCTGATTAAAGATGTTCCAAAAGAAAAGCTGGAAAAAATAAGGTTTTACATTGACTGCGGCGATAATGACTTCCTGTATAAAGGCAATTCTACTTTGCATATACTGATGAGGGATTTAGGTATCCCGCACGAATACCGGGTCAGGGACGGGTCTCACAGCTGGGTTTACTGGCGTGCCGGGCTGCCGGAAGGGTTGAAGTTTATCAGCGAAACATTTCACCGGTAAATTCAGAGACTGTTTAAAAATTATCCTTATGAAAAAAGTAGCAGTAGTAGGATTCGGGTTTATGGGAATGACCCATACCTTAAATATCCTAAAGAATGAGGATTTACAATTAGTTGCAATTGTAGATAAAAATACCCAATCTATAAAAAAGAACCTACAGTCTAAAAGCGGGAATTTCTCAACAGGGGATATTGATCCTGAAATAATCGATAGTATCCACAAGTACCGGGACTTAACAGATTGCCTGCAGGAAGAAGAATTGGATGCCGTTTTTATTTGTGTACATACCGATTTGCATTTTGAGCTTGCCAAAGAAGCATTAAGCCACGGGAAACACGTCCTTCTGGAAAAACCTATGTGCCTGGATCTCCGGCAGGGAGAGGAACTCATAAACCTCGTAAAAGAAAAAAGGCTGATTTTAATGGTAGCCCATGTTGTTCGTTTTATGCCTCCTTACCAAAAACTTAAGCAATGGATTGACTCAAAAGAATTCGGCGGATTGAGATTTTTATCATTATCAAGATTCTCCGGCTTACCCGCCTGGGGGCAATGGAAAGAAAAGCAGGCAGATTTCGGTTCTTCAGGGGGGGCACTATTTGACCTGCTGATCCATGATATTGATTTTGTTAATTATGCACTTGGAAGGCCTGGCAGCATAAAAAGCAATTACCTGCCCGGGGCACTGAGTAAGCACGATTATATTAATGCCTTATGGAGCTATCCTCAACACAATATTGATGTAAAAGTAGAAGGCGGGAATATTTTCCATTCAAATTTCCCGTTTCAAGCCGGTTTCATGGCTCAATTTGAGCAAGCCAGTGTTTTATATACCACTTTTCAATCAGAAATAATACAAATATCCACCAATAACGAGCTGAGGGAAATCCCGGCAGGAGATGCCGGTGAAGGGTTCTATAATGAGGTCGCATATTTTGCCTTGTGCATTAACAATAACCAACAGCCGCTGGAGTGCATGCCCGGTTCATCATTAGAGTCTATACGGCTGTGTTACAATCACCTGGAAGCTATTTAGGTTTTATTTTTTTTGAATCCCTAAGGATTCGTTTGATAAACCGGCTCATCCGGTCATAATGAGAACCTTCCCAAAATATCTTATTGCAGGAAGAGCATTGATAAAATGAATTGAAAAACCGGGCTGTATCAGGTTTAACCTGTTCGAGGATATCTTCCTTATCTACTTTTTTTAATTTGCCGTTACATATAAGGCACCGGGATAAAGGGTCGATTAATGAATAAAGGTCAAGCTTCTCAATAATCTCAGACAACTGCCCTTCCGGATGGATAGCCCTGATATAATACCCATGGGTTACTTTTTTTGAATTTAACAGCCCTTTGTCGCGGGTTAGGATGATCCGGTGCTCTGCTTTGCCAATCTCCCTGATGGTACTGTCGGTGTAATCATTCTTATAAAGTGTGTCAAAACCAATCATCCGCAGGTATTTTGCTAATTTGCCAAGGTGGGCGTCAAGGATGAATTTTGTATGGCGCAGAGGCTCCTTCCGCACTTTTGAGGTCGATGAAATATCAATACTTTCAAAAACAGGGTATACCGAAATGTAATCAAATTCATTTATCCGGTAACTAAAGTCGACAGCTTCACCATTTACCAATACCATATCAACCTGTGAATGGGGTACACCCATTGATTCAATTACCTCCTTAACAGTTATTGGACCCAGGAATAAATAATCAAAGCATTTTTGTTTCCTGCCTGCCGGGATGAAATCATTTAATTCGGCATAGAACCTGAAACTTGCCGTTTTATAATATTTCGATTCGCTTTTTTTCATGTTTACAAAAAAAACAGTCTCCTTTTTTTATGAAAGAGGCCTCTGAATATACGCTATACCCAAGCCAAAGTTTAAAAAAACCTGACAGATGTCAATTTTTTTTGTTTGTCCAGACTAAATTCCTCCTTATTGTTAAATATTATGTTGAAGAACAGCTTAAACAATTTAAATAATCTTCGTTTTTAAAAAAACATAAAGTTATTTTTGACGTGTATTAAATAAAGAAAAATTCCTTTATTTAATAATTTGCAACATTGACCTGGCCTGGCGGGCGCTCTTTACGAACAAACAATAAATAATAAAATTAATTATAAAAAACTATTCTTATATGAATCCTATACAAACTCTTATCAAGGACTTAGCAGATATACATGGAAGGAGGAGGGAAAGTATTCTGCCTATTTTACAAGGCGTGGTAGAACAGGAAAAATACCTTTCCGAAAGCTCAATGGTTGAAATAGCCCGGGAGATAGATATCCCGGCTTCTGAAGTTTACGGTACAGCAACATTCTATTCGTTCCTTGAAGCAAAAAAAATGGGGAAGTACGTCATCCGTGTATGTAAAACCATTGCCTGCTCAATGCAAGGGAAAAACCAGGTTTTGCTCACCATCCAGGAGATGCTTAAAATCAAACTGGGTGATACAACCCCCGACAAGAGGTTTACCATACTTGAGACCAACTGCCTGGGGTGGTGCCATAAGGCTCCCGCCATGTTGATAAACGATGATGTTTATACCGAACTGACTCCTGAAAAGGTCAGGGAGATTTTATCATCTTATATGAAAAAGAACGGACAAATTTAGGAGGGAATAATTATGGAAAGTATACATCAGTTAAAACGGGCAGATTTTATTTTCAGGAATGAAAATGATTGGGAGAAAGTACTGGGGAATGCCTTAAAATGCAAACATCAGGATATAATCAACGAATTAATAAGCTCCGAGCTAAAAGGGCGTGGGGGAGCCGGATTCCCGACAGGCTTGAAGTGGAAGTTTGCTTCGGAGGCTGAAGCCGATGAGAAATTTATCATTTGCAATGCCGATGAAGGTGAACCGGGGACTTTTAAAGACAGGGAGATATTAACCAAAGTACCGTATAAGGTATTAACGGCAATGGCTGTATGTGCCAATATTATTGGGGCAAAGAAAGGGTTTATCTACCTTAGGGGTGAATATAAGTTCCTGCAAGAAGAGTTGAACAAATCAATTGACGAATTCCACTATTACTGTAACGAAATTAATTTCGACTTTACGATTAAAATCTTTATGGGTAGCGGAGCCTACGTCTGTGGGGAAGAGACAGCCCTTTTCGAGTCGATGGAAGGCAAACGGGGCGAACCGAGGAACAAGCCACCTTTCCCGACAATTAAAGGTTATATGGGTAAACCCACTGTAATTAATAATGTTGAGACACTGGCTCACGTATTTACAATTTTAAAATATGGCGCCAAGAAGTTTTATGACCTTGGCGTACAATATTCACGTGGCACCAAACTGTTCTCTGTATCCGGCGATACTCCGAAACCAGGCATCTATGAATTGGAACTTGGTATGAGTTTGCAGGATTTTGTATATGAATTTGGAGACGGCGATACCAAAGCCGTACAGGTAGGCGGGGCATCGGGGTTTCTTGTCCCACGTAAAAGCTTTAAGGATGCCGCAATTGGGTTTAAAGGGAATCTTACCGGCATATCATTGCCAACGGGCGGTTCTATGATGCTTTTCAACAGTTCACGGTCGATGTTTAACGTACTTGACAATTACCTGAAATTCTTCAGGGAAGAATCGTGTGGGCAGTGTACGCCCTGCCGTGTTGGGTGCCAGCAATTGCAGATGGGGATAAAAGCGGTAAAACGTGGAGAGAAGCCAACATTATACCTTACGAAATTACTCAGGTTGGCAGAAACTATGCAGCTAGCTGCGAAATGCGGATTAGGGCAGTCTGTAGCTAATTCATTTTCTTCAATTGTTGATAATTTCCGTGAAGAGATGATCTATTAATTTATTAACCTGATAATTGTAAAAAGATGTCAAAAAAAGTAAATCTTATAATAAACGGGTTGCCGGTTGAGGTACCACAAGGTACAACTATCCTTGATGCAGCAAAAGAGCTGGGGATTACAATTCCAACGTTATGTTTCCATAAAGACCTCTGTGTTGCAGGGAATTGCCGTGTATGCGTAGTAGAAGTTGCCGGACAAAGGCGTTTGTCGGCTGCGTGTGCAACACCTTGCGATGAAGGAATGGAGATATTGACAAACAGCCTGAAAGTGCGGAATTCCCGAAAACATATCATTGAGTTATTGTTGTCGGAACATAATGCAGATTGCACAAAATGTTACAGGAACGGGAATTGTGAACTTCAGGAAATATCATCGGAATATAAAATTATGACACAGGACTTTATTGAACTTGTGCCGTTTAAACATTATTCAATTGATGCCTACTCCCCTTCTATTATGAAGGACGACAGCAAATGTATCCGTTGCCAGCGTTGTGTACGCACATGTGCCGAGTTGCAGGGGGTAAACGCCCTTACAGTTGCCCACAAAGGCGACAAAATGAAGATTACCACATTCTTCGAAAAGTCTATGAGGGATGTAGTTTGCACCAATTGCGGGCAATGTGTAAACCATTGCCCGACAGGGGCTTTGGTTGAGAAAAATTACATTGAAGATGTATGGGACGCAATTGCCAACCCGAAAAAACATGTGGTCGTGCAAACAGCTCCTGCCGTACGTGTCGGACTGGGCGAAGAATTAGGGTTTTCTCCGGGAAGCCGGGTTACCGGCAAGTTGGTTGCCGCTTTGAAACGATTAGGCTTCGATTCTGTCCTTGATACCGATTTCTCAGCCGACTTAACCATCGTGGAGGAAGGGACGGAACTTCTTACCCGGCTAAAAAAAGCATTAGTTGACAAAGATGATACCGTTAAATTACCTATGGCGACTTCCTGCTCACCGGGATGGATCAAATATATTGAGCACATGTACCCTGAATACCTGGGGCACCTGTCGACATGTAAATCGCCCCAACAAATGTTTGGCGCATTGGTAAAGACATATTATGCCAAAGCACGTAACCTTGACCCTGCCAATATTGTTTCGGTATCAATTATGCCATGCACTGCCAAAAAGTTTGAAGCCTGGCGGCCTGAAATGCACGATAGTGGTTACCGTGATGTTGACTATGTATTAACTACTCGTGAATTGGCAATACTGATAAAACAAGCCGGTTTGGATTTCGACAAACTGGAAGAAGCCAAATATGACCGTTTAATGGGTGACTCTACCGGTGCAGGGGTAATCTTTGGAGCTACCGGAGGTGTTATGGAAGCCGCTCTCCGCACTGCCTATGAGATAGTTACAGGACGCGAAGTCCCGTTTAAAAACATTGACATTATGCCTGTTCGCGGCATGGAAGGGATCAGGGAGGCAGTTATCAAAATAGAAAACCCCGTTAAAGAATGGGCATTCCTTGATGGCGTTGAGTTAAAATGCGCAGTTGCACATGGATTGGTCAATGCTAAAAAGGTAATGGATGCTGTGAAATCGGGTAAAGCCGACTACCATTTCATAGAGTTTATGGCTTGCCCGGGAGGATGCCTTGGAGGTGGGGGGCAGCCTATACCTACCAACCCGGAAATACGCCAAAAACGTATGGATGCAATTTATGCCGAAGACAGAAGCATGAAAATCAGGAAGTCGCACGAAAACCCGGAGATAATTAAACTGTATAAAGACTTCCTGAAAGAGCCGCTGGGAGAAAAATCGCACCAGTTGCTGCATACGAAGTATACGAAAAGGGACAGGTTTTAAACTGATGGTATTTTATAAGGTAAATATTGACCTGCGAAGGTTTTGAATTAGATAACAAGGGAAGGGGGTTAGGGATGGTACTGGTAAGCAACCCTGTTTGAGGAGGGGCGGCGAGTTTGGGTTGTGTGGTATCCCCAACCCGTAGTTATCGTTCAAAAGGCTCGCCAGTCTTGACTTTCTTTGTTTCCCCGCTTTATGCGGGGCAGGCTGTTTTTTGCGTCAAGGCAAAAAATGAAATCCCGCCTGGAAAGACAAAACAAGAAGGGTAATCCTGCGTTGAATTAATTTATACCAATGACCAGGGATGGCTAATCTGAGATTTACATGGGAATTCTTCAGAGACTTTCCTTCCTAGGCTATTCCATGAATCCAATATTACTCCACCAGGAATTTGAATTGATCCGGCATTGCCCCTAAAAATATTTAGCTGCTTTTTTTTACTGCCAACTTGAGTTTATATACGGACTCTAACTAACATTTCCTTATTTTAGATTTGTTTTTGTTAAAAAGGTTTTCCACAACTGTTCCATCTGACCCCTTTTCTTTATATTATTCACATAACAAAAATTAACTTCTCATTTTAAATTGTATTTTTAGCAAAAATACTACTAAAATGAAACACCTGTTTTTTTTGTTGCTGTCAACCCTCTTTTCACAGTTTTTACTTTCGCAGGAACGTTATGTTGATATAATTACCGACTCAATAGAGGTTGCCACATATACCTATGCCAGCAAACAAGGTGAGGACCTCATGCTGGATATTTATTTGCCGGGTAATGATTACGAAGAAAAAAGAGCGGCCGTAATATATGTCCACGGTGGAGGTTTTAGGGGAGGGACAAGGAAGGCAGGCGAGGTTTTTTGTAAAGACCTTGCCAAACTGGGGTATGTTACCGCATCAATCTCGTACCGCCTCACCAGAAAAGGTAAACCTGAAGGTTTTGGCTGCGATTGCACAGCTATTGATAAACTAAATACCTTCAATGCTGCGGTTGAGGATTTACAGGATGCAACATTTTTCCTGATTCAAAACAGGCAGGAATTTGGCATCGACCCACAGAAAATTATCATTAGTGGAAGCAGTGCGGGTGCCGAGGCCGTGCTGAATGCTGCTTACCTGCCGCCTTATTGTTATGGGCTTGACTCAGGCCCGGTGTCTTATGCCGGAGTTATTTCAATGGCAGGAGCCATACCCGATTTAAATAAAATATACGATGAATCGGCCATCCCATCGTTACTGTTCCACGGCACTTGCGACAAGCTTGTGCCCTATGCAACAGCACCTCACCATTACTGCAACAAAGAGGATAGTGGCTACTTAATTTTGTACGGCTCATTCACTATCGCCCAAAAACTTGAACAATTGGGTGTTCCATACTGGCTACATACCACTTGTGGCGGAGGCCATGAACTGGCAGGTACGCCAAAGGTAAAATACATGGACGAGATAAAAGAATTTTGTTACGAATATGTAGTGAAAGGGGGAGGAGAAACAAGGCGGACTGTTATTCCAGGCGATCAGGGGCAATGTAATTATCAACAGTTTAATTTTTGTGAATAATGAAATATTCAATATTTTTATTATTCTTATTATTTAACTGTGTTATTATTACCGCACAAGACTTGAATATTATTTCGTATAATATCCGTTTTAATACGCCGGAAGACGGGATTAATGCATGGCCCAACCGGGTGGATATGGTTACCGGATTGCTGCAATTCCATGATGCGGATATTTTTGGGCTGCAGGAAGCCCTTCGCGGGCAGCTTAAAGACATTGAAGAAAAACTTCTTCAATACCGTTGGATTGGCGTAGGGCGCGATGATGGCGGTGAAAAAGGGGAATATTGCCCTGTTTTTTACCGGAGCGACAAGTTTAATTTACTGGAAAAAGGCAACTTTTGGTTATCAGGGCAGCCAAACCGGCCAGGTTTGGGATGGGATGCAGCCTGCCCGCGACTATGTACATGGGGGAGGTTCAAGATTATAGGGAATAGTAAAGAGTTCCTGTTCTTTAATACCCACTTCGACCATAAAGGGGATGTAGCCAGGGGAAAATCTGCAAAGTTGATCCTCGACTCGATTGCTAAAATAGCCGGAGGGGAGGATTTACCCGTTATTTTAACCGGGGATTTTAACCTGACTCCCGACAAAGCACCCATTTCAGAAATTAAGAAGGTATTGAACGACAGCCGGGATATCTCGGAAGAAGAACCGTATGGTGCCTATGGCACATACAATGGTTTTAATTTCGGCTACCCATTGAAAAGGCGCATCGATTATATATTTGTAAATAGCCGGGTCGTGGTGCTAAAATATGCTGTATTAACCGATTCGAAAGAACAGCGTTACCCCTCCGACCATTTACCGGTGTTTGTAAAAGTTGAATTAAAGTAATTTAGGCCTGCCTGATACTAATTCCCGCTTTTTCAAACCTCTCTACCACTATATCAGAAGAAACGGGGTAGTTATTTTTGGTGAGGACACTGGTAATTCGTGCTTTAACGATCAGTTTTTCATCGGTTTTACGTACAATCTCCTGGTCGAATATCAAACGCAACCTGCCCAGCCTGCCTATTTTTAAACGAACGATAAAATCATCGCCTGGCTTTAGCGGGTATTTATAATCCAGCTCGGCCCTGGTCACAACAGCATCAATCCCATCGTTGTGTAATTGTGCAAAATCAAGGCCAGCCGTACTAAGAAACCGGTGCCTGCAATGCTCCAGGTAATGCTGGTAGTTCGCGTTGTTCACAATACCCTGTATATCACACTCATAATCACGGACTTTCATTTCCAGTTCAAAATCAGGTTTTTCCATATAAATCAAGTTAGAAGGTAAAAATAGGAAAAAGTTATTTGCCGTTAACTATCAAAATGAACTTTAAGTTTTTTGCTTTGGGCACCGCCCCTCGTATTTTGAATATTGTGCTCCGAATTCTACCGAATAAATATTAATTTTGAGATGAGAATCAAAAAGGAATAAAAAATGGCAAATTCAAAAAAAGTAGCAGTTGTTTTAGCCGGGAATGGCGTATATGATGGTTCCGAGATTCACGAAGCCACTTTAACCCTGCTGGCTATTGTACAACAGGGAGCCTCTTACCAGGCTTTTGCACCGGATATTGAACAGGCGCACGTGGTTAACCACCTTACCGGCGAAGAAATGGACGAAACCCGTAATGTATTGGTTGAGGCAGCACGTATTGCACGTGGCAACATCAAGCCGTTAGATAAGTTCAATGCGGCTGAATTTGACGCGATTATTTTCCCCGGTGGTTTTGGGGCGGCTAAAAACCTTTGCTCCTTCGCCTTCGATGGTGTGGATTGTGTTGTCAACCCCGATGTGGAAAAGGCTATTAAAGCAATGGTAGCAGCACATAAGCCGGTTGGGGCATTATGCATCTCCCCGGTGATTATTGCAAAAGTCCTGGGCAATGTAAAAGTTACAATCGGACAGGATGCAGTCACCGCACAAGCAATTGAATCGCTTGGGGGCAGGCATGTCAAAACTACCCATGGCGAGGTGGTTGTAGATGAACAATACAAAGTAGCCACCACCCCGTGCTACATGCTCGATGCCACCATCGGCCAAATTGCGGACGGGGCAGAGAACCTGGTCAAAACCATTTTGGAACTTTGTGAATGATGTATCCAATCAGCTCCTAAGAAGCTGATTATCAGGACACACAACTAAGAGGCTGTCTGATAATCCTAAAAAAAACAAAATTTAGACAGCTTCTTAGAGACTGTTAAAAGAGCGACATCTGGTTGGGGGTGTTGTTGCTGCCGGGCCTGTTTATTTCAAACGGGATATCGTCAATGCCCGGTTTTTCCTCAGCTTTTTCCTCTTCGAGACCTTTATTGTGTTCGTCTTTAACTACCGGCTCAAGCTCCTTAATATTTTCGACTTCGTAATTGGTTAAACGCTTTCCTTTGGCTTTCCACGATTTTACAGAGATAAATTCGGCTACTTCAATAATTTCATTCTCACGTTCATTGTTTTTCCCGCCAAATTCTATCTCGAGGCGCGGGTATCGGACCCAGGTCACACTCACCAGCTTGTTGTCCGGATTATCGCCTATAAACCGGATCATCTTGTTTTGTATCTTTTCAAACTCAAACCGTTTCAGGTAGTAATAATTTTGCCCGGCATCGAAATATACAACCGACAATACTTTGCCCGGGTCGTACTTCTCTATAGTCAGTATATTCCCTTCAAAATGGTTGCTTAGGTCATAATTGTAAAGTTGGTATTCACCATTCTTACTGATAACCAGTATCATATCTTCACCCATAAATTCGCCCAGGTACTTCCCCCTTCCTTCGGCATTCAACCTAAGTACATCAGGGTCAAACCATATTTTACGTCCTCCCAGGGTCGATACCCCTTTTTCTTTCAGTGAAATTTTATGGACATCGTGCTTGGTAAGGATGTTACCCATCGACTGCCTGCCTTTGATGGCTAACTCCCCCAGGTCTGCCTCTAAGGTCTGTTTTTTTATCCTGGCTTTGGGTTTCAGTACTATTTTCAGTACTTCGGCTTCCCCATTCGGGTTGGCAGAGAAATAAATTATCCGTGAGCCCTTTGCCCCTTTTGTAACATTGTATTCCTTATCGCGGGTAACACCTGTTACCGAAAACCTCTTCATGTATGAGTAACCTGTTGCCCCATCGCGGTAAACCACATTGTAAATTGTGCGTTTGTCATTTTTCTTGAAAACGGCAACGTGTAACGGGTTTTTCCCGATGAATGCTTTTTCGGATACTTTGGTAACAAAATACGACCCGTCTTTTCGGAAAACGATTATGTCGTCAATATCGGAACAATCACAAATATATTCCGATTTTTTCAACCCTGTGCCAACAAAACCTTCCGCCCTGTCGATATATAATTTCTCATTGGCAACCACCACCTTAGTGGCTACGATATTCTCAAAGCTCCTGATCTCCGTTTTACGTTCTTTCCCTTTCCCGTATTTACTTTTTATCCGGCTAAACCACTTAATGGTGTATGGAACAATATTTTCGATATTATTTACGACTTCGGCAATCTCGTCTTCAATATTTAAAAGGTTTTCGTTAGACTTATCAGAATTGAACTTAAGAATGCGTGCCATCCTGATCTCCATCAGGCGCAGTATATCTTCCCGTTTAACCTCTCTTTTTAATTTAGGCTTCCACGGTTCGAGGCGTTTGTCGACATGGGCAACTGCCTCGTCCATGTTTTTCGAGTCTTCGAATGCTTTATCCTTGTAAATCCGTTCTTCAATAAAAATTTTTTCCAGCGAAGCAAAATGCCACGACTCTTCTAACTCAGCCTTCCTTATTTCGAGCTCCAGTTTCAGAAGCTGGAGAGTATTGTCGACAGCTTTTTTCAGAATTTCGGAAACACCTATGAAGAGAGGCTTGTCGTTTTTTATAACACAGGCATTCGGAGAAATAGAAATTTCACAATCGGTAAAAGCATAAAGGGCATCGATGGTTTTATCCGAAGATACTCCCGAAGCCAGGTGGACTAAAATCTCTACATGCTCTGCTGTATTATCGTCTATTTTTTTTACTTTTATTTTACCCTTGTCTGTTGCTTTTATGATTGATTCGATAAGGGTTGAAGTAGTTTTACCAAATGGTATCTCTGTAATTACCAGGGTTTTATTATCGCGTTTCTCTATTTTTGCCCTTACTTTCACGATACCGCCCCTGAGCCCGTCATTGTATTTACTAAAGTCGGCAAAACCTCCTGTCGGGAAGTCGGGAAGAAGTTCAAAGTCCTTATTCCTCAGATAGGCAATGGCTGCATCGGTCAGTTCAATAAAATTATGCGGGAATATTTTCGAGGCCAGCCCCACAGCAATCCCATCGACTCCCTGTGCCAATAGCAGCGGGAATTTTACCGGGAGAGTAACCGGTTCTTTTTTACGTCCGTCGTATGATAGTTTCCACCGGGTGGTTTTGGGGTTAAAAAGCACCTCCAGTGCAAATTTCGATAAGCGCGCTTCAATATACCGCGGGGCAGCAGAGCCATCGCCTGTGAGGATATTCCCCCAGTTACCCTGTGTATCGATCAATAAATCTTTCTGCCCCAATTGTACAATGGCATCGCCGATAGAAGCATCGCCATGCGGGTGGTACTGCATAGTTTGCCCTATAATATTGGCGACCTTGTTGTAACGCCCGTCATCCATTTCGCGCATGGCATGCATAATGCGCCGTTGAACAGGCTTTAATCCATCGTTAATATAGGGCACAGCCCGTTCAAGAATTACATACGAAGCGTAGTCCAGAAACCAGTCGCGGTACATACCCGACAAATAGGTTATTCTTTCCCTGGGCTCTTCCGGTTCTATTGGTTCTATATTGAAATTCTTTTCTGACATATAATATATGAATTATTCAGGCCAGCAGGGCATTCTCTAATTATCATTACAAATTTACTTATCTTTCCCCTTTATACTGCGTTAAAATTATTAACTGCAGCTACGCTATGCTTGCAAATTCTGCCTTGCCTAAAGAAAAATTTTATGCAATACTAATTAAAGAACGTTCTACTAGGCTACCTCATCTTTTTCCACATAAAGATTGTCGATGATAAACCCCTGCCTTTCGGGAGTATTTTTACCCATGTAAAATTCAAGCATTTGTGCCACCGATTCATGTTTTTTCATTAATACGGGGTCTAACCGTATATTTGAGCCGATAAAGTGCTTAAACTCGTCAGGCGATATTTCTCCTAATCCTTTAAAGCGTGTTATTTCGGGTTTGCCTTTTAATGTTTTTAATGCTTTTACCCTCTCTTCTTCTGAATAGCAATAAATAGTTCTTCTTTTATCCCTCACCCTGAAAAGGGGCGTTTGCAAAATAAACACATGCCCTTTTTTGATTAACTCAGGGAAAAACTGAAGGAAGAAGGTGATCAGCAACAACCGGATATGCATCCCGTCGACATCGGCATCGGTTGCTATTATTACTTTGTTGTACCTCAAATCCTCAATGCTCTCTTCAATATTCAGGGCTGCCTGCAAAAGGTTAAACTCTTCGTTTTCGTAAACCACCTTTTTCGACAGGCCAAAAGTATTCAGAGGTTTCCCTTTGAGGCTGAAAACCGCCTGGGTATTTACATCGCGCGATTTGGTGATTGACCCGCTTGCTGAGTCGCCCTCGGTAATAAATATGCTTGATTCATTTTTGCGGTCGTCTTTCCCATTGAAATGGACACGGCAATCGCGTAATTTTTTGTTATGAAGGCTGGCTTTTTTTGCCCTCTGTTTGGCCAACTTTTTAATTCCTGATATAGCTTTCCTTTCCCGTTCCGACTCCTGTATCCTCCGCAACAGAACTTCTGCAACCTCATGGTTTTTGTGCAGGTAATTATCCAGCTCTTTTTGGAGGAAGTTGCCAACATGCTGCCTTACACTTGGCCCATTGGGGCCTATATCTTTTGAACCCAGTTTTGTTTTCGTCTGCGATTCGAAAATAGGCTCTTCTACTTTGATGCTTACCGCTGCTATGATGGAGGCCCTGATATCTGAAGGGTCGAAATCCTTTTTATAAAAATCACGGATAGTTTTCACCAGCACCTCCCTGAATGCCTGAAGGTGGGTGCCTCCCTGCGTGGTATGCTGCCCGTTTACGAACGAATAATAATCTTCCCCATACTGGTTGCCGTGGGTAATTGCAATCTCAATATCATCGCCTTTCAGGTGGATTACAGGGTACAACGAACCATTATCCATGTTTTCTTCCAAAAGGTCGCGAAGCCCGTTCCTTGAATATAACCTTTCGCCATTAAATATAATGGGTAATCCTGAATTAAGGAAGGTGTAATTCTTCAGCATATTGACCACATAATCGCTGATGTAACGGAAACTGTGGAATATGGCTGTGTCGGGGACAAAGGTTACCAGGGTGCCGTTTTGTTCGTCTGTTTTGGGAATATCTTTTTCATTGGCTATTTTCCCCTGTTTGAACTCAATTTCTTTGCCCTTCCCATCGCGAATGGCTCTGATTACAAAAGTTGACGATAAAGCATTTACTGCCTTTATACCTACACCGTTCAGCCCCACCGATTTTTTAAACACTTTGGAATCGTATTTTGCCCCCGTGTTCATTTTACTGGCTACATCTACAAGCTTGCCTAAAGGAATCCCCCGTCCATAGTCGCGGACAACTACCTTTTCGTTTTCAATGGTAACCTCTATTTTTTTCCCGAACCCCATCATAAATTCATCAATGGAGTTGTCCATTACTTCTTTTAACAGGACATAAATACCATCGTCAGGAGAAGAACCGTCACCCAGCTTTCCTATATACATGCCAGGGCGCTTCCTTATATGTTCCTGCCAATCCAGTGTCCTGATTGTCCCTTCATCATATTTCGGAGTCATAATACCTGTATTTTGTCACAAATATAACTAAAACAAAAGAGTTTCATAGCAAGCCAAAGGCAACAGTAACTAACAAATCATGGTTGAAAACTATACGTGGTTGTGGATAAATAAAGCCTTAACGTAAAGCGGTAGGCAGTGGTAATTTTCAGGCAGCTTCTTAAATTATCCCCATTTTCTTCATCAGGAAAGTAGCATTCATAGATTTTGTAACACCTTCGGTAAGCCGGTAATCGAAGGTTAGTTCGTCATCTTTTATATGTATCTCAAAACACTTGTTCTTCACCGCAGGAAGCTCATTGCCTATTTCTGCCAGTTTCAGGTCGTGGGTTGCAATCAGGGTAACTGCCTTTAGTTTTGCCAGTTGTTTTACCAGCTCTTTCGAACCATTCAGCTTATCTGCCGAGTTTGTCCCTTTTAATATCTCATCGAGTATTACGAATAGTTTTTCACCGCCCCTTAACCTTTCGAGGGCAAAACTCAACCGTTTTAATTCAGCAAAGAAATAGGATTCATCTTTCAATAACGAGTCGGTGGTTCGCATATTGGTATACAGGCCGATTGGTGTAAACACATATTTGGTTGCACAAACAGGTGCACCCAGCCGCGACAAAACCATATTTACCCCTACCGTACGGAGGAAAGTACTTTTGCCTGCCATATTAGCACCTGTAACAATAATTACCTCGGGGAAACCACCCACCTTAAAATCGCTGCAAACCCTTTTCTGCGGGTTTAAAAGCGGATGCCCCAATTGCTCCGACTCAAAGATAAACCTGCCCTCTTTAACCTGTGGGTAAACAAACCCGGGGTTGTTATTGCTAAAGTTTGCCAGGCTGATTACCGCATCTATATTTTCAATAACCTCTAACCAGTTAATCAGTTTCTTCCGGTTTTTCAAATGCCATTCCCTAAGATTATAGATGCACCTTACATCCCACAAAAAGATGGAATTCAAGAATAGCCCGGCCAGGAGATGCCGCCCAAATTCAAATTCTTTCACCAGGCTGCCTAACTCTTTAATTGTTTTACAAGCTGAAGAGGGCTTTGAAATTGCCTGTTGCATTTCCTTTAACCACTCCGAGCTAAAACCGCGGTTTTCTATTTCGCTTAGTAAACTGACATATTTCTCTATTAATAGCGATTTCTCTCCAAAAAACCTGAAATACTCTTTGATGCGGTGGCGGTAAAAATAAACGAATGATAATTGCACAAATACACAGAGAGCAAAAAAAAGCCATGTCATTCCAAGCAACCCCGGCAGCAAAGAGGCAAGTGTTATAGCCGGGATAACCCACCTTAAATAACCAATCAACCCGTATCTGTTAAACCTGAATTCTTTATCAGGCCAGGCAGCAACTGCATCGTGCTGCCTTTCCGTTTCGTCAAACATGTTTCCCGAAGCTAAAAATTGCATCCTCCATTCGGGATACCCCGAAAGTTCTTTTATTGACTCCTGCCTTTTTTCAATCTCTTCCTTATCAATTGGCGGCGATATTAATAATGCTGCAAGTTTTTTCCCTCCACTTAGGGTTGAAGTACGGTTTATAAACTGGAAAAGAGAACCTTCGCCAAACAAATCAAGATCGTATGAGAAATCGTGCCCCGGGTCAATAAATTCTTTGCCATTATTAAAATGTGAGAAATCGTGATTTAATGCTTTTAACTCATCTTTGGCCAGCCCTGACAAAATACCGCACCTCTTTTTTAGTTTCTCAAAACGAATATGCCGTTTAACAAGGAAAAGGAAAAAGGCCAGGGAGGACAGTGCTGCCAGCACACCGGGGAAAACTCCAAAACGGGTTAAATAAATAAGGGAAAAAGCAATACCGGAGAAAGCCAAAAGCCGGAAAAAGGCAATCCTTTTTATTTTTTTTGCCAATTGGGCTTCATACCGGATAAAACTATCCCGCTTTTCGATGTAAAATTCAACCAGGTTAATTTGCATCGCTAAAGAATATTGAAAGCGTACAGGTTCCGGGAGGATATCAGTACAACTGCGAATGTTACTATAAATACCAGGAATATGGTTGCCGCATTCTGTTTACTCAATGTTGTTGAAGCAATTGTTGGGTGCCGTGTAATAAAGAACAGGTTTTCGACAAACATTAGTACGCGGTAGAAAATATTACCTACAAAATAGCCTAAAACCATTCCCCCTAATATGTCGAACGGGTAATGCACACCTAAATATATCCTTGAATAAGAGAATAATAACGCCCACAGAAGAAGCGTATATGTATAGTAACGGTTTCTGAACAGGTAGGCTGAGAATGTTAATAGTGCAAAAGCATTGGTAGCGTGAGACGACAGAAATCCGTAAAGCCCCCCTTTCCTGTAATAGTTATGAACCAAATCCCGGATAACAGGGTCGTGTACAGGCCTTAGCCGTTGAACCGATTCTTTTATTAATACTGATATCTGGTCGCCTGCCAGGATAGCCAGTGCCAGGAACAGTAGGATGATAACCGTTTTATTTTTGTAATTTTTGATTATATAACACAGCAAAACAGCAAAAAACGGAAGCCAGGTTTCTTTGCGGGTAACAAAAAACATGACTGTATCCCAAAAATCATTATGAAACCCATTCAGGAATAAAAAGAATTGGTGGTCAACTTCTACTAATTTACTTAACCAGTCCATATATTTTAAGTTATTTTTTACTGTCCCCTGTGTTCAACCTTACTTACCGTGAAGGCACTCAGGGTTTTATGTCATGTTTTATTTAGTATTCCCCAGACAAGGTCTTTCAGTTGTACAATATTCTGCCCCGTAACCGATGAAATGAATATATGCGGGATACCCTTCAGCTCTTTGCTTATTTCGCCCATTAACTCCTCATCCAGCATATCAGATTTACTAATTACCAGGAACCTGTCTTTATCCAAAAGTTCAGGGTTATATTTTTTCAATTCATCCAATAAAACCAAATACTCTTTCAGATGCCCTTTGCTATCGGCCGGAACCATAAACAACAGCATTGAGTTCCTTTCAATATGCCTTAAAAAGCGTAGTCCCAGGCCCTTCCCCTGGTGCGCACCCTCAATGATACCAGGAATATCGGCCATAATAAACGACTGCTGTCCGCGGCAACTTACAATTCCCAGGTTAGGCACCAATGTGGTAAAATGGTATTCTGCAATTTTCGGCTTAGCTGC
>UOEP01000200.1_pt1 | contig 23902 bp, 19 predicted proteins | sample 1989931 | NCBI WGS metagenome assembly UOEP01 (sample SAMEA4712198, study PRJEB27164) | hydrothermal vent metagenome | biome: marine basaltic hydrothermal vent biome; feature: marine hydrothermal vent; material: mineral | place: Pacific Ocean | collected 2011-06-14/2011-07-23 | depth 1691 m
AGCAAAAATATCAGAATCTATTTCAGGTAGAGATTTGTGCTCAACCATATTTCTAAGTGGGACAAAGAATTCAAGGTTTTTCCTTATTGCATTATTTGTATATTCTTTAAATTCAATACTTCGTTATAAAATTAAGCGGCAATAGTGCCATAATATATTAGTTCTTTAGCCTTCAATTGATTTTTAATAGAGTATGGGTTAATGCCGAACTTATCAAAAAATCGCTGTAGCTGTAACATGTTGTTATTTATTGTTTTAATATCATTCATTGAAAATGCACCCCTCTCACTTTTGGGTACACTTAACCAGTGTTCAACCTTTGCTATATTTATCCCAGTTAAGGCAGAATTGAAGTGGAAGTGTAACTTGTTTTCACTTCTTGCTTGGCAATCATTGAGACCTGTATGTTGTTTTGCATCCCGGTAAAGAAACTCTATCTGAAACCTGCAAGTATAATAATCTAAGATGTCTAAAGCCTCCAATGATAAATCTGTAGAGAAATATAATTTTGGTGTTTCCTTACCCTTTTTGTTTTTGTAAATAACATGAACCAATTTTATTATTCTTTTCAATGCTTTAGAATATACCTCAGCGCAGTAAATCTCAGCATTCTCATTCTTCTCAACAAAGTTAAAGTAATCTTTATTTATATTGTTGTGTATGATTTTCCCATCATACTTTTTTGGCCTGCCTTTTCCTTTAGACTGCTGTCCATGGAATAGGTACAGTAAATCGGCGTCATCTCTAAATCGACTAATAAGATTCATTTTGGCTGAAATAATTTCATCGGTAAATTTTCGTTTTGAGAACCATGCATCGGCAACAATGATATTTGAGATTTTATTTAATTGTTCTTTTCGTGTTGTAATAATATTAGCATACCAGTCAGTTAGTGTGGATTCTGTATTTTTATTTGTAAATGTTTGCACAGCCTCTAAATGGTGAGCTGTATGGTTGTTGATACCTATAGCTGCAAGCCCTGCAATTTCTAAGCCCCACTTTGATTGTCCGGCTACGCCCGACCAAAAATAACCAACTCCTGGCGTACTTTTGCCAGACTTGTTAATATAACTGGGGTCAAATGCTATTGCATATTTACCCCCTCCAGAAGAAAGTACAAGTTGTTTGTTAAATTCTAAGAAATCAAATTGTTTTTCAAATTGCTGTCTGTATCTTTGTACTTGCCGTAACGAGATAACTGTAGAAAATTGATACGTCCATTAATGCTCAGCAAAAGGGCAAAAATTTCAACTAAAAAATCTTTCCTACGTTTATTGACATTCGGCAATTTATCTAACATATTGATTATTAGATTATTATAAGACTTTGTTCCCTTGGTAATCATATCATAAACAGATTGTGGTAAATCCTATTAAGATACTGATTATCAAGGGTTTAAACAAATTTTATCGCACTTATTTTTAATATATTTTATTGATTATCAAATACTTATATCTGTTTATAACGAACTGTTGTATTAAATGATACTTCAAATAAAGACTGATATAAGGTTATAAATACTTAAACTAGAGGATTAAAATGCACGAAAGCACAACAATAGGTATAAAAAATTGCCGGATAGCACGTTCATTAAGGTTTGTAGCTCGTTTCAAACTCATCTCGGCCTGATAAGTTTGAGCTTCGAAGTCGGCAACATTTTAGACATTTAACGTTATGGGCAAGTTTAAAAGGCTGAAAACTAATTAATAAACACGTAAAATGGAGGTTATCATGAAAAAGCAATTAAAATTTAGGAATCTTTTTGGAACTTTTTTATTTCTCTTTTTAGCAGGTTCTTTATCTGCTCAAAGTACATTTTATAAAAAATATGATTATGCAGGAGATGATTTTGGGAATTTTGTAATCGAGACTTCTGATGGTGGATATGCAATCATAGGCACGACAAACTCTTTAGGTGCAGGTAATTATGATATTTGGTTGCTAAAAACTGATAGTTCGGGCGATACATTATGGACAAAAACTTATGGCGGACCTGATAACGACGAAGGATACTGTTTAAGAGAAACCAACGACAACGGATTTATTATTGCCGGGTATAAAACAGTTCCCGGACATTACAGAGATGGCTGGATTATTAAAACTGATGCAACAGGAAATATAGATTGGGATTATACTTTTGGCACTGAATTAAACGGTGAATCGGCCACGTCATTAGTAAAAGCAGAAAACAATTCTTTTATTGTTTCAGGAAACGTAAATTCAAAATCTTATGTATTTAAAATTGATGATGAAGGAAATGTACTATGGGAACAAACCTATTTCACGACTCAAAGTTCCAGTGCAAATTCCATATGCCAAACAAATGACGGGTTTGCTGTAGCAGGCTCTTTTCAAGTGTATTCTGCAGGAGGTTGGTATCCCAATATATTCACCATTGACTCAGTAGGAAATTTGGGATATCAGTTAACATATATGAATCAAGGTCAGGGATGGTTCCAGTTTATCATTGGAACTACTGATAATGGAATTGTTTTTGGGGGTGAAGAAAATGGAGAAAATGTCGTATACAAACTATCTGCTGCTACGGGTTTAGAAGAATGGAACTATAATTATGAATCCGTAATCAATACATGGACAAAATCTGCAACAGAGACTCCGGATAATAATATAGTAATTACAGATAACTCTTGGGACGCTTCATTGCGCAAGTTAAATACAACTACTGGTGATACTTTATGGACAAGAACTTCAGAATTTTTCCCTGATTACCCCAAATATACTGAACTGACAACCACTAGCGACAATGGGCTTATTATTACCGGATATACAAGCAACCATGGGGTAGTACTGGTTAAAACAATGCAAAATGGAAGTATGACAGGTATTGAAAGTCAGAATAATATTCAGAAATCCATTTCGCTAAATCAAAATTTTCCAAATCCTTTTAGTGAACAAACCGAATTGAGTTTTCAACTTTCTAATCATGAATCAATTGAATTGTACATCACTGATATAAATAATAAACGAATTAGAACTTTATTTAATAACCTTCTTGCTCCCGGAGAATACAAATACACCTGGGATGGTAATAATGCATTTGGTTCAACTTGCCCTTCCGGAATTTATTATGCTATTTTGAAAACAAAAAATGGAATTGCTGAAACACGAAAAATGATAAAAATATTAAATAAACCCAGCCTGTAATAAATAGTACTATGAGCGGCCTGCAAGACCTAGCGATGAGTAAGTGTTGAACTACATCCCGGGCACGAGCACTATCTCTATGTATTTATCGACGGTTTTCATTGATTTTGGGGATGTTTTGGGAAATATAATTTATCGGTACGAAAATTTTGGAATAGAAGGGCTTCGAGAGAAGAAATCTTCACCCAAAAATTACCCAAACAAAACCAACGAATATGTTGAAAAAAGTATTTTAAAATTAAAAGGAAAACATTCTCATTGGGGAGCAAAAAAAATAAGAAAATTATTGTTTAACCAATTGTGCTGAAAAAGATATTCCAAGTGTGGTTGCGGTTCATAATATTCTGCATAGAAATGGATTAGTTAAACCTCAGAAACGGCTCAAAAGAGTCAAGCCGGTATATCCTATTTTTGACCCAAAAAACTGTAATGAAGTATGGAGTGCAGATTACAAAGGAAAGTTTTTGATGGGCAATAAAATCTATTGCCACCCACTAACCATTGCAGATTCTAAAAGCCGTTTTTTATTCACAGCTAAAGGACATTATAACGAAACATTTAAAGCCGCTAAGGCTGAATTTACAAAGGTTTTCAGGAAATATGGTATACCTAAACAGATTCACACAGATAACGGAAGTCCCTTTGGATATGTTAGAGCTATTCAACGATTTACAAGACTCTCATATTGGTTCATTGAACTTGGAATCATGCCTGTTTTTTCTGATCCGGCACACCCAGAACAAAATGGGAGACACGAACGTATGCATTGTGACTTAAAAGCTGCATGTGCTAAACCCTCTGCATACGATTTAAAAGCTCAACAGAGACGTATTTTTAGGTTTCTTTAATGAAAATAATATTAGAGACAAACAAGTATCAATAAGGCTAAGTCAAAATATGGTGTAAACTAGGTGTCTTAACGAACATTTAAAAACAGCGACACATGGCGTATTGTTTCAGAAATTTGTCGTATCTTTGAATAAAAGTTATAAGTATGAAAACAGATAGTTTAACATTCAGGGCGTTGGATAACAATGATATATTTAAATTGATTAATGCAACTAGGAAAGGAGTTGATTATGAAATGTTTGATAATTTCGCATTAACATATCCTTTGAACTTAACTGATTGGTCAAGGATATTAAATATGTCAGAAAGGACTATTCAACGTTATAAACGAGAAAAGAAAAGGTTTGATTCAATTCATACTGAAAAACTCCTTATGATTATGCTATTGTTTAAAAAAGGAACAGAGGTTTTTGGAAGTACTACAAATTTTCTCGCATGGATTAATTCAAAAAATATAGCATTGGGCGGAGATAAACCAACAGATTTATTGGATAACTCATTTGGTATCAACATGGTCAAGAATGAGTTAGTTAAAATTGAACATGGAATCTTAGCATGATAGTTTATAGATTAGCAAGTAAGAAATACTCAAATGATTTAACAGGTATTGGTGCTGAAATTACAGGTGGTAGGTGGAATTTAAAAGGGACAAGGGAATTGTATACTGCAGATTCTAGAGCTCTGTGTATGGCAGAAATAGCAGTACATACACCTATCGGTATAATGCCAAAGGATTATTTTATGATTACAATAGAAATTCCAGATTATTCACAAATAACAGAATTAAAAGTTAAGCAGTTACCCAAAGATTGGAGAAAATTTCCATATTTAAAATTGACCCAAGAACTAGGAGATAGTTTTATAAATAAGAATGAAGTTTTGTATATCAAGGTTCCTTCAGCAGTCGTACAAGGGGATTTTAATATTTTGATTAATCCACAACATTTGGATTCGGATAAAGTTAAAATCCTGCAGATTGAAGAATTTGATTTTGATGAGAGAATATTTAGATAAAAAACTACCGTCAATAACTAAGCGTCCGGATGGTACGCAGTGCCAAATCTGATCCCGAGGACTCGGGATGACGGAACCGGGATTGAAACTGTTTATTATGGGTAATGGTAACCTCTAAAGACTACTATTTATTACAAGTACCTGCAAAATGTAATCATTTTGTTGTCAGGGAAAATCTTTCCTCGATATAGCTACGGCTACATCCTGTCTTCCAAAATTAGTTGGATGATTTCCGGTGTTACCTCTTTTGTTTCGCCAATTGGCTTGCCCTGGCGTTTAAACCGTGCTACGATTTCCGAAATAGTGTCAGTGGTAACATTGTAAGCGGGTAGGGTAGTGGGGATACCAAACGATTGGAAAAACCATTCTGTTTTAGCAATTGCAGCATCAATTATCTCGTCATCAGAACCTTCTGTTATGCCCCAAATACGTTGCCCGTACTGTATGATTTTCTCTTTCTTCTGTCCTCTCCTGATGTTCATCACCCCGGGTAAGACTACCGCCAGGGTACGGGCATGGTCAATACCGTGCAGGGCGGTTAGTTCGTGGCCAATTTGGTGGGTTGCCCAGTCTTCAGGCACTCCCGCAGCAATAAGCCCGTTAAGTGCCATAGTAGCACTCCACATGAAGTTGGCGGCTGCATCGTAATCAGCCCGGTTGCGTAAAACTTTCGGGCCTTCTTCAATTAGCGTTAACAGTATGCTTTCGGCAAACCTGTCCTGGATAGGCGAATTGACAGGGTAAGTAAGGTATTGCTCCATTACATGCACAAAGGCATCGACAACACCGTTGGCAACCTGCCTGCCTGGCAACGAAAACACTACTTCAGGGTCTAATACCGAAAACCGGGGCATTACCAATTGAGATGAGAATGCCAGTTTCCGTGGTATTTCAGCCCTGGTAATCACCGAGTTACCGTTCATCTCCGAACCAGTTGCCGGAAGGGTTATAACATCGGCTAATGGCATGGCCTTTTCTATTTTTGCCCCTTTGGCAAGGATATCCCATGGTTCACCTCCGTTAAAATAAACCGCAGCTGCCATAAATTTTGTAGCATCCAGTACCGACCCGCCACCAACCGCCAGCAGGAAATCAACACTCTCTTTTTTGATCACTTCAACGGCTTTTAAACACGTTTCGTAATGAGGGTTGACTTCAATCCCCCCAAATTCAATTACTTCAAAATTTTCCAATGCTTTTTTCACCCGGCTGTAAATGCCGTTTCGTTTAATGCTCCCGCCACCATAGGTAAGGAGCACCTTCTTCCCTCCGGGGATTTCTTTTGCAATTTGAGGTATTGTTTCTTTCCCAAAAATTATTTTAACCGGGTTTTTGTATTCGAAATTCAGCATGTCCGTTATATCTTTTATGATTTTACTCTTAAACAGGCAAAATTAATAAATGTTTGCCTAACGTGTTGGAAATATCCGTTAAAAGCCTGACTTTTGGCAAGAATTATTACCTGCCTGCAGGTATATTTTATTAATCGGTTAATATGTAAAATTTAGATGGGCGATAATTTTTTTAATGAATTTTCAAAGAAAGTGGCCGGATACAGTGATGATGAATTGATTGAGGTTTTAAAGAATCGGAGCCATTACAAGGGGCAGGCTGCCCAACTGGCTGTCAAAGAGGCATTGAAAAGGGGTATTATCCGGTCGGAAGCAGATTTGCCGGAAAAGGAGTATGAAGTTAAGCCATCCCGTTTTACAATATTCCCTCCCGTCAAAAATGCCGGGAGCAGGGAACAATTAATCAGGAGCCTGGCACGAAGTGTATTGTTAACAGGCGTTATCCCCCTGATTTTTGGGTTCATAAAGATTAGCGGGAAGGATATTATGGAAGGAATTGTTTTACTTTTGCTTGGCATTATATGGATACTTGCTTCGGCCATGGTACTCAGGAAGCTGGAGGAGAAATTTGTTTATGTTGTCCTGTTTATCTGTTTCCTGTCGTTTTTTTATGTGTACCGTTTCTTTTCTCAGGTGCAATTACTGAGAGTGACGGATATGTTCATTGCAATCGTCATTTACGGACTGGTATTTTACTGCCTGTTGTACATACGGTCGCTTTTGAAAATCAGGGATTGATGGATTGGGGAGTATATGAGCTACAAGCTATAAGCCGCAAGCCACAAGCTTTAAAAATCAACAACTGCCCACTGAATACTGGCAACTGCCCACTGAATACTGACCACTGCCCACTACCCACTGCCCATTCGTCTGAAAAATACTATCATTCATCGAATTATTAAGGTATATGGTTTTGTTGTGTTGTAGTTTTATACTCGGAAAATATTAAATAATTAAGCCATGAAATTTTTAAGATTTACTTCTTTAGGAATTATTCTCGGGTTTTTAATCACACAATTTAGTTTTAAGGCATCGGCACATGACGATGGCTGGAGTACCCGCACCTATGAAATAGCAGGATTTACAAAGCTTCACCTGGAAGGCGGCTATAGGGTTTACCTGACTCAGGGCAGCCAGCCTTCATTAAAAGTCAAAGCATCTGACGAGGATGCTTTCGATTACCTGGAAGTTGACAACGATTCGGAATCGTTACGGCTAAGTATTTCAAAGTCGCGTTACAATTTTGACCGCCTTACATTGTACATCACTTTTACTACTCTTGAAGAATTGTCGATAGAAGGTGGCGTAAGATTGAAAACAAACGGGTACATTGATGTGGGCGATTTGGATATCCATGTTGAAGGCGGCGCGAAACTGGAAATTGAAATGAAAGCCAACCATGTGAAAGCAGTAGGTGTGGGCGGGGTATTTTTTGAGTTTGAGGGTGTTGCTGAAAGCCTGGATGCGAAAGTGTCGGGGGCAGGCCACCTGGATGCCAGCGAGCTTAAAGCAAAAAATGTATCGTTCACAATTGAAGGCGTTGGGACAGGGAGTGTTTATGCAACAGATGAGTTACATGCCAACATAGAAGGTGTTGGGAAGATCAAATACAGGGGGAACCCGAAGGTGTACAAAAACATTGATGGGATTGGAACAATTTCCGGGGATTGATAAAATAATTTGAATAGTATCTTTAGGTACCCTCGTTGTATGTACAAAAAGGCAGGACTGCGTTAGCAAACCTGCCTTTTTTTTATATTTTAAACTGATTATTAATGTGCCAGGCTAAGCGAAAGGTCTTCTACCTTTTTATGGCTCCGCATGAATACATCCACATTTGCAGCTGCTATCCTCCCACTTTCGATGGCATGGACCACAAGGCTGGCTCCACGCTCAACATCTCCTGCCGCAAATATTTTTTCTATGGATGTTTGTTTTTTGTCGTTTGTTTTTACATTCCCACGGTTATCGTACTCAACACCCAGTTCGTCAAGTAACCCAACGTGGACGGGCTGAGTAAATCCCATTGACAACAATATGAGGTCGGCATCAATAATTTCAGTAGAACCCGGTACTTCATTCATTTGCCAATTCCCGTTTTCATCTTTATCCCACTCAACAGTCACTACCTCGGCTTGTTTCACTTTCCCTTCTTCGCCAATGATACGTTTTGTAGCCAGGCTCCACCTTCTTTCGCACCCTTCTTTGTGGGAACTGGAGGTCCTTAAAGTATTTGGCCAGTAGGGCCATGGATTATTATCTTCCCTTTTTACCGGTGGTTTTGGAAGTATCTCAATCTGTATTACCGATTGGGCTTTCTGGCGGATAGATGTCCCGACACAGTCTGAACCCGTATCGCCTCCTCCTATTACCAGTACCTTTTTGCCTTTTGCCGAAATACGTTCATCTTTAGGGATTTCCTGCCCTGCAACCACTTTATTTTGTTGCACCAGGAAATCAATGGCATAATGCACTCCATCCAACTCATGCCCTTCTACTTCAAGGGTACGGGGCTGCTCTGCCCCAATTGCAAGGATTAATGCATCGTAATTTTTCAGCAACTCCTTTTTTGTGGTATCAACGCCAACATTTACATTGGTTTTAAATTCGATGCCTTCTTCCATAAAAATCCCTACCCTGCGGTCGATCACCCCTTTGTTCAGTTTGAAGTCGGGGATACCATACCTGAGAAGGCCGCCAATAGCATCATTTTTCTCAAATACTGTTACCGAATGGCCGGCACGGTTTAATAAATCGGCTGCTGACAAGCCGGCCGGGCCCGACCCTATGACCGCGACTTTCTTACCGGTACGGAATCGTGGCGGCGTGGGCTTGATTACCCCTGCCTCAAATGCTTTTTCTACTGTCGCACATTCATTCTCACGGATGGTAACAGCTTCTTCATGGATTGCCAACACGCAGGACTTCTCACAGAGGGCAGGGCAAACACGGCCGGTAAATTCAGGGAAACTATTGGTTGAATGTAATATTTCGTATGCTTCTTTAAAATTTGCACGGTATAACGAGTCCTGCCAATCGGGTATTTTACTACCTACCGGGCATCCCCAATGGCAAAAAGGCACACCACAATCCATACATCGTGATGCCTGTAACTTCCTGTCCTCTTCATTCAATGTTTGCTCAACTTCGCCATAATCATAAATCCTCTCATTCTTTGCGCGATACCCACTCTCTTTGCGCTTTATTGTCATGAATCCTTTTGGGTCTCCCATAATCTTAAATTTTGATTTGTTAATTTTTCCTTGCTAACCACTGCCTACTCGTGAAGCGATGGGTCATCCTCGGTTAACTGCAATTTGCGTTGCAACTCTTTCAACTTCAGTTCTTCCAATACTTTTTTGTATTCAAACGGAATAACTTTGACAAACCGGGGAAGGTACTCTTCCCAATTAGTAAGGACTTTTGATGCCAATGTACTTTGTGTATAAAGAAGGTGTTTGCTGACCATCTCCTGCAGTTCCTGAATGTCGGCTCTATCTTCAACCGGTAAAAGGTCGACCAGCCCTTTGTTGCAAAAATATTCAAAATTCCCTTCTTTATCGTATACGTAGGCGATACCGCCACTCATGCCTGCCGCAAAGTTACGCCCTGTTTTCCCAAGCACCACAACACGGCCTCCCGTCATGTATTCACAGCAGTGGTCTCCAGTGCCTTCGATTACAGCTTTGGCTCCTGAATTACGTACGCAGAACCTTTCGCCGGCAACACCTCTGATATAGGCTTCTCCTCCTGTTGCCCCGTAGAGCGATGTGTTTCCGATAATGATATTCTCTTCGGGTTTAAAAGTCGAGCCTTGTGGCGGGACAACAACTATTTTCCCTCCCGACAAGCCTTTGCCGATATAATCGTTTGCATCACCTTCGAGCCTGAATGAGACACCCTTAACCAGGAATGCCCCGAAGCTTTGCCCTGCCGTACCATGGAATGTGCAGTTAATGGTATCGTCAGGAAGCCCTTCTTCGCCGTACCGTTTTGAAATTTCACCGGAAAGCATGGCTCCTATTGTCCTGTCTACATTTTTTATATTGTGCGATATCCACACTTTTTCGGCCCCTTTAATTGCCCCGCCTGATTCTTTGATTAACGTATGGTCAATGTGGGATTCAATTGATTTTATGTTCGGGAACGTATTCCTTATATCGTTTACCTTAGCCTCTTTGGGGAGGTATAAGATACTCGATAAATCAATATTTTTCATTTTCCAGTTGGAAACTTCTTTGTTTACTTCCAGTAAATCAGTCCTTCCAATAATTTCTTCAAAACGGGTGAACCCCATTTCTGCCAGGTATTCGCGGATTTCCTCAGCGATGAACTTAAAAAAGTTGACCACATATTCAGATTTACCAATGAAGCGTTTACGTAATTTCTTTTCCTGGGTAGCAATTCCTGCCGGGCATGTATTCATGTGGCACTTCCGCATCATAACACAACCTAAAACGATCAGTGCCGAAGTTGAAAAACCAAATTCTTCACCTCCAAGGCAGGCTAATGTTACCACATCGCGGCCATTTTTTAATTGCCCGTCAACCTGTAGTTTAACCCTCCCCCTCAGGTTGTTCATTACCAATGTTTGTTGTGTTTCGGCTATCCCGAATTCAACCGGCAGGCCAGCATGTTTAATTGAACTTGCAGGGCTTGCCCCGGTTCCGCCTTCGCATCCGGAAATAATGATTAAATCGGAATACGCTTTAGCAACTCCTGCGGCAATAGTCCCGACACCATCTTCCGATACCAGTTTTACTGAAACTTTAGCCCTTGGGTTGGTGCATTTTAAGTCGTATATCAATTGGGCCAGGTCTTCAATAGAGTAAATATCGTGGTGGGGAGGTGGCGAAATAAGGGTAATCCCCGGTGTTGATTTCCGTGTTTTTGCAATGATTTTATTCACCTTGAATCCGGGTAGCTGCCCGCCTTCGCCCGGTTTAGCCCCCTGTGCTATTTTAATCTGTAGTTCATGGGCATTTGTCAGGTAGTTATTCGTAACCCCAAACCGGCCCGAAGCCACCTGTTTGATGGCACTCTGCCTTATAGTCCCAAACCTGTCAGGGTTTTCGCCACCTTCTCCTGTGTTACTCCTTCCTCCGATGGTGTTCATGGTAACAGCAAGTGCCTCATGGGCTTCTTTACTAATCGACCCATAGGACATTGCCCCGGTAACAAACCGTTTCATAATATTTTCTATCGGCTCAACCCTGTCAATGGGGATTGGGTTCTTTTTTAATTTCAGGCAGCCTCTTATAAATGTTGGGTTGGCATTCTCTTTATCGACAAGAGAGCTGAATTCTTTGTATTTTTTATAGTCGTTGGTACGTGTAGCCCACTGAAGTAACCCTATGGTTTCAGGATTCCATGCATGGTGCTCGCCTTTTTTCCTCCAGGCGTAAACCCCTGCATTCTCAAAATGGAAAGGCTCAGGAGTGGCAACCTCTTTATATGCCTCTTCATGAAACATCAGTACCTCTTTACAAATCTCTTCAAGGCCAATCCCATTGATTTTTGAGGCTGTGCCGGTGAAGTATTGATTTATTACTTCTTTACCAAGCCCTATTGCTTCGAATATTTGAGCCCCATGGTAACTACGAAGTGTAGAGATACCCATTTTCGAGAATATCTTCAATAGCCCTTTGTCGATCGCCTTAATGTAATTTTTCCGGGCTTCTTTATATTCCAGCCCTATTTTTCCTTCCTTCACCATCTGGTCGATAGCTGCAAATGCCAGATATGGGTTTACAACGCTTGCCCCATGGCCCAGTAACAAGGCAAAATGGTTTACCTCCCTTGCTTCGGCTGTTTCAACCAGTATCCCAACCTGCATCCTTTTTTTAGTCCTGATGAGGTGGTGGTGGACTGCCGAAACAGCTAACAAAGAGGGGATAGGCGCCATTTCTTTTGATACTTTCCTGTCGGTAAGGATAATGTAATTCTTTTTCTTGTCAACAGCTTTCTCTGCCTGGGTTAATATATTATCCAATGCTTCTTTAAATCCATCAACCCCTTTATCAACAGGGAAAGCCATGGATATTATTTTGTGTGTAAACATTTCATCTTTCAGGTCCTTTATCTTACCCAGGTCGGTATTGGTAATAATCGGGCTGAAGAATTTAATCAATTTACAATGTTTCGGGGTCTCAATCAGTATATTGGAATGGACCGAACCGATATAATTTGTTAAGGACATCACCAGCCCTTCACGTATCGGGTCGATTGCCGGATTGGTTACCTGGGCGAAGATTTGCCTGAAATAGTCGAACAGCCTTTTGGGTTTTTTAGAAAATACGGCAATAGGCGTGTCGTTACCCATCGAACTGGTCGGTTCAGAACCTTTCTCCGACATGGGCTTGATAAGGCCATACATCTCCTCCTTCGAATATCCAAATATTTTAGCGTAGGTTTCAAAGTCTTCCATTGCAGAAGGGACACGCTGTTTCACCTTAATGTCTTTCATTAACAGCCTGTTTTCCTTGAGCCACATTTGATAAGGGTTGCGGTGGCTAAGCTGGTCTTTGACCTCTTCGTCAGGGATAATAATGCCTAACTGCGTATCTACCAGTAATATTTTCCCCGGGCGAAGCCTTCCTTTAGCTTTAATCTCTTCAGGGGAAAATGTCTGGACACCCACTTCCGACCCCATTACGATTAAACCGTTTTTGGTAATCACATACCTTGAAGGGCGCAACCCGTTCCTGTCGAGGGTGCCTCCAATGTACCGCCCGTCTGAAAATACCATAGATGCCGGCCCGTCCCAGGGCTCCATGATGGTAGTATGGTATTCGTAGAATGCTTTCAGGCTTTCGGGTATCGGATTTTTTTCGTTGAACGATTCGGGTATCATCATACACAATGCATGTGGCAATGAGCGGCCGGCCATGTGCAGGAATTCAAGTGTATTGTCAAATGATGCAGAATCTGATTTCCCGGGCTCTATAACAGGCAATATTTTTTTCAGGTCGTCACCAAACACTTCCGATTTAAGTAATGCTTCCCTTGCCTGCATCCACGAGCGGTTACCTCTAACAGTATTGATCTCGCCATTGTGTGCAACCATCCTGAAAGGTTGTGCTAAATCCCAGGTCGGGAAAGTGTTGGTGCTAAAACGCGAATGCACCAGGGCAATGGCACTTTTCATCCTTTTATCCTGAAGGTCAAGGTAATAGTCTTTTAGCTGTTCGGGGGTGAGCATGCCTTTATAAATGATTACCTTCGATGAAAAACTGGGCTGGTAATAGGATTCTTTATGTTTTAAGTTTGATTTATGAATTTCTTTTTCGGTGAGCTTCCTTATTGTGTAAAGTTTCCGCTCCAGGGCATCCTGCTCCATGTACCCTTTCACAAAAACCTGTTTTATTTTAGGTTCGGTAGTTTTTGCAATATCCCCCGGAGTCGAGCTGCTAACCGGGACATCCCTGTACCCAACCAGGGCCAGCCCTTCTTCATTAATATGCTTTGAAAGGACATCCAGGCAAATATCAGCCTCTGCTTCGTCTTTGGGCAGGAAAATAAGCCCTGTCCCATATTGCCCCTGCCTGCCAACATCTATTTTTAAAACATCGGTGATAAAATCATGTGGGATCTGTATAAGTATCCCTGCCCCATCCCCTGTTGAGTTATCTGCACTGGTGGCCCCCCTGTGGTCCATGTTTTTGAGTACTTCCAAACCACGCCTTATAATATCATGCGATGCCTGGCCTTTTATATGGGCCACAAATCCTATCCCACAATTGTCACGTTCATTCGCAGGGTTGTATAACCCCTGCGCATCAGGTAATCTCTTCTGCATTATCTGTCTGTTTTATAATTTTTAAACACCCCCTCAGTCGCATACCCCTGCCATTTATTATTTGTATTTATAAATGGATTATGTCGTTGTAAATTTGTAAGTAAAATATAATTTTTACTTACGAAGTGAAACCAAAAATAGCCAAACAGGGGATAAGTTCCAAGTTTTTCAAAAAAAAAGAATGCTTAATAACATATCCTTAACTTTTTCTGCTTAGATAATTATCTAATTCCCTTACTGCCTAAAAGGGGTAGTCTTTAATTTTATCCGCCTGAAAGTCCCTTAATCTTCAATGCTGCCTTCTCAAAATCAAAGCTTTTCAGTACAGAATCTTTTTTATCCAGTATCTCATTAAGGCATAAATTGCCGATACTGCCTTCATGCGTATAACGGACCTTTTCCCCGGGTGAGAATCCCCCGGTTTCAATCAATTTACCGACCCGCTTGTATGCATCACGGAATGGCACCCCTTTCTGCACCAGTTTATTTACTTCTTCAACACTGAAAAGGTAGCCGTATTTTGGGTCATCAAGGATATTTTCGTTTACAGCAATGTTTTCTATTGAAAAAATCGTTATTTCCAGGCAACTGTTTATTTCTTCGAATGCCGGGAGGAAAATTTCTTTAATAATTTGCAGGTCGCGGAAATAACCGCTGGGGAGGTTGTTGGCAATCAGGGTTATTTGTTGAGGTAAACCTTGTAATTTATTGCATTTTGCACGGATCAATTCAAAAACATCCGGGTTTTTTTTGTGCGGCATAATACTTGACCCGGTGGTCAGCTCGGGGGGGAGGCTCACAAACCCGAAATTCTGGCTCATAAAAAGGCAAACGTCAAACGCCAGTTTTGACAATGTGCCCGCAAGGTTTGCCAGGGCGAATGAAACTATCTTTTCCACCTTCCCGCGGCCCATTTGCGCATAAATTACATTGTAATTCATCGAATCGAACCCTAATAGTTCCGTAGTCATTTTACGGTTTAACGGGAATGATGAACCATAGCCTGCTGCCGAGCCCAACGGGTTCTGATTAACAATCCTGTATGCCGACTCAAGCAACACTAGGTCGTCAACCATACTTTCGGCATAGGCGCCAAACCATAAGCCAAACGATGATGGCATAGCCACCTGGAGGTGTGTGTAGCCCGGCATCAGGATATCTTTATATGAATCGCTGTTTTTAATCAGGGCATCAATTAATACAGAGGCGTTTTCAACGGTATTTCTAATCGCATCACGGGTGAAAAGTTTTAAATCGAGCAGTACCTGGTCGTTACGCGAACGCCCACTATGGATTTTTTTACCTGTATCGCCTAACTTTCTAGTCAATAGCAGCTCAACCTGGGAGTGTACATCCTCCACGCCTTCTTCAATTACAAAACCGCCACTCTTAATGCTTTTGTAAATATTTTTCAACTCTTTTTCGAGCTGAAAGAGTTCATCTTTTCCTAAAAGCCCTATGGACTCAAGCATTTTTATATGGGCAATCGACCCCACAACATCGTACGGAGCCAGGTATAAATCCAGTTCACGGTCTTTGCCAACTGTAAACCGTTCAATCATTTCATTAACGGAAGTGCCTTTATCCCAAAGTTTCATTTTTTTTAATTTTCACAAAGATACGCAATTTTAAAAATTAATTTGTTTTGCTAATTTTACAAAAACTACTAAAATGAAAAATCAATTAGCCTTATTGCTTTTACCTCTGATAATCCTGTCTTGTAGTAATTGTGATAAAACAAACCGGGAACAGGTACCGGCCGGGCAGATACAAATATTACCTTTCTCCCAATCAGTTGAAGCCAACAATACCCTTTACATTTCCGGCCAGATTTCCCCAAATAAAGAAGGGGGAAACAAAACCATTGAGCAGGAAACCAGGGAGGTAATGGATAAAATTGGGGCGATACTCCAACAAAACGGCTACAGTTTCAACGATGTAGTGCGTTGTTCCGTTTTCCTGAGTGATATTGATAACTATCATGCCGTGAACAAAGTATACGCCTCATTTTACGAGGGTAAATTCCCGTCAAGGGTGGCAATGGAGGTAAGCAGGCTTGTTAAAGGCTCACGGATTGAAATATCGGCAATTGCTGTAAAAGGGAAAGATGTACAGGGGCAATCGGCCACATCCGAATAGTTTTGCCATAAAGGGGGCTAAGAATACCCCGCAGGGCTTATAGGGCTTTTCACAGAGTGTGCAAAGAAACTTTGTGGTTCCTGTACCCTCCATGCTCTTTAAGGTTAAGTCCTTTCCTTTCGAGGTTAGGGGGATCAACTCAAATTATTGAAGAGATGGTATGTTTTTGATAGAAAACTACGGGTCGGTGCCAATTTTGTAGTTTATTATTTCCTGATTTTGTGTTCTATACGTTATTTATTGCCGTTTAAATGCTTAAAAGAACGCCCAGGCGAAGGGTATGCATGGAAAAGTTGTATTCTTGTTTGTTTTGGGCAGTGATGCTAAAATCCTCAGCAAATAAAGATATATAAAGCAAAAGATGAAAGGTAATACAGGGCCTTCTGAAAGTTTTCTTAAGCCCACCTGTGGTTTTTACCTTTTAAATGCTTATTTTTATTGCGTTAAACTAACTTTGAACAAACAGCCTTAAGTTATGTCCAAAACTAAAATCTTACGTATTGGATTCCCATTAGCTACCTTCATGTTTTCTACCCTTTCCCTGTTTCAGTGCAAAACTCCCGAAAAGAGAAGCTTGCCGGAAGGGTCCATCCCAATATCAGGCCCGGGCAATTATGATAAAGCCGGACCTGCCTATATGCTGACGGATGATATTGTAAGTGGGAAAAGTGCTGTTTTCCTGGGTAAGGATATTACGTTAGACCTAAACGGCTATACCATTACTTATGCAGGAGGCAATTACGGACATATCCCCAATTCCGGATTTGAGGAGGGGGTAGGAGACCGGGGGCAAAGGTTGTCAATACAGCAGATGTACACTCATTCATCAGCAAAAAGATTATGAGCCTTGAAGCAGTGGATGAAATTTCTTCGCCATATATTCCCCTGGCAGTTGAGGGGCGTTCTTATTTTGCTATGTGCGGAGTTGCCGGGCGGTATAACCATGATATGGGGGGCAATGAGAGCAAAAACATGAAAGTCAGTGTTTATGTTGACGATGAACAGGGGGATGAGGTGCAGTGTATAAACAGGTTATGAGTGCCATGCCACGCATAAAGTGACTACAATATTTAATATCTGAATTATGAATATAAAAATAGTATTAATTACCGGTTCAATTTTCTTCCACCTTATTTGTAATTGTCAAACGAAAAATAATATCCTTTTTAGTGAATCATTCGATGATGCAAAACTGGAATCCCGGGGTTGGTACGATGGGACCGGTTGTAGGATATCCGGAGAATCCCGGAAAGGGGGAGGATGTATTGAATATGAATGGGTTGAAGGTGACCAGAAAGTCCATGGCTCTTCTCAGCAAAGGCACCTGGCCGAACCTGTCAGTGAAGTTTATATACGGTTTTATTTAAAGCTTTCGAAAGGTTGGCAATGGACCGGCAGGAATTACCACCCACACCTCACCCATTTTATGACAACAGAAAACTCGGAGTACCATGGGCCGGCTGCCAGCCACCTTACATTGTACATCGAACCGGTGAACGGGAAACTCCGCCTGGCAGCTACCGATATACAGAATAAAGACGCCCCTCACGGATTAACCCAGGGCGAGCTGAAGGGCGGTTATAATGGAAAATTATACGACAGCCGGGAAGTCCTTTTCAATGATGATAAATGGCACTGTATTGAAGCGTATTTTAAGCTGAACAGCCTTGACATGGCAAATGGACGGCCCAATAACGACGGTATTGTAAGGGGCTGGTTTGATGGCAAAATGGTAATTGACCATACCGATGTGATTCTTCGCTCAACCGATTTTCCTGATATGCAAATCAACCAGTTTTTGATGGCTCCCTATTTTGGCCCCGGATTGTTGGACAATGCCCAAAAACTTTGGATTGACGAGATGGTTGTCGGGACAAGCCGGATAGGTTGTTTGCCATAAAATAGTGAATTGAGTGAATTTATAGATTTAACAAAATAATAAACCATTGATTATGAAACGAATTTTATTCCTCCTGCTCCCGGTTATGTTTTTTGCCCTTTCAGGATGTGTGCCGCCACAAGGTAAAAAATCTGATTCCGGCAATTACATCCAACCTTATACTGACAACCCAAAATATTGGCAATACAAAGGGGAGCCTGTATTACTACTGGGGGCAAGCAACAATGATAACCTGTTCCAATCACCTGATGTTGAAGGGCAGTTGGATTTACTCCACAGCATTGGGGGCAACTTTGTCAGGAACACCATGAGCTCAAGGGATTCGGGGGATGTTTGGCCTTTTTACAGGCAGGAGGATGGGAAATACGACCTGGACAGGTGGGGCGGCGAATACTGGAGCCGGTTCGAAAAACTATTAAAGTTGGCCGATGAGAGGGACGTGTTTATCCAAATAGAGGTATGGGACCGGTTTGATTATTCCAGGGGGCCGTGGGCAAATAACCCGTTCAACCCGGCTAATAATATTAACTACTCAGAAGAAGAGTGCGGGATGGCAGCCGAATACCCGAAACACCCCAGTGGTGATTTACAGCCATTCTTCCATTCGATTAAAGGGATGCCTAAATATTCCCCGGTACTGGAAATTGTGAGGAAATACCAGGAAAAACTGGTAGCAAAAATGCTCTCCTATTCACTAAATTACGGGAATATACTCTATTGCATGGATAATGAAACAAGTACGCCGCCCGAATGGGGGTTGTATTGGATGAGGTACATTAAAAACAAAGCAGGGGGTAAACGGGTGTATACCACCGATATGTTTGACAAGTTTTTCAAGCCAAACTCATGCGAGGCATGTAAACATGCTATCCGTGATTATGAGGAATACCTGTTCCTCGATGTGTCGCAGATTAATGGGCGTAATTTTAACCAGGCGCATTGGGATACACTCCAATGGATTGTAAACGAGCGTAATAAATACCCTGCCAGGCCCATAAATTGCGTGAAAACGTATGGCGGGATGAACTCAGGATGGGGTTCAGGCTCTAATGAAGATGGCGTTAAACGGTTTTGCCGGGATGTAATAGGGGGGTGCGCGGCAGTGCGCCACCACCGCCCGGCCTACGGGAATGGGTTGAATGAAAAAGCACAGGCAACGATTAAATCGGTAAGGAAAGTAGAGTCGTTGGTGAAAATGTGGGAAGTAGAACCAAATATGGGCTTGCTTTCCGAGAGGGGAGAGGACGAAGCCTACCTCACAGCAGCAGAGGGCGATAAATATGTATTGTTATTCCCCGGGGGAGGTTCCGTAAAAATCGACCTCAGCAAATACGATAAAAATTTCACCTGCACATGGGTCAGTATAAAATCGGGGGAATGGGGGGGGCAGTTTCCTGTCCCGGGCGGTGCTGATGTGGAAATATCAACACCTGATTCGAGTGGGTGGTTTGCGATATTGGTAAGTACCGGCTGATGCCTATACATTGATGTTTATTTGTTAGAAGCTGCCTGAAAAACAAAATTCAGGCAGCTTCTAACAGCAGATTGTTAATAAATAGATAATATTTATGTCAAACAGGCATTGTTATTTGCCCTGCCCTGTGTAACTTTATAAGCAAAATAGATTGTTCATAGTTTTTCAGGTTTAGGTAAAGAGTACTGGGTTTGGTTTTAAAAGTTTGATTAGAGGAAAGAATTACATTAGAAAGAACAGGTTAGTGAAAGGGAACAGAGGTGAGGGACATGATTCATAAAAGAATCAGTTTATTCACCTCTTTTTTTGTTATATAATTAATGCCAATAAATTTGACTCAAACTATAATTTTTATTGAAGTTGTTAAAAAAAAGCCTAAAAACTTTTGAAAATAAAAATTTATATATAACTTTATAACTGCGTTGAAATCCTTTCAACGTGTGTTTGGGGGTTAACATTATAAAAGGGGTGCAGAGGCGCCCCTTTTTCTTGTACCTGTGCTGCCTTTACGGATCAATTCAAATTTTTGGTGGAGTAATATTGGATTCATGGAATAGTTTTGGGAAGGGAAGTTCCTATACTAATATTTATAATTTGGGGTTTTATATCTCCACCTACTTTTCCAATTAAACCTTTCTATTTGTAGCATTTTAGCAGTTTCCTGGAACTCGTGCCCCCCTCTGTTTTAATTTGGTATACATAAATACCGGGAGGTACTTTTCCCCCAATCATATTCCTGCCGTCCCACTGCACATTATGATAACCGGCATCTGACCTGCTGTTAACCAAACTTATTATCTCCCGCCCAAAAATATCATAGACAATAAGTTGGACATTGGCACTCTTTGGGAGGTCATACTGTATGGCCGTTGTCGAATTAAACGGATTCGGATAGTTCTGGTGAAGTGTGAATTTACCCGGCAATGCAAAATCAAGTCCTGTCCTTGATGGGGGATTTATTACAGCAGTAATATCATCGACAAATATCGTAGATGCCCCACTGCTTGTTGCAGTGCCGGTAAATCCGGCTCCAACAAAAAATGCTACTATCCTGTCTAAATCCAATTTCCCATTTGCTGCAGGCCGCCCTCCGTCTCCATACCACACAAAGTCGCTAAATTGTGGGTATATGTACTGGCCATTCGTATCCAAACCGGAAATCGGTATTGAGTATTTAAACTTATCTTCGCCACTTCCTTCGAGTATCCGGATTTCAAAGTTATGGCCGGCCCCTGATTGACTGCCTTTTACCCATAGTTTAAGGCCTGTATAATCTTCCCATCTCCACAAACCTCCCAACCCGGCATACCCATACGGGTTACTGTCGCCTGATGAAAAACTAAATTCCGTCCGTATTACATGGCTGTTGCCCGATGCGCCCCCAATATCGAAGTAGCGGTTCAAAGTACCGCCATTAACTCCGCCGTACCATTCCCAGTCCTCTGAGAAATCATTTCCATCAACGTAAAGTTCGAAATTATCAACTGCTTCCTGGGGTGGGGTGGCAACGTTGTTAGTAAGGTTACCTCCTGTATCCAGCATATAACTATGGCGCAATACGCCATTTTCATTATAAACATTAACAGCAAGTTTTTCGGACGATATATCTACCTGGACAAAGTGGTGTTCCCGAAACGCACCGGGGACATAGTAATCATAAAACCCCCACCATGGAACCTCGTGCAGGGGGCCGCCGCCACCGCCATTCATAGTGTACATAACACCATTTTTGTGAGTAGGGTAATAAGTGTGGCCATGGCCAAAGAATACCATTTGAACGCCATACTGTTCAAATAGGGCATCCCATCCCTGGTCAGACACGAAATCGGTAAATGCCTGGTGGTGAAAATAAACTATTTTCCAGGTTTGTGTCGTTGCCGCAAGGGTTTCCCTCAGCCAATCTTTCATTAATTGATTACGTGTGGTATTATAATACACATTACCGTTATTATAATTTGTAGTAACACTATTGAGCGCAATAAACCGTACATCGGCATAATCAAAATAATAGTAGTCTTCCGTATTATTTTTGGTATTCTTTGGAAGGTCGAAAAGGTCACGCCAATTCTTTATATCGGCATCCCAGTTGGTCCGATTGGCAGCAAGGACACGCACATCGTGGTTGCCGGGGGCAGGGTATATTGCGGTATTCTTTTGTATCGGGGCAGCATTCGAAAAAAAGTTATCGTTGAAATACGACAACAAGCCGTCATAAGCCAGGTCGCCACAATTAAGGATAACATCCGGGTTGTGCGGGATCATAGCGCTTATTACCTGGCCGTGGTGAGTAATCTTCTTCCAACTAGCCTGGCTGTCACTATAAACAATCAGGCGGAAAGGCGTACCGCTTGCCGGGGCAGATGTGGCATGATATGTATCATCGTTTTCACCGATGTTTCCGTTGGCGCCGTCTTCCACATAGTAATAAACAGTCTCCCCGGCAGTCAAGCCGGAGATAGTGGCTGTGTGGACATAAACACCGTTGTTGTCCTTAAATGTAACACTGGGAGTGCTATTAGGGTAGTTTCCCACGGTGCTGCCCCAAAATACTTTTCCGGCAGGTTCATTACTACCCCACATTACCTTAACACTGCTTTGGGTTATATTTTGCAAATACGGGCTACGTACCAGGGGAGGCAGCCCTCCAATATAAGTAATATCGTCAACCCAAAGTGCTGCATTTGACCCACCCTCGCCATTGGATGGGTCCAAAGTACGGGAGAATGTAGTTACTCCAGCCCTTTTCCATGATAAACCCCATTTATTCTGAAGGCCGGCTGTGGTGGCATAACCGTTAAAATCATCATCTAAATGTGTAGCTGCCGTAACATCTGCCAGGCCGGCGATTATAGTAAAAAATACTATTATTGTTCTTTTATACATTTTACTCCTGTCTCCAGTATTACAACCGGGTTGATTTCCTAATCTTTATAGCATTTTGTGAATTGAGCTTTGATTTGGCAATACTTCGTTATCAAAGTTATTTTAATCTATTCAATAATCATTCATTCCTATCAAATATTTCAAAGTATTCTTTAAAAATAAACCTCCTATTCCTTTTAAACCCCGTATATTCTTTTATTATTTTCTGCTTTCTACCGGTTGTTGTTGAGTTACACAATGTATCATTCCGCCATTCTCGTATAGATTCCTGACATCAATTCCTACAATACAATTCCTTAAATCTAAAAATAATAGTATTAAATGCATAGCTGTAGAACCAGAAAAAGCATCAATACTAAAAACTGCAGTACTTTTAAATCCATAAAATGGATTGAGAATGAGTAAAACAATCGGATATTGATAAGCTTTATGTAGCCAAAAACAAGAATGGCATTACAGCAATAAATGGATTGCCAAACTGTTTACATACAACAGCTAAGCCTGCACCCATATTTCCACTTGTCATTTCAACCACAAGTTGGCCTTTTGACAGCCTGTTTGTTTCATAAGCATCTTTTATTATTTGAAATGCAGCCCTGTCTTTTACGCTTCCTCCAGGCTGGGTGTATCCCAGTTTCCCGTATAAAGAAAAGGAGCCATTAGTTAAGATTAGATAACTTAACTAATGGTGTTTGCCTAATCAAATCAAGAGTATTTTGTTTAATCATAATTGGGCTTTCGATATTTCTGCTGTTAAAATTACATTACTTACAATTCCTGCTGTTCTTTTATTCCCATCAACAAATGGTTGTATATAAGAAATAAAGCGAATAAAGCTTGTTCAAATACACAGCTTTTATTATTGATAATTTCGCAAGTTAACGATAAAGCTTCTTTTATTTGAGATTCGTTGTCAATTGGCCTATAATTTGCCCCTGAAATTCCAACACGCCTTTTTCTTATATTTCTATCAACGGCAAGTTCTTTGAAATAGATTCATCATAACTTTAGATGAGAGGCTTAGGGGTGAGATTCCCCTTTACCTACTCGACTTTCTTCTTTTCAATCTACAAATGTTTCCTTAATCACTGATTTCATTTCTTTTATCTCTGGTTGTGATAGCCTTCCTGAAATTCTAATAATTCGTTGTTTTTCAATAGTCCGAATTTGGTCAATTACAATCCAGCCGATTTTTCTGTCATGTTTTACCGCAGTTTATTGTTTTATTTCTCTGTTTGCAAATATCTTCATATTTACTACTATTCCGGCTATTATTTTTATACATTGTGTGTGCCTGTAATTCGATAAGGAAGCTTTCCGCTTGGCGG
>UOEP01000117.1_pt1 | contig 23807 bp, 22 predicted proteins | sample 1989931 | NCBI WGS metagenome assembly UOEP01 (sample SAMEA4712198, study PRJEB27164) | hydrothermal vent metagenome | biome: marine basaltic hydrothermal vent biome; feature: marine hydrothermal vent; material: mineral | place: Pacific Ocean | collected 2011-06-14/2011-07-23 | depth 1691 m
GTATTTTCTGTTATTCGTGTCATTTGTCTTGAACAGGATTTTTATTGATTGCAGGATGGTCAAGATTAAATTCTTTTTTCAACCGTATATCTCCAAAAATCTTGCCCATCTTGTTTTAATCTTTTAAATCATGTTCAGACATTTGCACTTTTACTTCACCACTTATTAATTTAGGTAATAATGTATCCCGCAGTTTTTCAAGGGTGCGGATTTGTATCGTATTTTCAATTACTTCAACTAAATGATTAAGTGTTTCTCCCCATGTTTTAAATCTACTTGCCCAATTTTCATTTAAACCAAGCACATTCTGGATGTCATTAACTATATTTTTACATTATGATAACTCTAAAAAACAAAATTTAGACAGCTTCTTAAGGAAAGATTTTTTTCCTGGCAACAAAATGATTACATTTTGCAGCCACTTGTAATAAGCAGCAGGTTTTAGAGAGCTTCTTAGAGGCCCCCTTATTAGGAATATCAACCTGAATAAAGGAATTGCATGTAAAATATTGTTTAGGTTTAAGAAATAAACGCCTGCCGGCCGCAGATATAGTGCATAACGGCGGCAGGTATTAATAGGTATTATTATGGGACTTTATAACAAATACATCCTTCCGGGAGTGATTAATTGGGCTTGTAAGCAAGAACCAAACATGCGGCAGCGGGAGAAGGTGGTACCGCTGGCCCATGGCAATGTGTTGGAAATAGGCGTGGGGACCGGTTTGAATCTGCCGTTCTATAATAAAGAGAAGGTAAAGCACCTTACCACAATTGACCCATCTGAAGATAATTGGAATAAGAATGTTGTAGATATACAAAGCCTTCCTTTTGATTTTGAGTTTATAAATGCATTTGCAGAGAGTATCCCGATGGATAATAACAGTTTTGATACAGTAGTTACAACCTATACCTTTTGTTCAATTTCAGATATTTATAAAGCTCTTGCAGAAATACGAAGAGTGCTGAAAACCAATGGGAGGCTATTGTTTTGTGAACATGGGAAAGCCCCTGACAGGCCTATACAAAGGTGGCAGAATATGATAAACCCAATATGGAAACATTTCGGAGGGGGGTGTAACCTGAATAGGGATATTCCGGTAATTATTGAAGGCAATGGGTTTAAGATGGATAAAATGGAGACGATGTATATTTCCGGATGGAAACCAGCCAGCTTTAATTATTGGGGGTCGGCTGAGATAAAGTAATGACGCCTGCCAATGCCCGGGGCTAATTTCTATGGGGTTGGAAACCGCAACCCTTAATACGCAAAACTACTCCCCCCTAAAAACTCCCTGATTAGTGAAGTAGGGGGGATCTCGGAATCATCAATGGGCTTAAAATAGGACAGGAATGCCAGCAGCCGGTTTGCTTCATTGTATTCTGCCCGGTTTTCCGTAACGCTTTGCAGCAAAGGCTCAACATACTTCTTTAAAACACCTAACTCATATATCGTTGCCGAATTGAACATGATATCGGCATACTCCTGGTAGGGGAATATATTTTTTGCTTCCCCTTTCCTTACCGAAGGCCAACGGCTGATAGTTTCGTGCGCCGTGTACCCCCTGTATTTACTATCGCGTATAATCCTGCGGATCAAACGATTGTCGGCTGTAGGAATATGGCTCTGCTCATCAAAAGATATTTGGGTTAAGGCTGAGATAAATATCTTATAGGTCTTTCCCTTATTAATATGCGGCAACAAACCCGGGTTCATGCCGTGGATACCTTCAATAATCAAGATATCGTTTTCATTGAGGTGTAAGAAATTCCCCTTAAACATTTTTTTGCCCAGTGTAAAATCAAATTTGGGAAGCTCTACTGTACCGCCTTTAAAAAGGGTTTGCAATTGTTCATTGAAGAAGCGTATGTCAATGGCTTCCAGTGCTTCAAAGTCATAATCCCCATTTTCATCTTTTGGGGTTTTTTCACGGTCAACGAAATAGTCATCTAACGAAATGTGGTAGGGGTGCATACCATTTACTGCCAATTGTACGCCCAGCCGCTTGCTGAAAGTTGTTTTCCCCGATGCCGAAGGGCCGGCAATTAAAACTACCTTGACTTTATCATGCCTGTTGCTGATATCATTGGCTACCTCAGCTACTTTTTTTTCGTGCAATGCTTCGGATATTTTTATAATATAGCCACTTCTCCCCGCTAAAGCATATTCATTTAAACTGCTAACGGTATCAACCTTTAAAATCTCGGCCCACTCTTTTTGCTCCTGGTAAATCCCAAAGAGTTTGTCCTGCTTAACAAATGTTCTCAGTTTGTCAATATTTCTCTGCCGGGGCACACGTAATAAGATCCCGTCAAAGTAAGGGACGATACCAAATGTTTTAATATACCCTGTTGACGGCAACAAATGCCCGTAAAAATAATTACCCAGGCCATTAAGGAAGTAAACAAGGGCATATAAAGTACCCTTTTGCTCAATCAATCTCGATTTGTTGGGCAGGTTCTGTTTTTTAAATAATTCAATTGCCTGTTTTGCAGGCAGGTCCCTTTTTATAAAAGGGATATTTTTTTCTATCAACCCATTCATTGCCTGGCGAATATCAAATATATCTGAATCGGTGACTGCCCGCCCCAGGCCCTCTAATTCACAATAATACCCTTTGGAAATACCGTACTGTATTTTGAGGCATACATCGGGCAGCACCTCCTTTACTGCCGCATACAACACAAACATCAACGACCGGATATACATACGCATGCCATCTGTATGCGACAAATCGATAAATTCAATTGTTTTTGATTTTACCACCAGAGAAGAAAGCTCTTTCAGTTTATTATTGACAATTGCACCGCAGACAGGGTTCTTGAGTTGAATATTCAGGTCTTCGGCAATTTCCATTAATGATGTCCCAAAAGGGTATGCCTTTTTTGAAGAGGTGTTAATACAGAAAATTTCTACATTCTTCATATCCGGGTAATTAGAGACTGTTTAAAATTTGATAGTTCTTCTTTAAGGAACTGTGCAGTATACGAATTTTTTTTCAGAGCGACCTCTTCCGGTGCCCCTGAACATAAAATCCTGCCTCCCTCTTTCCCTCCTTCCGGTCCAAGGTCAATAATATGGTCGGCAACTTTTATTACATCCATGTTATGCTCTATAATGATTACAGAGTTCCCTTTATCAACCAGTTTGTTTAGCACCTCAAGCAAAACCCGGATGTCTTCAAAATGCAGGCCGGTTGTAGGTTCGTCAAGTACATATAGTGTTTTCCCGGTGTCTCGTTTGCTCAGTTCGGTAGCCAGTTTTACCCGTTGCGACTCACCTCCCGACAAGGTTGTGGAAGGCTGCCCAAGGGTAATATACCCAAGCCCGACCTCCTGCAACATCTTTAATTTGTGGGCAATAGAAGGGATGCTCTCGAAAAACCTGACTCCCTGATTGATGGTCATGTCCAGTACATCGCTAACCGACTTCCCTTTAAACCTGATCTCAAGGGTTTCCCTGTTGTACCTTTTCCCGTTGCATTTGTCGCAATGTACATAAACATCGGGGAGGAAGTTCATCTCAATCAGTTTAAGCCCGGCTCCCTGGCACTCTTCGCAGCGGCCCCCTTTTACATTGAATGAAAACCGCCCCGGCTTATACCCTCTGATTTTTGCTTCGGGAAGTTGAACGAACAGGCTGCGGATTTCTGAAAACACACCCGTGTAGGTCACCGGGTTTGAACGGGGGGTACGTCCGATTGGCGACTGGTCAACCTGCACTACTTTGTCAATATATTCCAGCCCTGTAATAGCTTTGTAAGGCAGTGGGTCTTTCACCGATTTGTAAAAATACTGGCTTAATATTGGTTGCAGTGTTTCGTTGATCAGTGTTGACTTCCCACTTCCTGAAACCCCGGTTACACAGACCAGTTTACCTAATGGTATCTCAACATCTACCCCTTTTAGGTTATTTCCTGTGCAGCCTTTAAGTACCAGCGACTTACCATTCCCTTTCCTGCGTTTTGCAGGGACTTCAATCTGTTTCCGCCCGGTTAAGTAGTCGGCAGTTAATGTTTTTGATTTTAAAATCCGGGACGGTGTGCCTGACGCAACAACCTCGCCGCCATGCCGCCCTGCATGTGGCCCCATGTCAACAACATAGTCGGCATGGAGCATCATTTCTTTGTCGTGCTCAACAACAATTACCGAATTCCCTGTATCCCTTAATTGCTCAAGTGACCGAATCAGCCTCAGGTTGTCGCGGTGGTGCAACCCAATACTTGGCTCATCTAAAATATAAAGTACGTTTACCAGTTGCGACCCGATCTGCGTTGCCAGCCGGATACGTTGCGACTCACCCCCCGAGAGTGTCCGGGCGGCACGGTCGAGGGTAAGGTAATTCAGTCCGACCCCCAGCAGGAACCCTAAACGGCTGCGGATTTCCTTGATTACTTCGGTGCCGATAATTCGTTGCCTTTTTGTAATCCTGTTTTCAAGGCCATTGAGCCATTCCCCCAGCTCTTCCATATCCATTTGTGCAAGGGTAGAAATATTTTTCCCGTCAATTCTAAAATACAACGACTCTTTTTTCAACCTTTTCCCTTTGCATTGGGGGCATTCGATAGTTTTTACAAACTGGTTTGCCCATTTTTGAGCTTTTTTTGAATGATTGCCATCCCGCTGGCTGTCAATGTATTTCACCACTCCCTCGTACGACATCATGTAATTCATGTTTATCCCAAGGGGAGTATTTTTTAACTGTATCCGCTGGTTTGTGCCGAACAATACTGCATTCAGCCCTTCTTCGTCAATATTTTTAATTGGTGTTTTTAAGGTAAACCCGTACTTTTCGCCAAGTGCTTCGATTTGCCAGAAGATAAGTGAATTCTTGTAACTTCCCAAAGGGGCGATCCCTCCCTTGCCAATACTTTTCGATGGGTCGGGGATAATTTTCCCCATATCGATTTCTGAGATGCGCCCCAACCCGTTACATTTCGGGCAGGCTCCCTGCGGCGAATTGAACGAGAAATTATGCGGCGCCGGTTCGGCATAAGAAATGCCGGTTGTCGGGCACATCAGCAGGCGGCTGTAATATTTTACTTCGCCAGAGCCGTGGTTCATAATCATAAGTACCCCATGCCCGTGTTTTATTGCCGTCTGAACGGAGTCTCTCAGCCGTTTATCGCCGGCATCATCAACAGCCAGTTTGTCGATAACGATCTCAATGAAGTGGTTTTTGTACCGGTCAACCCTGTGTGCATGTGTCAGTTCTTTGATCTCTCCGTCAATACGGGCATACAAAAACCCTTTCCTCCTGATTTGCTCAAACAGTTCGCGGTAATGGCCTTTGCGCCCTTTTACCACCGGAGCCAGCACATTGACCCTGCTTCCTGAGAAATCATTTTTGATAAGGCTGATAATCTGCTCATCGGTGTATTTTACCATTTTTTCGCCTGTGTTGTAGGAGAAAGCTTCCCCAGCCCGGGCAAATAACAACCGAAGGAAGTCGTAAATCTCGGTAACCGTCCCCACCGTTGAGCGCGGATTACGGCTGGCGACTTTTTGTTCGATGGAAATAACCGGGCTTAACCCTGTGATATTATCCACATCGGGGCGTTCCATGTTGCCCAGGAAAGAGCGTGCATACGCCGAAAATGTTTCAATATAGCGCCGCTGCCCTTCGGCATAAATCGTGTCGAAAGCCAGCGATGATTTACCTGAACCGCTCAATCCGGTAATTACCGTAAGTTTGTTGCGGGGTATTTCAACATCGATATTCTGAAGGTTATGCACCCTGGCTCCGTGGACAACTATTTTTTCTTCGTTTTCAATCTCTTCTGCCATCTCTTTGCCGGCAAGTATTTCGGTTTCCTGCATACAATTCATTTCAAATCAATTGAACCTTTTACGGCTGTTCTTTACCGGGACTTTTATAACGTATTCCTTCCCTGTTTTGTTTGTTAAGAAAGCTTCGCGTAGCCAGGGGTTAAATTTTTTCAATATCTTATAATTCGTCCCGTGTGTTTTTGCAAAATCGGCAAAATTCTCCACAGCACCTGTCACTTTTATATTTTTTGTAGGAATTAAAGGGTACTTTTCCCTGTTTTTTATGCTGAAATTATATTTTTCAGGGTTCTCCATAATAGTTTTTAAAGCCAGGATACGAAAAATATACCTGCCTGTTTCTTCTCCCAGCAGCAGGTCGAAGTAGTTGTTTGTTTTTTGCCTTTCAATTTGTTGAAGTATAAAACTCCTGCCACCGTTATATGATGCGGCTACCAAAGCCCAACTCCCGAATTTTTTGTAAGAATCAAGGAAAAAATCACACGCTGCATAGGTCGATTTCTCAATGTGGTACCTTTCATCAACTTCGGAGTTCACTTCGAGCCCGTATTCGCGGGCCGTTTCTTTCAGGAATTGCCACAAACCTACTGCCATGGCCGGCGAAACTGCCCGGGGGTCAAGGTTGCTTTCGGCAACAGCCAGGTATTTAAAGTCATCGGGGATACCTTTCTCTTTCAAAATTGGCTCAATAATTGAAAAATACCGGGGGGCTAATTTTATGAGCCTGATGGTTTGGGAATGGAAATAACTATTGGATAATAATTCCCTGTCAAAGCTTTCCAAAATATCAAAATATTCAAGAGGCACGTCCTCTCCGGCAAAGGATAATGAGTCGGGCAATTCGACAGGGGTAAATCGAAACTTGCCAGCACACTCCGGCCCTATGGGTTTAAAAGCTGAATTCAGCAGGCTGAAAATAATAATCAGTTGTATAATAATTACTCCGGGGATGGCTATTCTCATGGCTCTTTTCTTCATATCTCCTCCTCAAAAAACAGTTCCTACTCAAGTTATTTAATGAAGTTGTTTAAAGTTAAACAACTTCATTAATTTGCATTCAAAAATAAGGTATTTATGGATAATATTAAAAAAAGCCCGGTACAATTACCGGGCCTCCTCCATTTGGAATAAAGCCATTATCCAATAACAGAGCACTCAATTAAAAGGTTATATTTATTTCATAATAAAACTATCTCCTGTTATGACTTAACGTCCGTTTTACAAGGGACTAATCTTCCTTGACAACGGGGATAAAACTAAGTTGTGTTATATTTTGTATATCTGAATAATCGTACTGGTAAAACCCATCATCGCCAATCATAAACAGGTTGCCGTTTAACGGAATTACATCGTAAGTATTAATTCCCAGGAAAACAGCCAATTGGTTATTTTGCAGGTTAAGTTTATCCTTAACATCGTAAACCTTAAGCCCGGCATCGCCATCGCATACAAAGAGTATATCGTCATCGATCCCAAGCCCGTAAGGGCCTTGCATCGGGTAAGAGGCCAGCAATTCGTTATCTGTATAGTCGGCCGACAATTTGATAATGTCCAGCCTGTTTACATTGCTGCCGCACCGTGTGCCCCCACGCAAGGTTACATAGGCATACCCATTGCTGATAACCACAGGGTCGCAACTTGTCACATGCCAGAACTGCCCTATATATTCAGGGACAGTCGGGACTTTCAGGCTATAAATCCGCATACCTGATTGTGTGCCCAGAAACATGTGCCCATCGTAAATAAACATTGTTTCAATATCCCATCCTACATTTTGTGTCCCGATATCCACCGGTATAGAAGGGGTACTTACATCAAACATATATAGTTTGTTTTTATCAACAGCATATAAATACTCGTTGTATAACCCGAATCTTGCCATGGAACCCCCTACGCCGAAAGTAGAGCCTGACGGCATGGCTCCTCCCGAAACAGGCGCATTCGCCCGGTAGTCCATTTCTGCTTTTATCCCAAAATATACCGGGTAATAGTGGTATTCCATCTCTTGCCTTACTTGTTTAACTTCCCAGTCGACAACCACACCTTTGTCTTCGTCAACTTTGGCAACCCTGTATTTGTCATCGGTGGGAGGGACAGTATAAGGGAAGACCTTTTCCACACGGTGGACTTCAGTGATATTGCCCGGGTTGGCAATGTTGATGGCAACGAGGTCAATGTAACTGTCGGCATAGAGAATATCATTTTTAATAGCTATGTCAACATTACCGGGGATCTCAACAAACCCTATATTTTGAGGATTCGAGGGGTTGCTGTTATCTATTATATGGATACCTTTAAGTTCCTCGTTAATGTAAATAAAATCGTCTTTAAAATATATCTTCCCGGTATTCACCATGTCGCGGGGGCCTGTTTTTTTTACAGCTTCGCGCAAATCTTCGTAGCTCATGTAAACAGGCGAGTAGGCTGTAAATACTTCTGTATATTTATCCCTGCACGAATTCATCCCGATAAATATTGTAAATAGGGCGATAATATAATTGTATCTTTTCATGTCCGCTTTTGTTTGAAAATTAATTAAAGATGATACCAAGTTTTAACGAAAGCCTGTTGTAATCCAGGTCGATCCCGTAATTATCTTCGCCGGAATAGCTAAGCCTGCTGAAGCGGTAGCCAAAAGAGAAAGTTATGCCAAAATAGGGAGAAAACATTTTCACCACGCCAACTCCCGTGTTGGCCATCAACCCTCCTTTTGTTTTTAGGTTATCTCCGCTGTTATACCAGGGGTCGGGCCTTATAGAAGAAAACCTGCTATAATACGGGTATATATCAGGTTGCATTGCCGTAGCATTTTCAACAGGTATTGAATAACCGGCCTGCAAAAACAGGTATGGTGTAAAATCCCCTTCCCTGAATTTATATTCGAAATTGGCAAATACCGGAATGTAAGTCTCTTTTAGAAATTCGGGCCCGGCACCAATCCCTACATTCAGTTTACGCGTTAACGCATAGTTTACCGATGTTTGAAAGATCAATGGAGCTGTCTGGCTGTTTTCCGAATTCCCGATTAAAACACCTGCTTCGGTATGTACCGAAAATTTTGAGGTAAGGGTGTCGTTTTTAATGCCCCTCCCTGATTTGTTATTGTACACCAGCTTTTCTATTTCCGATTTTTGGAATACCCATGTATTCCCGGCAGAGTAAACATGAATCTTGCCTTCGGGAGCCGATTCGAGGATCTTCCCTTTTATAATACTCCCGTTTTTCAGGAAAATATGCCCTTTTTTAGCCTGCCCCGAAACGGACACGGCAATCATAACCGCAAAAATTAATAAACAAATACTCTTCCTTTTCATAACCCGCTTTTCTTTTCAGATGGATGAAAAGGCCTTGGGGTTGCGTTGTGGAAGAATATTTTTTTTAATAGGCTTTATAATGAAGTATAATTCAATTTGCAGATACCGGCAAGAGGTTGCGGTATGCCCTACTTTGCCAGGTATTTCTCAGGTTGTTGGAAGCCTCTGAGGAAATTTTCAATCTTCATGCGTTTTTTCCCTGCCAACTGGAGGTCGGTGATTCTTAGCCAGCCGTTACCACAGGCAATCCTCAGGTATGTTTTCCCGTCTGAAGCAATTTCCCCCGGCTTTTTTTTATCTGTTGTAGTTTCTTTTTCGGCAAAATAAATTTTTGTATGGATAGCCTTCCCCGATTCTGTATCGGTGAGGTTTGTCCAGGCGGCAGGGTAGGGAGAGAGCCCGCGGATCAGGTTTCGGATTGATTCCGTATCTTTCCCCCAGTCAATTTTACAGTCTTCTTTGAATATCCTGGGGGCATGTTTTAATTCTATTGCGGGCTGTAACAATTCTTCCTGTGAAAGTGGCTGAATATCCCCTTTGGCTAAAGCATCGACTGTTTTAATAACAAGGGTTGCCCCGATTTTCATCAATCTGTCGTGTATATCCCCAACCGTATCGTTGCTTCCTATAGGTATTCTTTCTTTGAATAGTATCCTCCCCGTATCAATTTGCCGGTCAAGTAAGAAAGTGGTGACTCCTGTTTCGGTTTCGCCATTGATAATAACCCAGTTTAAAGGGGCTGCACCGCGATATTGCGGTAATAGTGAAGCATGCAGGTTGAAGCTTCCCAGCCGTGGCATAGCCCAGACTACCTCGGGGAGCATACGGAAAGCAACAACCACCTGCAAATCGGCGTTTAGCGATTTTAGCTCATACAAAAAGCCGGGGTCTTTTAATTTCTCCGGTTGAAGGACTTTTAATCTCTCTCCGTCAGCATACCTTTTTACTGCCGATTGTACAATTTGTTTACCCCTGCCTGCCGGCTTGTCGGGGGCAGTAACCACCCCAACTATGTTGTAGCCGTTTTCAATCAGTGCCTTCAGGCTTTCAACAGCAAAATCGGGAGTCCCCATAAATATGATACGTAGTCTTTTTCCTGGCATTTAAAATATAATTTATCTGTACACCCGCCTTAATCAGTGCCAGGGGATTTTGCTTAAAAAAACTTCTTTGCCCCGGTGGTTTTGATTATATATAATATTCAGTGTATTTGTTTATTGAATAAAAATATCAAAGTGTCTCATAATTAACGGTTTATTGCGAGCTGCAGATTATGAGCTGCAGGATACGTATGAAAGATGCGAACCGGGCACTTTCTTAATCCTCGTCATATTTAAACTTCTGGAGTATGTGCCCCATCCTGTCTCGTTTGGTTTTCAGGTACTGTTGGTTATATTTATTCGGTTTCATCTCCAGCGGGATTACTTCGGCAACCTCCAGCCCAAATGCTTCCAGCCCGACTCTTTTCACAGGGTTGTTGGTGAGCAATTTCATCTTGGATACGCCAAGGCTTCGTAGAATTTGTGCCCCAACGCCGTAATCACGTTCATCGGCATTAAACCCCAGGTGTATGTTTGCCTCAATTGTATCAAGCCCCTGGTCTTGCAATTTATAGGCGGCAATTTTATTCAGGAGCCCAATTCCGCGCCCCTCTTGTTGAATATAAACGATTACTCCCTTGCCTTGCTTTTCAATCATCTCCATTGCCTTGTGCAACTGGTCGCCACACTCGCAACGTAGTGAACCAAAGATGTCGCCTGTCATGCACGATGAATGCACACGAACCATCACCGGTTCGTTTGGCTCCCATTTCCCTTTAATTAATGCAATATGCTCGGAGCCGTTTGATTTTTGCAGGAAAGGGATAATTTTAAAATCTCCGTGTTTAGTCGGAAGCACTACCTGCTCGCCACGTTTGATCAAACTTTCCGTTTGCAGGCGGTAAGCAATAAGGTCTTTTATGGTTACTATCTTCAGGTTGTATTTTTTTGCAATCCTAATCAATTCAGGCAGGCGGGCCATTGTCCCATCGTCATTCATTATTTCAACCAAAACCCCGGCTGGTTTTAATCCGGCTAACCTCACCAGGTCAACGGTTGCTTCGGTATGCCCCGAACGGCGCAAAACGCCTCTGTTTTTTGCCTTCAATGGGAAAATATGCCCGGGACGCCCCAATTCGGCAGGCTTGGTTTTTGGGTCGGCAAGTGCATTTAGCGTTTTTGCCCGGTCGGAAGCCGAAATACCGGTGGTACACCCATGCCCAATTAGGTCTACCGAAACAGTAAAAGGGGTTTCATGGGAGGAGGTATTCTTACCCACCATTAAATCCAGTTCCAGTTCATCGCAACGTTCTTCGGTAATTGGTGCACAAATAAGCCCACGGGCATATTTTGTCATAAAATTAACCTTCTCAGGGGTCATAAGCTCTGCAGCTGCTACAAAATCACCCTCGTTCTCCCTGTCTTCGTCATCTACAACAATAACCAATTCTCCATTCTTAACCGCAGAGACAGCCTCTTCTATTGTGTTTAACTTTATTTCACCCATTATAAAAAGTAATAATTAAAACAGCTGCAAAAATACTGAATAATATAGTCAAAAAGAAATTCCATTTTTATGGCTGGAAAACGGATGTATTTTCCTCTATTTCCATTTTAACTTTAAACAATTCCTATATTAATTCAAAACCCTTACAGGTCAGATATTTACCTTGCAAAATACTAATATTTATAATTTGGGATTTTATATCTCCGCCTACTTTCCCAATTGAGCCCGGTTATGCCCGTTTCGACTTCTCCCAGTTAACTGTCTGATTCCCCTTAAAATAGCGTATGATCCCTAAAAAAGCTGCATAATTCATCGACAGGAAATAGTAGGGGATAAATATAATTTTTAAGCGTATCTGCCGGTTTTCAAAATACCAGCCAATAAATACCAGGAAATAGCAGAAAAACTGTAGGTACAGGAACAATGTATACCCGTTTACCTGGTCCCATAAGTTTTGCCGGGCAACAATCAGGATATTGGTAATCAATAAAAGGAGTAACGAAACGGGGGCTATAGTCCAGCGCAAAACCTTATGCGAGAAATATTGCCAGGATAAGACCCCGAACCTGAAAGGGTTTAACAATTCCTTTAGCCTGAAAAGTGTTTGTACCCCTCCGGCTGCAATCCGTATTTTACGTTTCAATTCTTCGGCAACATTTAACGAGGCGGTTTCTTCGGCATACGCATTTGGGGCATACGCTATTTTGTAGCCCATTTCGGCTATGCGTAATGAGATAACAAAATCGTCAAGCAGCGTATCTTCCTCAACCTCGCGGAACAGGCAATGCCTGATGGCAAAGAGTTCGCCAACAGCCCCAACTGCCGAATTAACGCCGGCATCCATTTTTTTTACCCACGACTCAATTTTCCAGTATAGCCCTTCGCCTGCACCGGCTGCGGCATCTTTCTCTTTGCTTATAATCCTTTTTTCCCCTGCCACACACCCGACTTTCTCATCTCTGAACTGGTTGGCAATCTCCTGAATAGAATCTTTACCCAGGATGGTATTCGTATCTGAAAAAATAACAATGGGGGCTTTTACAAATTGCATACCACGGTTCATAGCATGGATTTTCCCTCTTCGCTCGGGTTGGTGGTGTACTTCAATGCGGCTGTATTTTTTTAAAATGCCGGGCGTACCATCATCCGAGCCATCGGTGATCCATAAATACTGGACTTTTTCTTTCGGGTAATTCAGCGAGAATGAGTTCTCTATTTTTTGTTCAACATAATCTTTTTCGTTGAATGCCGTAACAAACAGGCATACATCCGGCTGATAAATACCTGTGCCGGAACTGTTTTCCTCAGGAGAGAATAGTTTTTTTATCGAATATAAAATAAACAGGAGGATGGCATACCCGGCGTAAGTATAGAAAAGAATGAAAAACAGTATCCAAAAAAAAATAATTAATGCCATCTTAAATGTTTAGTATAAAATTCAGCCAGTTTTTCAGCAATAGCTAAATTATTAAAATTTTCATGAATAAAAAGAACCGCATTCCCCCCAATCGTATCAAACAACTCCCTATCCCCGGTTAGCCGGCTAATTGCACCGACAAACTCATTTTGGTTATCAGCAATTACAATATTTTTACCCATAGTTGTTGCAATACCTTCCGTACCAATTGTGGTGGAGACGATAGCTTTCCCTAATGCCATACCTTCAATTATTTTTATCCGCATCCCACTTCCTGAGAACAGCGGTACAACCATAATTGATTTAGTATTCATAAATGTATGTGCATCGTCAATTTCGCCCAGGAAAATCACATTTGGGGCATCCAGTTTTTTGATCAACCATTTCGGAGCCCTCCTGCCTGCGACATAAAACTTCAAATCGGGGTGTTTCCTGTGGATACTTTGCCAGCATTTTTCGATAAACCAAACCAGCCCCTCCTGGTTGGGAGCCCACTCCAAAGAACCAATATGGAACAACGATGGGTATTCCAGGTTTTTTTTATCGGGAACCAGTGCCAATGTATCGACCCCCGTTTGGGAAATATGCTTTGGCCTGGTATTGCCCAGTTTGTCGAGAATAAGCCCGTCTCTTTGTGTTATGGGGATCAGCAGGTCGTAACTGTCCATCCAGCTTTTCTCAAATTTTTTGATACGGTTGCTTAACAGTTTAAAGTAAATTTTTTTTACTCCCTTTGCTAATTTTACGGTACGTCCCCATATTTCAAATTCAATATTATGTGCCCTGTAGGCAATTAATGCCTTTGTATGCTTCCTTATTTCCGGGATGTACGGGCAAACATAAAGCCCTTCAAGTTGTATCAGGTCGAATTCTTTTTCTTTTAAAATGGAAACAAGGTATTTGCTAAATCCCGGGTCAATAAACCGTTGCGCATTATAGGGTAATTTTGAGAATAGCAAATTCGCCAGTGCCCCAACCGCAGTAATAGGGGCGGGCACATCAACAAACCTGAAGTCGGCCAGCTTTTTTATCCCGGCAGGCAGTTCGTCAGCAGTAATGTGGTGCTTTAATGTCGACATTGCCAGCAAAGTAATGTCATGCCCCGACAACGACAACCCTTTTAGCAGGGACATACAGGCAATTGCACCTCCGTCTTTTTCAGGGAAAGGTACTTTATTGGTTATTTGAAGAATCTTCATTTGCTGTTTTTAACCAACTAAACAAACGGCTTTTCTTTATTTTTTTGAAGAAATCAATATATGTTTCCGATTTCATAATGTCGGAGTCGGTAATTGCTTTATAGGTTAGCCAAACTCCTATCGGGAAAAAGATAAACGATGAAAACCACATGCCTGAAAACATTGGCCAGACATCCTCCCGTGCCGACTTTTCGCCTATCATCGATACAATATAGTACGATATAAATAGTAGTATCGAAATGACTACCGGCATACCAAGCCCTCCTTTGCGGATTATGGCACCAAGAGGCGCACCGATAAAAAAGAAGATAAACACAGCCAGGGATAGTGAAAATTTCCGGTGGCGTTCCATTTCATGTTTATTAATCTTTTTCTTTAATCCGTAAAGGTTATTCTGGCTCATATTTATCTGCTGGTTATTCGACCTTACTTCGTCAATAGCTTCCCTTGTTATTTCTTTCTTCTTCCAGTTGCCTAAACTGGCAAAAGCCTGGTCAAAATCGAATATGGTATCCGGTTTTTCTACTTCAAACTTCATTCTTAACGAATCGTCTTCGGTTGTCCGCCTGAGGAGGTTCCTGATTAAAACCCTGTTAAAAGTCAATTTGGTTATGAACGACCTGAGTCTTTTCTTATAGGTGGTATGCAACGAATCTTCAGCATTTAACAACTGCCGGATGTTTAGCATCCGGTAACTATTCCTGAAAATACTTTCGTCTCTCCGTTTAAATTCGAAATTATTTACTTTAATATTAATTACCTGTTTTTCAAAAACATTTTTCCGGTGAGGGTAAGTCTTTTTTGAGGCATGCCTGTCGTATTCTTCTTCATAATTTGTCCCGTTGTATAGTGTCATGACCATATATTTTTTATCCTCGGTCATTTCCAGGTATGCCGAATCGGCAACGGTAACACTTTCATTGGACTTATTTTTGGTATGGTCGTAAATCAATACGTCATACAACATATTGGTTTTTTTATTTTTATGGTCGACCCGGATGCTGTAACCATCTATATCATTGGTGAAAACGCCCTCTTTAAGAACCAGCTCGGGACGTTGCTGCTTTACGCTCCACAATAGGGTAATAAACCGCAGGTTAGTGCGGGGCAATACATTATTGGCAAAATAAAATGCAGACACTGTAATTAAAAATGCGATTATAATAAGGGGCCGCATAATCCTGAATAATGAAATGCCGGAAGATCTTATGGCAACAAGCTCGTAGTTTTCCCCCAATGACCCGAAAGTCATAATTGAAGCCAGCAGCATTGCAAGGGGAAATGCAAATGGCAATAACCCGAAAGAAGCATAAAACAGCAATTCGCCCAGGATTGACCACTCCAGCCCTTTCCCAACCATGTCGTCGACATACTTCCACAGGAACTGCATCAACAATACAAACATGCAAATAAAAAAGGTCATAAAAAATGGCCCCAGGAAAGACTTAACAATGTATATATGTAATCGCTTCATCTGTATTCTGATTTCCCATTGAAAGGATTACAAAGCTAAGTTATTTTAAAGAAAATTAATGCAAAAAATAAAATTTAGACAATCAGCTAAGAACCCAGGACATGTTTAAGGTCGGCAATCTGAGTGTTCCATAACTCTTTGGTCTCGTCTATCTCATCGGGCTCGGCAAAGTCGATAACAATGAGCGATACATCACCTGTAAGTTCATCTTTTGTAATCCTGAATTCAAAGTAAGAGTCTTCTTCTTCTACCCAGGTAAACCTGACCATCCTGTTTTCTTTGCGTAGGGTCATTTCTGCAGTTTGTTCAGAGCCTTCCCATATAAAGTTAAAAACTTTCCCTTTTATCTTTACATCATCGGCAAACCATTCTGCCAAACCTGACGCACTGCTTAAACGGTTGAATAAAACCTTTGGGGAACAATTTATTATATACTCAAGTTGGACTTTAGTCTTTTCACTCATAATGCAACGTTTTTTGCAATATATCAAATATGGGATTAACAAACAAAATGCAATGGATGTATCACCGCATAAGGTAGTATTTTTTAATTTAATAACCACCGTGTTTAAAAATAAATACTATATTTGCACCGCATTTTTTTGAAAGAAAACGGTAAAGTACTTGCCTGCTAAAACGGTAAGTCGCGGCCGGGAATTTGCCGGACGGCAGGGCATATTGCCGGGCGGTATAAGGAAAAACCAGCGGGGCTGGTAAATTAAAATTGAAAATAATGGCGAGGTAGCTCAGCTGGTTAGAGCGCATGATTCATAATCATGAGGTCGCGAGTTCAAGTCTCGCTCTCGCTACACTGTGAACCAAGGAGTTGCAAATTAATATAACGGCTCTTTTATTTCACCTTTAAAATTTTCAGGAATTGGCATGGCAACAATATTGCTGCCAATCATATAAACTTCTTCTAAAATTAGAGGAGATGTTTTTGCATGCATAATTAAGCAATTTACTGCCAGAAAACAACTGGGTTATATAACTTTTAGATGTAGACAGTTCAGAAGCCAGGTCAGCTTTTGTCACACCTTCATTTTCCATTAGTTTCTCGACCACTCTTACAAATTTTAGATGTAAAAGTCCTACTTCAGGCTCTAACTTTTCTTCCTCATTATTAAAGACTAATAATGACTCAAGGCTCTTTAAGGTATCTTCACAAAATAATCATTGCTTGTTGCCCCGGTTAACAAATCGGCAAGATAGGGGAAAGTAGTAGAAGCTCCGATGGGCCTGTTTGTTGTTGCTGTCAAAAAGACTATAGCATTCAATATTCAACAAGATTGCCCCAATACCAATTGCTACTGCAATAGCTTTGGCAACGGCAAGATTATCAAGTGTTGCCAACCCACTAATTACATTATACCTGTTCAGCTTGGCATATTGTAATATTGCACCGAATAAAAACCCGAAAACTAAAATCATAATTGTCATAACGATATTTTTTTATGAACTCTTTTCCACAAGGCGTTTCCCTAAAAGGTTTAATTTATACTTCCTGATGGTTCCGGGAGGAATTATTTCACCGCCCGGGCTTTCGAAACAGAGGGCATCAAAAGGGCACTGAACGATGCATGCACCGCATTGGACGCACCTGCCGGCTCTTGGTATTATTGCAATATGCCGTTTTTTATCCATTTCATAGCAGTTTTTTGGGCATACCCGCTCGCAGATGCCGCAGCCGTTGCATTTTTCTTCATCGAGAGCCACCCTTAAAAAGCGGTCCTCATGCAGCCCGCTTTTGTAAACCGGGGTGCTGCCCATCAAATCAATGCTTATTAAAAGGACAATAGCGAATGAGATAAATCCCCACTGCAAAATAAGTTTCAGGCTAAATACCCCCATCAATGTACTATATAGTATTAAACAGAGAATAAATACCCCTCCTAAAATCAAGGGGATGCGGCCAAGGTCAAAAATAACTGTGTATTTACTAAGATTCACCCCCTTTTTCTTTGGATTGAGCCATTTGGAATAAAGAGGGAATGACACAAAAATAAGAAACGGCAACCCCAGCACCAGTCCAATCAGTGGTAAAGCCACCGGGCATCCAAAAGGAATTGTTAGGAGAGCTACAATAATTGAAAACGGGAATGCCCACATGGCAGCCATTTCAATACGTTGCCCTAATGGGAATTTAACCTCCCTCATTTCCGGGGACTTCCTGAACCTGTTTTCTATGAAATCAAGGATATCTTTTATGTAAACCGGCCCCCATACCACCTCCCATCCTGTCTTTTCATGTATAACCTTCGATTCAATGCCTGTGGCAGCAAGTTGCGGCAGTACAACCCTCCTGTGGCCCACAAGTCCTTCAATTCCGCTGGTTTTCAGTACTGAAATCACATCGTGGTTTGTGAGATGCCCTCCTGTGGCGGCACACCACACATTTACTCCCCTGCTATTGGCAATAAGCAGGTAACAATCGACCTCCTTCAATGCCCTTTTAACCCGTTCTACAGTAAGATGATAATTGCAGGTTAAAAAAACAGGCGAATCCTTGCCCGGATCCCCAATTTTGATTAGTCCTGTTTTACAGGGGAAAGGGAAGCCTCTCAGCAAAGTTTCGACAATATTCACAAATAAGTATTTAAGCAAATTCATTTTGCCTCCTTCCCAGGCTTCCTTGCCACTAACTCTATAAAATCTTCTATCCTGCTCAACCTTAGCGATTTTATGAAAAAGCCTGCCTCTTTTATCTTTTCCGGTAAATTTTTTACCGCATGGGTAGTAGTTTGGGTGAGGAGATAGGTAATTATTGCAAAAGGGGGCCTTATCAGCCAATGGAGCACCCTACTTAAAATATTCTTAGGCTTTACTTCGTCTGCAATAAGCAGAAGCCCTCCCGGCTTTAATACCCTCTTCACTTCTTTCAGGGCATAAATCAACTCATCCCCGGTTAGTTCAGAAAAACAAAGCCCACTCATTACAGCATCAAAACTTTCCGGGTGCTCGCTTCCAAGTTCGGCAACCCCTATTTCGCATAGCTCTATATTTTGTATGAGGTTAGCTTCAATTGCTTTCTTTTGTGCAATTTCCAGCATTTGTGGATTAACATCAATGCCTTTCACCATTGCGCCTTTCCTGGCAGCTTTTAGTGTTAGTGCCCCCGTACCACAGCCAAGGTCAAGGACCCTCTGCCCGGTTTTTATATGAGATATTAAACGGCCATAAGCCTTGTCTAATCTGCCAAGCGTGAGAATACGGATGCCTTTGTCATACCTGCCCGGGGCAGATTCAAGTATCTTCATCAGGATATATGTGCTCATTACTGAATCCTCCTTTGAGTGCTAATCCATAATTCCAACGTATTCAGGTAACAATCGTATTAAAAGTCCAGTTTGTGAAATGCCGATATTGGAAATAATAACGCCACATCATATTTCCAGGTTATTCCTTTCTCGTTTATTGAATGCAACAATTCCGGTGTACCCTGTTTCTTTTAATAAATCAACAGCGATATCGAAATGCCTGCCGATTTGTGATACCGCATGTGCATCGGAGCCGAGGGTTACAGGAACGCCATGGGCAAAACACATTTTAATTAATTCAGCATTTGGGGTAAACTCATTGCATGGGCGGTCTAATCCTCCGGTATTCAATTCCACAACACAATCTGATTCTTTGATAACTTTTATGGTTTGCTCAAAGAGGTTTTTCTGGTTTGATTCGGGATAAACCCGGAATTTTTTAATGATATCAAGATGCCCGATAATATCAAATAATTTTGATTTTGCCGCTTTTTGTATAAGTTCAAAATAAATGCGGTACAACTCATCATTGTCCCATTTACCATAAAGAGACCTGTCGGTATCGAAATTCCAGTCGCCGATAAAATGAACCGACCCAATAACGTAATCCAGAGGGAGGCTGTTTATTATTTCCTCCAGCCTCGATTCTTCACCAAGGAAATAGTCCATCTCAATTCCATAGCGGATGGTAATGTAATCTTTATATTTTTCCTTAATCTTACTAATCTGCTCTGTCATTACCGGCAGGTCGATTGAACTAACTGCCCAATCGGCCTCCCTTAAACAAATATGGTCACTGAACCCAATTTCACTCAGCCCTTTTTTGATAGCAACCTGTACCATTTCCTCATATACCCCTGAACCATCTGAAAGTACAGAGTGTATATGGTAGTCAACTAATCCATCCATAAATATACATACGTATTAACCCAAAAAGCAGTATCAGTTGCGTATCGGGGTGGTAACTAAACTCCCACAGTATAACTATGGGGCGTAAGAATTGAGTTAAAGTTCTTTGAGCTTAATATTCCTAAACATTGTAAGGCCTCCGTGGTCCTGTAATCCTATATACCCTTTTTTTGCCATGCCGTAATACGGTTCGTCTTTCCATTTCCCTGCCTCTTTCATAGCTTTCCATTCATCGCTCCAGAGTTCGTATTCAACAACTTTTACACCATTGAGCCAATGTTCCACATGCGGCCCATCCACGATAATTTTAGTAGTGTTCCATTGCTCGGTTGGTTTAGGTTTAGCATTTTGTGGTGCATCCATAGCATAATTGGCTCCGCTGTGCTGGTTTGGCCTCAACTTGGTAGGCCACCCTGCATCATCAACAAGTTGATATTCAGGCCCGGATTTGTAGATCGCATCAACTACCCCTTCCCTGACATGAAAGAAAATCCCTGAATTACTTCCCGGGGTAATTTTCCATTCCAGCGTAAGCTCAAAATTTTCAAATGGTTCTGTGGTGATGATGTCGCCACCGTGGTCGCTGCCAACGCCGGAATTTTCTAAAACCCCGTCAACAACTTTCCAGCCCGTTACTTCACCTCCGTTAAACATTCTCCAGCCATCAAGGTTTTCCCCATTAAATAATAGTTTCCATCCTTGTTCTTGTTCGGTTTTAGTCAATGTGTTTTGTTTGACTTCCTTTTTCTCTGCATTGTTACATGAGGCAAGAAGGGCAAAAAGGATTAATAATGTTACAAAAGTCGGATTTTTCATGATTGTTATAATTTTTCCCCTAAATTACTAATTCAAATTAAAAAGAAAAATTGCCTTTGAAAAAATATGCAGGGACACCTTTTACTCCCGGCCTGATTTTGAACAGCCCTCCCGAGAGTGGGTATTTTTTTATCTCGCCTTTTTGCATCCCCTGGGTTGCTGTTGTAATATAAAGAGTTTCAAGGTCTTCATCGCCGAATGCACATGATGTAACATTTTTTGCAGGTACTTTGATCTTACGCACCAGTTTCCCTGAACCCGGGTCCCAGCAGCCAACGGCAGCACCTCCCCAAAGAGCAATCCAAAGGTTTCCTTCCCGGTCGATGGCCATACCATCGGGGAAACCCATTCTCTCAGGCACCTCAATTACAACTTTACCATTACTGATATTGCCTGTTGCATTGTCGTAATCATAACCCACGACCTGGCGGGTAGGAGTGTCAATATAATACATTTTTGTACTGTCGTTTGACCAAACAATCCCATTTGAGATTGAAACATTCTCAATCATCTTATGCGATGACCCGTCACCATCAATACGGTACAGGGAGCCGCTGTTCTCAACCTGGCTGAGGCTCATTGTCCCTACCCATAGCCTGCCTGCCGGGTCGCATTTCCCATCGTTAAACCGGTTGCCTTCAATATTGCTTTCAGGATTCACGATAAAATGTTTGGTGCCGGTAATAATATCCATCTGATAAATACCGTTTTGCAGGGCAACAATTGCTTTCCCCGATTCAGCAGGGACTACCGTACCAATCATCTGCCCGGTCAAGAGCCCTTTATTCCTTCCTGTATAGGGATTATAAATATTTAATAGCTTACCGGTGATATCTATCCAGTACAACCTGTTGTTGATATGGTTCCAGATAGCTCCTTCGCCAAGCTCACTTTTTGAATCAAGGACCAATTCTACCTCGGACATATTTTTTGTACAGCCTGTGGCTATAAATAAGATCAGGATATAAAGTAGTTTTTTCATATTTTATTAAATTACATGCTTTTTATCAATTCTTTCAGGATAAGGGTCATTTTGGGCTCAGCCTCCATGGCTACCTGCTGCACTTCTTCGTGCGACACCTCCACTATTTGCCCTGGAACCCCGCTATCGGTAACAATTGATATCCCGAAGACTTTCATATCCATCTGGCGGGCAACAATTACCTCGGGGACTGTAGACATCCCGACCAAATCGGCTCCAAGGTTACGGAACATAATGTATTCGGCGGGGGTTTCAAAAGTAGGCCCTGAAACACCGACATAAACCCCTTCTTTCAAGTTAATATTATGCTCTAGTGCTGCCACCCTGGCTTTATTCCTCAACCTTTCGTCATACACCCTGCTCATATCGGGGAACCTGGGGCCCAGCTCTGCTATATTGGCTCCCCTGAGCGGATGTTCGGGGAACATATTGATGTGGTCCTTTAAAACCACGATGTCGCCTACCCTGTAGTCGGGGTTCAGCCCTCCGCTGGCATTGGATACAATCAGGTTATTAATACCCAATAATTTCATCACCCTTACAGAAAAAGTAACTTCCTGCATTGAATAACCTTCGTAAAAGTGAAAACGGCCCTGCATTGCAAGTATCTTTTTATCTCCCAGTTTCCCGAGAACCATACGGCCGGTATGCCCCCGGACTGTTGTAACCGGAAAATTTGGGATGTCTTTATATGGGATGGACTTTACAATCTCTATTTCTTTAACTAAGCCACCAAGCCCGGTACCCAAAATAATCCCGATGTCAGGATTAAGGCTGCTTTTTTCTTTTATGAAGCTCGAGGTTGCTTTTATTTTCTCCAACATAATTAATAATCTTTTGATTGAATATAGCCCCTTCTTTATCCAGGAATTTTACTTTTATGGGTAAATAATATATTACGTTTCTAAACTCTAAAGGAAGTTCTTCCATATCCTTAAAGCGCATTGAATCTTTTTCGGTTGTAACAATAATTTTTTTGTCAGATTGCATTTTGTTAAACCTATTCATGATCAGGGCGATATCGTCCTGTGTATAATAATGATGGTCTTCAAAGGCTAATTCTTCCACTGAAAGGACAGTCTTGTTCAAATGATTTTTTATACTTATTGTTGAAGCTATTCCTGTAACCAATAAAACCGATAATTCACTTTCGAAGAACAGGTTTAAAGTTTGCCCGTTTGTGAATACAGGCCGGATATGCCCATATACGGTGGTGGTGAAGAACATGCTTTGGTATGGTTTCAGGTTTACCTCTTTTTGTAGGATACGCCTGGTAATAGGAGTAACCTCCCGGGGGCATTTGGACATGATGATAATATTTGCCCGGCGTATCTCGGCTTTCCCTTCCCTTAGCCGCCCGGCTGGCAATAAGGTATCCTTTTTTATCGGACGGTTATAATCGATCAGTACAATACTGACCCCCGGAGTAATCCTCCTGTGCTGAAAGGCATCGTCAAGTAATACAACATCCGGGGCCTCCTCCGGCTTTCTTTTCATCAATTGTTTAACTCCGGCAACCCGGTTGTTGCAAACCGAGACTATAATGCCGGGGAATTTGCGCTTTATTTGCAGTGGTTCATCGCCAACCCCGGCCACGGTTGAATTTGTCTCTACATATAAGAACCCTTTTGTTTCCCGCTTGTACCCACGGCTTAATGTTGCTATTTTAAAACGTCCTTTCAACAGTTCGATTAAATACTCGGTATGCGGTGTTTTCCCGGTTCCGCCCACGGTAATATTCCCGATTGAAATTATCGGTAAACCGAATTCCGTAGACCTTAGCAAACCATAGTCGTACAGCCTGTTACGGATATAAACAGCAATCCCGTACAGGAGTGAAAAGGGATAAAGTAATAACTTAATCATCAATATTAGTTCTGTAACAATAAGCTAAGATATAAAATAAATGCTTAGAGAGGTGGGCAAGGAAACGGTATAAATACTATAAAACAAGTAGGGTAGGGGTTTTTAGCATAAAAAAAGGCAGCTTAAAGCTGCCTTTTTTTTGATATATTAATATTCAGGTTAAAGGTCATTCAACAATTGCGATGAATTTTGGGTCAGTAAAGTATTTTACAAATTCCATATCCTTTTTTGCTTTCGCTTTA
>UOEP01000087.1_pt1 | contig 23586 bp, 17 predicted proteins | sample 1989931 | NCBI WGS metagenome assembly UOEP01 (sample SAMEA4712198, study PRJEB27164) | hydrothermal vent metagenome | biome: marine basaltic hydrothermal vent biome; feature: marine hydrothermal vent; material: mineral | place: Pacific Ocean | collected 2011-06-14/2011-07-23 | depth 1691 m
AAAAAATCCCTTGCAAAAATAAAAAGTCCGTTGGATACAATTTTAAGTTATAAATAATTAATATTGAGTGAATTACAAAAGAACTTATATAAACGGAATATAAACCATTGGTTTATATTCATACGTTGTGCGGCCAATAAAGACAACAGAGTAACATTGAAAAATAAAATTCCAAATCAAATGAATATGAATTAACTTTGTCGTTAGATAAATTTTGAATAATGGGGAAAACGACAAAAATAAAAGTTGAAGAAAAAATAATCTCGATTGTAAAAAAAGACGAGCAAGATTATATTTGCCTAACTGATATGCTAAAAGCAAAAGATGGTAGTTTCTTTATAACTGATTGGTTACGAAACCGAAATACATTAGAATTTTTAAGTGTCTGGGAAAAAATTAACAACCCAAATTTTAATTATGGCGAATTCGCCATAATTAGAAATCAATCGGGATTGAATAGTTTTAAAGTGAGTGTTAAGGAATGGGTAATTTATGCTGAAGAAGCAGATTTATTGAATGTAGCACTTTTTCATTGTACTGCAAAAGATTGGAGAGTAGCAAATCCTGAATATGCTGAAAAAGGAATGAATATACGAGATATTGCAAGTATAAATGAATTAGCAGTTTTGTCTAATTTAGAAAGTTTAAATGCCGAAATGATTAAATCGGGAATTAGTAAAGAAAGCCGATATTTAAAATTAAAAGAAATAGCGATGTATCAATTAACAATTCTGAATGAAAAAGATTTTATAAAAACATTGAAGAAATTAAACGAAAAAGTATATGTCGAAAATAAGAAAAAATTAAAATAACGACACGCCAACAAAAAATATAGTGCATGCCGCAATTAGCTGTAAATATGAAAGTTAGTGTACAAAATAAAATTAGTAGTAGATTGAAAAATAATCGTTTCAAGATGCGGCACACACCATATTTAAACCGTTAGTATGCCACGATGCTGTGTTAATCCAGCAGGTGAAAACCCTGTCAGGGCAATTGACTGTTCACCCTGAAGAAAATCGAACAGATAACTCCGTGAGGAGGATGCTGAAGCTTCGTCCTTTCAAATAATCAAGCCGTAATGCGCAAGCGTGAACCCATAGTAGCTTCGAGATGTGTATCTGTAGAATTGGGGAGAGTCTTGATCCCGAATGTTCGGGAAACCCTGCCATACTGAAAGGATTAACAGTCAAAGTGAATTTCAGTAAACTACCGGAGTCATAGGGGTGGCATGATTATAGATGGATTAACACGGAACGTGGGAGGCCTCTTGTTTTAATGTTCTTGTCATTTTAGATAACGGCAGTTGGACTAATTATAATTTTGAATATTTATTTACAAACAGAACCGACAAAGCAAGTGTCCTTCAAAGAACACAAAAAATATTTTACATGTGCTGTACACGTGCAAAGGAAAACTTAGCAGTTTTCTATCATGATCCGAATCCGGCAGTTGTTGCGAAGGCAAACGAATGGTTTGGAAACAATAATGTTGTAACTCTTTAGATATGGGAAAATAGGTTTCAGATGGCAAAAAAGAAAGACATATTACCGGCAGAATCAGCCTTGTTCAATGAAATAAGCAAACTCATTGAGCAGAGCCAGACGCAGGTAGTGTCGCAGGTAAATAGCGCTCTGATTATGCTTTTTTGGCAGGTAGGCAGGCGTATCAATGAATTTGTACTGGAACATAAACGGGCCGAGTACGGCAAACAGATTGTCGTTACGCTGTCACGACAATTGGAAGAACGTTACGGGCGCAACTTTGAGGAAAAAAACTTAAGGCGAATGCTACAGTTTGCAGACACCTTTCCCGAACCGGAAAAAGTCGTTACACTGTCACGACATTTAAGCTGGTCGCATTTCCTGGCCTTACTGCCCCTGAAAACAGAAGAACAACGGCTATTCTATGCACAACAGGTTATACAGGAGCAAATGGGTGTCAGAGGGCTGAGAAAGCAAATTGCACAAAAAGCGTATGAACGTACCGCCATTGCCAATGCACAGTTACCGGGCACAACACATCACCTATCGGGAAACTTTAAAGACCCCTATCTGCTTGATTTCCTGAACCTGCCTGCGGGCTACCTTGAATTTGACCTTGAAACCGCTATACTGAAAGAACTGGAAAAGTTCATTCTTGAAGTAGGCAAAGGATTTGCCTTTGTAGAACGGCAAAAACGGATGATCATTGACGGAGAGGATTATAACTTAGACCTGCTTTTCTTTCACCGAAAACTGAAACGGCTGGTGGCCATTGAATTGAAGATCGGCAAATTTCAGGCAAAGCACAAGGGTCAGATGGAGCTGTACCTGAAATGGCTGAACAAACATGAAAGACAAGAAGGAGAAGAAGCCCCTGTCGGACTTATCCTGTGCGCAGAAACAAGCCGGGAACAGGTGGAACTACTGGAAATGCACAAAGACGGCATCATGGTAGCCGAATACTGGACGGAGCTACCGCCCCGGAAAGAACTGGAGAAACGGTTGCACAAGGCATATCTGGAGGCAAAAGAAATGATGAACAGAAGAAAACTACTGGATTGATAGTGAATTGGATAAGCCCATACACATTGCACACATTTGCAAATCGCATAAGCCAACCCACAGACCGAAATTTGCAAAAGAGTACAATTTTTGCCAACGCATCTTAATGTTACTATTTATATCGGTTTAGTCGGGTTTAAGCTGACTTAATTGATTTTAAAGATAATTTTTAGTGTTTTATGGAAAAGGAGATTAAATTTTACGTATCATTGTAGTCAGGTTTAAGCTGACGTTTTAACTATGAGACATAAATACATATCAAAACAATCCAACAAGCTTTTGTCATATTTCAATGAAAAAGACAAGAAGTGTTTTAATTATTTGGAAGCGACTAATGCTTTGCCCCAATCAAGCGAAAGTGCTCTCAAGGAATTGTTAAGTGACATGGCTAAAAGAGGGCTGCTAATGCGATTGAAAAAAGGATTGTATTACGTTATTCCTTATGAACAAGAAGCTGAAATTTTTATGCCTGATTGGCATTTAATTGCTGAATACTTGGTGAAGGATGCAGAACACTACATTGGTTATTATTCTGCTTTGCAGATACATAATCTGATTACACAGCCATCACTAAAAGAACAGATTGTTGTTTCAAAACAAATCAGACCTTCATCAATAAAAATAAAAGACGTTCCATTTCAATTTATTTATCACAATAAAAAACACTTCTTTGGGTTAAAAAAGATATGGATTGATAGTTTTCATAAAGTGATTAGCTCCGACCTTGAAAAAACTCTTATTGACTGCTTGTTTAAACCTGATTATTCTGGTGGTATTGTAGAAATTGCAAAAGCAATCTACATTTCAAAAGACAAAATAAAGTACAACAAACTTTTGGAATATGTTGAGAAGTTTCAATCACAGGCTGTTATTAAACGTTTGGGATTCCTGATAGAAACACTTGAAATTAAAACTGACATTGTCGAAAAACTCCAAAAAGCAAAAACAAAGTCTTACGTTTTATTGGATACTGAATTACCTAAAACTGGTAAAATGATTAGTAGATGGAGCATACAGCAAAACTTAGAAACAGAAACAATTAAATCTGCTATTTATACATGATAAAACCAGGAGAAATACAGCAGAAGGCTCGTACGGTTGGTGTACGTGACCAACAAATTGAGAAAGATTATATTCTTTCATGGATATTGCAAGGGGTTGCTCAACATGAGCATCTTTCAAAAGCGATTGTATTTAAAGGAGGTACAGTATTGAAGAAAGTATATTTCGAAGATTATCGGTTTTCGGAAGACCTTGATTTTACACTACTGGACAATAGTATTTTAAATGAGCAAATTTTTGATTGGTTTTCAGAAGTTTTCGAATTTATTCAAGAGGAAGCAAATATTCCATTGGAAATTACAGACAATAACGAACATGAAGATGGTGGAATTAACTTTTATATCAGCTATGTTGGACCATTAGGTGGTTTGGGAGCTAATAAAAAGGTGAAAGTTGATATAGCCAGAACTGAGCAGGTGGAATTTGAACCAATAATGCAAAATGTATTTTTAGGCTACTCCGACCAAACAAAACACCAACTGCTTTGCTATTCGCTCGAAGAAACTTTGGTTGAGAAAATGCGTTCAGTTATGCAACGTATGCAGGCTCGTGATCTCTATGACATTTGGTATTTGCTTGAAATTCATGAAATGGACGTTGATTTTTATATTAAAGAATTCAGAGCAAAATGTGAAAGCAAAGGATTGAATGCAACAGACTTTCATGGAAAACTGGAACAACGTTTACCACAATATAAAGGTCGTTGGCAAAAATCAATGAAAGAACAAATTCATGATTCGCCTGATTTTGAACAGGTAGAAAGAGAAGTGTTAAGACACTTAAGAAAATTGAAATTATAATGACGAACGTTTAAATCCTGCAAATGGTATTTGTTTATCTAAACTTTACGATGCCGCTTTTGACAAAGGATTAATAGGAATAAAAAAAGATTATTCGATAATTCTTTCTTCAAAGATTAAAGAGAAGAAAAATAAATCTTTTTACAATAGTTATTTCATATTTCTTGAAAACCTAAAAATAACATTGCCAGAGCGATTTCAACCTAAAAAAGAATTCCTTGAATTTCATCTTGACACCATCTTTCAAGATTAGATATTATTTCCAATGGTTGTGTTTTACAAGTTTGTGGAAAAGCAGATTAATACAGTATACATAAGATAGCTCTAAAATTATTGATTTTATCAGGGACTATTATACAGTGCCAAATCTGGTCCCGAGTTCTAATTCAACTGTCATTTTTCATTCGAACTCATGAAAACTGCGTTTCATTGAGTCGGGTAGCCGTGCTGATTCCTTCAGTCCTGCCTCCCTTGGAAAATTACACAAATAAATTTATTGGGTGCAAGTATTCGCGGGTCCCGGAGAGGAGCGGCCTTTTGAATGTACTACCGAAATATGTTGGGTACGAAAAATAGGAAAAGGATTCTCAATAGCTAATCTGTTTAATTCTTAATTTTCTTCCTCCTCTACTTTCCGAAACCCTTCGGGAATCCGGGCCTCGGCAGCATCGTATGGGTAAATATCGACAATAGTGCTGACTGCCAGCGAACTAACTATGTAAGGGATAACAAGGTATTCGAGGCTTTCATCCAATCGTTTCAGTGCCTGCCCGATATCATCGGCCATCACCAGGTAATATGCTTTCACCTTTTTTTCTTTCCCGGCTTCTTCGTCAATGGTTACCAGGTTGATGCTTGCTTTGAACCACCATTCCCCGTTATCGTATGGGAACACATCTCCAATCCTGGATTTTTTAATGTCGGTAACTGCAAAATCACCTTTTACCATCGACTGCATTTGGCGGATTATCCGTGTTTCGGCATCGGTAAACGACACTGCATCGACCAGGTAAATCTCGGTTACTTTCCTTTCGCGCCCGTCTTCGCCACTCTTAAAATATTGTACTTTGCACTCAAACCAGATTTGCATCATATCTTTTAGGAATTTTAGCCGGTAAAAATAGTTTAAACAATACAAATAATACAGGTTTCTTTTATGAAAACAGCCGTTTGGTTAAATAAAAGTCAAAAAACAGGTTTAACATTTAAATTGGGCGTATTATAATTTAGAAAAACTATATTGCTGTTATGAAAGCGATGATATTTGCAGCCGGATTAGGCACCAGGCTAAAACCGCTGACCAGCCATACGCCAAAAGCCCTTATTAAAGTAGCGGGGAAAACGTTGCTTCAGATGGCTATTGAGAAATTAAAGGGTTTTGGCATCCATTCGGTAGTGGTTAATGTACACCACTTCGAAGGGCAGGTGGTAAACTACCTGGCAGAAAATAATAATTTTGGTATCGATATCAGTATTTCGGATGAATCGGCACAGTTGCTGGATACAGGGGGCGGGTTGAAAAAAGCTGCTGCCCTGCTGAGTGGCAGTGAACCCATTTTGCTGTACAATGTAGATGTTTTAAGCAATGTTGACCTTGCCCGGGTACTGGAACAACATATTGCCACCTGTTCGCTTGCCACCTTGGTTGTGCGCAAGCGTGAAACACAGCGTTACCTCCTGTTCGACAAGTATAACATCCTGGTTGGTTGGAGGAACGACAAAACAGGCGAAACAAAAATATCTGCCCCTGAGAATTTTGAAAACGCCAGGCCTTTTGCATTTAGCGGAATCCATATTATCAGCCCTCAATTACCAGGGCTTTTAGACGAAGAGGGGGTATTCTCTATTATAAATGCATACCTTAAGTTGGCAAAACAACACAAAATCAGCGGCTATATTGATAATTCATCATTATGGATGGACCTGGGCAGGATGGACCAACTGGAAAAAGCAAGTGAGATATTAAGTGGTAATTAGTTTTTTTTCTTAAAAATTATCAATTTTACTGCGTGTATAATTGGAACAAAGCAAACCAAAGATTTAAGCATGTTTGATAAAAAGCAATTTAACGGGATTTTTATTTTTATGGCCCTGCTCACTTTTATCAGTTATTTCTCAGGCTTTTTTATTGATGTTACCAGGGATTGTGGCAAGTACGCCACGGTAGCCAAAGAAATTTTTGAAAACGGTAATTTTATTAATTTAACTATCCATGGCGATGCTTACGACCAGAAACCGCCGTTGCTGTTCTGGTTAGGGGTATTGGGGTTTTATGTTGGAGGCATATCCAATTTTTGGTTCAAATTCCCCGTTTTCCTGGTTGTTCTAATGGGTATTTATTCTACCTACCGCCTGGCAAAATCGATGTACAACAAAAGTACAGGGCAAATTGCAGCAATAATGCTGTTCTTCTCCGTCATATATTCGCTTTACAGTATGGATGTCCACACCGATACCCCGGTACAAGCATTTGTAGCCTTTGCGATGTGGCAATTGTACGATTTCATAAAAACCGGGAAAAACAGCAACTGGATTATGGGGTTTATTGGTATTGGGCTGGCCATGTTAAGCAAAGGGCCAATGGGGGCGGTTGTCCCGGCTTTTGCCGTTGTGGGGCATATCCTGTTAAAAAAAGAGTATCACTTGCTTAAAGACCCTCGTTGGTACCTGGGCATTGTATTGTCGTTTGTTATCGTGAGCCCGGCACTTATAGGTCTGTATAGCCAGTTTGGTATTGAAGGGATTAAATTTTTCTTCTGGGACAATAACATTGGACGCTTGACAGGCAGCTACATTACAACTTCCTACGACCCGACTATGTATATCCACTCTACGCTTTACCTGTTTGTACCGTGGTCTGTTTTGCTTTTTATTGCAGCTTTCCAGGATATTAAATCACGCTTTAAGAACAGGTTTGTGGCAACGGAGCATTTTACATTTACCGGAATCTGGGTGTTTTTTATCATCCTTAGCTCCTCACGGAGTATGCTCCCCAATTATATTTTTATTTTGATACCATTAATGGCGGTTTTAACAGCTAAATATGTTGATGAAGCAATCAGCTTAAAAGGGAAACTATACAGGGTATTCGATAATGCCCAGACTATTATTACTATTACCCTGTGGATTGCACTGGTTGTTTTAGCTACCTATTTTTTCCCCACTTCCAATTGGCAGTATTGGGCAGCAGGCTCATTTTTGCTTGCCTTAACCTATTATGTATTTAAATACGCAGGTGCCGGCAAGGTGAAATTGCTTTTGCCCACTATTATTGCTTATACAGCTTTTAATATGTTTCTGAACATGCATATTTTCCCCTATATATTCAGTTTCCAGGCTCCGCCTAAGGCAGCCAGGATTTTTAATAAGGAGGCAGCACCCGGCGACAAACTTTACAACTATAAATATGGGCAATATGAACTGTTTTTTTACAGCGAACCACAAGCCCTGCAAATCCACAGCCAGGAAGAGCTGGAAAAGGTTATTAAAGAGCCGCAAACATGGATTTTTACCAACCCCGCAGGGCTCAACACCATTAACCGGTACAATGCGCAGATAGATACTATCTATAGCTTCGAGCATTTATACCTGAATAATGCCGAGCAATTCATCTTGCCTTCAAATCGCAAAAATGCATTAAAACCAATGTACCTGGTTAAGCTGAAATGAAAATGGGGACCATCGGCAACATAAAAAAATACAGGCTTATCATTTTATTGGTATTTTTCCTTGCTTCAACGTCTATAGGGGCACTGAACTATATTTTCCACTACCCCGATGAAAAACATTATACCGATGCAGCCATCATTATGATTGGCAATCACGATTATATGACACCATACAACAGCGACGGGACAACGCGGTTCTTGAAGCCTATCCTTACTTATTGGTTTGTCTCCGGCAGCTACAAACTGTTTGGGGTTAGCCAGTTTTCATCACGGTTCCTGTTTTGGCTGGTTGGCGGGCTGATTGTGTTGGCCACTTATTTTATGGCGGCATCGCTTACCGGGAATAAAGAAATTGCATGGATTGCCACATTAATTACTGCAACAAACCCACTCCTGATCATTAGTGCCAGCCGTTCGATCCCCGATATTTTACAGGTATTATTCCTAACCATTAGTGCCTGGGGGTTTATGGGGATAATGATGAGTGAGCATAGGAAAAAAATCTACCATTGGCTGGCATACCTCGGCACGGCACTGGCATTCGAAACAAAAGGTATCCCTGCCGTTGCGTTTGCCGCTGCCAGTATCCTGTTCCTGCTTTTCAACCCATGGAAAAGGAAGGAGATTAAAGATATCATTGAGCCTGTATCGATGATAACGGCTACAGTTGTGGCATTAAGCTGGTTTATAATTATGTACTTAAACCATGGTACTGCCTATTTAGATTCGTTTTTCAACGACCAGGTTGGCGAACGGGTGTCGAGGAGTGCCCCTCTGGTGGCAAAAAATGTATCCCTGGCAATTATTACATTACTACTGTTTCTCTTGCCCTGGGTGCTGGCAATAACCCCATCGTTTAAAAACCCAGGGAAGGGGCAGTTTAGTTTCCTTAACCAGATAAAACCGGTTGTGGCATTTATCCTTTGCTGGACAGTATTAATCCTCGTAATGTCGGGCCTGGTATTTAGGTATTACGACCGCTATGTATTGCCGGTAATCCCAATCTTGTCGATACTAATTGCCTATTCTGTTTATTATGGGAAAACAAAGTTCCTGAAGCCGTCAATTGCCGTTTTATTATCTATTAATATCTTTATCATCATGGCAGAGGTTGTTTTTATGGTATATTTTTCTTCCGGGCCTATAGTGCTGGCCGGGATTATTTCAGGTATCTTTTTGATAATACTGGGCTTCGCCACAAAATTTTATCATAATCACCGGGTTGAGGCACTTGCTGCCAGCATCTTATTCCTGGTTTTTAATGCTTTTTTGTTGATGTACCCCATTGCCATCCCGGATCAGGAGGCACAGATTGTGGAAAAAATGGAAAAAGAAGGCTTGATGGATGGCCGCCCTGTTTATGTTTACGGGAATATTAAAAATGCCTCGAAAATCAGGGTCGACAGCTACGCGGAGTGCAATGTTATAAGCATGGACTCTGTTTATACCGTCCCGGACGGGAAAAACCATGTCCTGGTTTTCAGAGATACCGACATGGGGAAATTAGCTATTCCCGATTATAAAATAATAACAGGGTCGGTAGCCGGGGGTAACCTGAAATTACGGTTTAAGTCTGCTTTTTGGGAGCGGCAATTGAAATATATCCGCAAAAAGGGTGAAACGTTTTTAATAGCATACCCCCACTAAGAAGCAGGGCTTTTTAGATGACAAAAATGTATAATATGTATATATTTAAGAACCTCCATAAAAAGCATCTCCTATTAATAGCTGTTTGGTTTGTAATCAACGTGTTGCAATCCATTTTCACCGGGCTGCATTCCGATGAATCGTATTACTGGATGTATGCACAGCACCTGGACTGGGGTTTTTTCGACCACCCGCCAATGGTTGCCTTATTAATAAATATGGGCTATTCGCTATTTCAAAACGAACTGGGAGTCCGTTTATTTATTATCATCTTGTCGTCCATAAGCATTGCTATTATTGTAAACGAAATAAATGAACAGAAAGACTTTTTCTTCCTGTGCCTGTTTGTCCTGTCGTTTCCATTGATTCATACACACATTGGCGGTTTTTTGGCTTTGCCCGATATACCATTGATTTTTTTCACCTTGCTTTTTTTTATTCTTTACAGGGAATTTACGGAAAAGCCCGGTTTAAATATATCGCTGCTCCTGTCTGTGGTTATCGCTGCGATGGTGTACAGCAAGTACCACGCTGTATTGATTGTCTTTTTTACAGTCCTGTCTAATCTTAAGCTGTTGCGGAACAGGTACTTCTGGTTGATAGTTGTTGTTTCATTGTTGTTGCTGTCACCACATATCTGGTGGCAATACCAGAATGATTTCCCAACGTTACGTTACCACCTGTTTGAAAGGGCAAAGTCATTCCGGCTAAAATATATCCTGCTATATATTGCTGGGCAGTTGGCAATTGCCGGCCCCCTAACCGGGGTTATTGTATTTTGGAAACTCCGTAAATTCAGGGCAAAGAATATATTTGACAGGGCGGTTATTTTTAACATCCTGGGGTTTTATACCGTATTTTTCATCCTGAGTTCTTACAACCGTATTGAAGCCCACTGGACAGCAGCTATCATACCTTTATTAATGATTGCCTCTTACCCGCTTATTTCGAACGATAGTGTGAGCAAAAAATGGTTCAAAAGGTTATCGTTGCCGGTTATAATCCTTTTCTTCCTTTTCAGGGTATATTTGGCAGTAGATGCCATCCCGGATGTCGGGCATTTAAAGATTACCTTTTACAAACGTGGCGACAGCGCAAGAGAGATACAACAAATGGCAAAAGGCAAAAAGGTGGGATTCTTCGACAATTATGCAGCCACCAGTAATTATATATTTTATACCGGCGAACAGGCGGTGCTCCTTTCCAACCCCGGATACAGGTTTTGCCAGTACGACTTATGGGATGATGAAGCTTATGCCGAAGGCGATTCCCTGTTCATTGTTATCCCAAAGCGCATGAATCCACCCGCCCCGGTAAGATTATGTAACGGGCAGATGATCGGCTTTATGGCAATCGGGGGATTCCAGTCGCTTAAAGGGTTGATGCCGGTAATAAAGGGTATAGGGAAAGATGGAGGGTTTCTAAAAATAATTATTCAGTTAAGGAATAATAGCAGCAGGAGTATACAACTCCGGCGCCCCTCTTCCCCTTCTATAGGATGGAAACAAGGAGCAGCTGAGGTAGGGGCGGTACTGCTGTCCGACCTGATCCGGCAGGGAATAATTATTCCGGGTGGATGTGTTTCAATAAAATTAAATATACCCCTTAAAGGAATCGATACGGGAAAACCATTGGTAATTTATACCCGTACATCTGAAAATAACAGGGGCGAAATTATTACAGTTCCCCCAAAGATGCTCTCAGATAGGCAAAGATAAGCCCGGCACCCCATAGTTAGTGAAGCCCTCACTTTTGATACTTTCTCATCTGATCCTTTTTTTATTCTCCGGCAATGTAAATCCCCGGAGGTCATATTTCTTGTATTTCTTTATTAATATAGAAAAATGTCGTAATAATCCATGAATCTATGGATTACTGACCGGAATTCTGTGTCGTTTTGACCATTTTTCTAAAAAATACGCTCTGAAAGTTAATAGTATGTTAATTTTGGGCTGCCTTAGAATAAAAATAGGGGGCTGTGTTTGATTATATACATATTTTTGGGAAAGAAATCGAAAATACTGGGGTGTATTTGTTAAAAGTATACTTTTTTTAGTCTAATGGTTCGAAAAAGCAGGGTATCTTTTAGAAATATGTAATTTCCAGAATTAAGTTAAATAGTAAAAAAAACGAATAGAATCTTAAAATTTTAATTCATAACCTTAAAAAATTCTTATTATGAAGAAAATTACTTTATTATTGTTTAGTGGGTTGTCCTTATTGTTTGGGTTTACATCGCATGCTCAGGAATCATCAGGCTCCTGGGATACGGGTATGGACTTATACAGTAGTTACATATTCCGTGGCAGCAAGCTCAGTTCTGGCCCTGCATTACAGCCTTATTTCGAGTTTAGTACCGAAAGTTTTGCAATTGGGGTGTGGGGTTCCTACAGTTTCTCGGCTGAAGGGGTTGACCCCGAAACCAAGATTGCAAATTACTACATGGAAACCGACCTTTATGCCAGCTATTCTTTTGATTTTGGGCTGGCCCTTACTTTAACCGATTATTTTTACCCCCCGTCACAATTTTTTGATGGAGCATCGCACTTCTTTGAACCGATGGCAACCCTTGAATTGGGCAGCTTTACTTTCACAGGTGCCTATATTATGGGGGCTAAGGAAACAGGAATCAGCGACTTATATGTAGAGGCCGCACTTTCAGCCGGCCCGGTTGACATTACCTTAGGCGGAGGGGATGGTGCATACACAGTGGATAGCAATTTCGGGATATGCAACATTGGCATTGCCACCTCAAAAGAAATTAGAATTACCGATAGCTTTTCATTGCCTGTTTCTGGGGCTCTTATCCTAAACCCCTCGTCTGAACAGTTTCACGTTGTTGTAGGAATATCTCTGTAAATAAACCAAAATGTTTGAGAAATGAAAAAAGTAGAAGTTATAATCCGTAAAACCAAATTTGATGAGGTCAAGGATGCACTTCGCGATGCCGGGATAGAGTTCTTCTCGTTCTGGGACGTAAGAGGTGTCGGCCAGGCACGCGAAGGGCGTGTATATCGTGGTATTGTATACGATACCAGCAGCATTGAACGCACAAAGCTCTCTATCATCGTACGCGACAAAAATGTCGATAAAACGGTTAATGCTATTTTGGATTCTGCCAGGACCGGTGAAATCGGCGATGGGAAAATATTCATTATCCCTATAGAAGAATCATACCGTATCAGGACAGGTGAAAAAGGCGATGAATCGCTTTACATTAAAGGTAAAGAGGACTAGAGAAAAGTATTAACGCTAAAAAATAACAAAAATGGAAGAACTTTCAATTTCGATTAATAATATATGGGTATTGGTCGCAGCCTTTTTGGTCATGTTTATGCAGGCCGGATTTGCTATGGTCGAAGCCGGATTCACCCGTTCGAAAAACACGGCAAATATTTTAACAAAGAACTTAATGGACTTTGCTATCGGATCATTGGCTTTTTGGATGATTGGGTACACCATTATGTATGGCAAGTCGATTTTAGGCTTAATCGGGACGCCAAGCTTATTCTTTAATGATAATGGGGTTGGCGATTATGCCAATATGACTGATCTGATGTTCCAGACGGTATTTGCTGCAACAGCCGCAACAATTGTGTCGGGAGCTGTTGCCGAACGTACAAAGTTCAATGCGTACCTGATTTTTACTGTTGTAATTACCGTATTAATATACCCCATTTCGGGCCACTGGAAATGGGGCGGCGGCTGGCTCGACCAACTTGGATTCCTGGATTTTGCCGGGTCAACACTCGTCCACTCAGTGGGTGCATGGGTTGGTTTAGCAGGTGCAATGCTATTGGGCCCCCGAATTGGTAAGTATTCGAAGGGGAAAGCAAAAGCTATTCCGGGGCACAACCTTACTTTTGGTGCGCTGGGTGTTTTCATCCTTTGGTTTGGATGGTTTGGTTTTAACCCGGGTTCACAGTTGGGTGCTGCCGGAAACGAAAACACAGTAGCTATTGCACATATAGCCATCACAACTAACCTTTCGGCTTCTGCCGGGGCAATTGGTGCACTTTTCTTATCGTGGTTCAAATACAAACGCCCTGCCCTGTCACTGGCATTGAACGGTGCTTTGGCAGGCTTGGTGGCCATTACGGCAGGTTGTGATATTGTCAGCCCGGGTGGCGCTGTAATCATTGGCCTGATAGCAGGTATTCTACTAGTGTTCAGTGTTGAGATTTTCGACCAGGTGCTAAAAATTGACGACCCTGTAGGGGCTATCTCCGTACACGGAGTGGGGGGTGCTTTCGGGACAATCGCCGTTGGCTTGTTCGCTACCGAAGGCGGCCTGTTTTACGGTGGTGGAACCGACCTGCTTATTGCTCAGGTGATTGGCGTTGTTGCTGTATTTGCATGGGCCTTCGGAACAGGATGGGTATTATTTAAAATATTAAAATCAACAATCGGTATTCGTGTTTCAAAACGTGTTGAAGAAGAAGGGTTGGATGTGTATGAACATGGAGAAAGTGCTTATAATTAGCACTAGCCTTTGCTCTTCAGCTTTTTGTCTGTAGCTGTCTGTCTGACGAGCCTGCCCTTGTAAAGGGTGGGCTCGTCTATTTAGTGTTTGTCCATAAAGTCCGTCTTCTGCGTTACTCTTGTCTTAAGAACCTGTCATTTACAAAAGTAAACTCCTGATTCTTAAGACTTCGAAAGCCTTGAAGGCGAACATTCTGAACCAAACACTTACTTTATAGACAGACACTATTTAGAGCTTGTCCATAAAGCCCGGCCTCTTTGTTACGCTTGCCCGGGAATTGGGTATCCTGAACAATCGCGACTCCCAATTTTAGTACTTCACAAGCATTGAACCCGGACTCCCCGAATCAAACACCTTAGTTTATAGGCAGGCTCTGTTTATTATGGGATTTTCCCTGCCAAATTGCAGCTTTCTTCCTTCGACCCCGCCTACCTTATCCTGTCCAGGCTCCTGACCAGTGCTTCATCTTTGCCAATGTTCCTGATAGCCAGGTAGTCGAGGATAATGGCTACAAACGGGAAAACTGTTGCTATTTTAAATGCAATTGCCTGGTTTTCGAAACTGGCATAGGCGAAATAATAAAATAACCCGAAAAGGCCCAGCATCAGGATAATGGCGAAAACCAGCAGGCGCATTTGCCGGATCCTTTTTTTATGCGAGAAAACGGCAATGATATGTATCAGTATTATAATCCCTATAAATAGCTGCAACGGCAATCCGCTGAAAACAACTTCTTCACCTTTTAATATCCCGGCAGCCTTGAACAGGAAAAGTTCGCCATTAGCCGAAATCTCTGCTAAAGGAAGCATAAGCCCCAGTCCCATCAGGAAGATGGATATCAAAATATACACAGTTTGTATTCGTTGTACCATAGTTGTAAATTTTTTTTGTAAAAATAACTTTTTTTAGGAATGGATTATAATTCACACACTTTTTCAATCCTGTTCGGTTTTAAAAACCAAAGGTAGCCTGTTACTTTTTTGATACCTGTATTTTTTAATCCATGGGAGTACCCGGCCACCTGGTTTTTATATTTATCCGATTCGATTTCATCTATTTTGTAGTCAACAATAATGGCTTCGTTTTCTGATAGCATTATCCGGTCGGGCCTTTTGTTTTTATCTTTCGACAATAGGGGGCGTTCGTTTAACACGGTATACCGGCCCGAAAACCAGTCCTTTGCTCCGGGAGAGTTGATTAGCGTTGTAAGCCATGCGTAAATTCCTGCATACTCTTTTGTATTTACCTTCCGTTTCCTGAGTGCGTTTTTGCATGCTTTCCCTACGTCTCCGGCAACAATGACCTCCGCCAGGATTTCGTGCAGCAACTGCCCCAGGTTTTTATTGGTAGTACCGGCCTCTTCAGAAAAGAAATTTCCTGAGCGTGGGCGTAATTTCAGCCGTGGGTTAAAATCGGTAAAGAAATATTTTTCAGAAAAGATGGCTTCTGTTTTTTCTTTCCCCCCTGATTGGTTCTCATAAGCCAGGTTCCCATATTGGAATACCATGCTTTCGGGGGAATAATTGCCTTTCCACTCATCCTTTCCCCCAAGTTGGGCAACTATGTTGAATAGCAGCCTGTTGGCAGTCAGTGTTTTATCATCTTCCTTATATGGGGCATTGACCATCAATACAGATTTTGCCCTGGTGAATGCCACGTAAATAAGGTTCAGGCAATCGATAAATGTACTGGCTACCTCCTCAGAATATTCTTCAGCAAAAATAGTTTGTGCCATGGTTTTATTTGCACTAACCGGGACAAGGGGAAGCATGTTAAAAGGGGCTTCTCCTGGGTGGCACCATATAGTCGGGGTTTGATTCCCGCTCCAGAGTATGGGCCAGTCGAAAAACGGGATCAGCACAACCTTGAATTCCAGCCCTTTAGATTTGTGGACGGTAAATAAGCGGATTGCATCTGTATCATCGTTGACGTTTACCGAAAGGTTGGCTCCTTTTTCATCCCACCATTTCAGGAAATTAGACAGGTCGTTGGTAAAGTTTGTTTTTATTTGTGCCGACTGGTCGATGAGTGCCTGGATAAATGGTACGTCCTCTTTTAGTTCAAACAGGTTAAACGCCCTGCATATCATGGTAATTGCTTCATCGATGGATGCATTTAATATGGCTGTTTTCAGTTGCCCGGTTATGGGTGTGAAAATAGCTTCAAACTCCTCTTCGAATGAATTGGTAAGCTGATAACAGGTTTCAGTATTGCCCGGAGGTGTAAAATTAAACTGATGCTGCCCGTCATTTTGTATGGTTGTGTAAACAATGTCTTTATTGAGTTTATGCAAAGCCGGTTGCAGATAGTTTTTATATTCGTTTAAAATAGTTGCTTTTACTATTTTGTCGCCGGGGTTTATGAGGTGGGTAACCAACTGGATAACAAACGAAACACTTTTTGACGAGCTCAGGAACAGCGATTCGTTGGAAATAATATCAAAATTATAGGCTGCATTCCCCGGTTCCTCCGAAGCTTCCAGGAACTGTTTAATTATAGGAAGCCCATCAGCCTTCCGGCGGATCAGAATGGCAATGTCGCTGCTTTTAAACCCTTTGTCCTGCAGCTCTTTAACCTGTTGGAGCAACAACTGCGTGGACTGGCCCTGGTAATCCTCGTCTTCTGAGCCTTCAATAAAACTAATCCTGACAAGTCCCTCCCGGGGTTTATCCCTTTCCCCCGGTATTTGTTCGATACCGGTATAGATTTTTTCAAAAATAGATGTAAAAGGATTTTCGGGTGTACTACCTGCTTCTGCAATATGGTTTATGTACTCGCCTGAGAAAGAGTCGACCAATAACGGGAAGACGGAGTTATTAAAATGAATGACCGTATCTGAGCTGCGCCAGTTATTTCCGAGGGGAACCAGTTTTATATTTTGCCCTTTAAAGTCTTCCTCAATCTCGTTTGCTAAAATTTTCCAGTTGCTGTTTCGCCAGCGGTAAATCGATTGCTTTACATCGCCCACAACCAGGTTGCTCTTCCCCTCGGCCATTGCATTTAGTACCAGCGGCTTGAAATTCTCCCATTGTAACCCGGATGTATCCTGGAATTCGTCAAGCATAAAATGATGGAAGATATTCCCGATCTTCTCATAGATAAACGGGGTGTCGCTGTCGCCGATAATTTTCTTTAACAGCAGGTTTGAGTCTGAAATAGGCAAAATGCCCTTTTCGTACCTTATTTTATCTATTTCCAACTGCAGGTCGTTTAAAATACCCAGCGTGTATAAATTAGCCACTATTTTTTTTGCAGTATTGTATTTTATAAAATGCCGGCTGTAGAAATCGATGGTTTCATTTAATAAAGGGAATAATGCCTTTTCAATCAACCCGGTTACAGAATCCCGGTTATGATGTTTTTTGCTGACCCATGATTCGCAGTCTTCGCCTGCTTTTAAAACCCTGGAGCCCAATTTAGGGATATTTCCTTCGCTTAGTTTTAAGAAAAAACCGGCAATGCCTGATTTACCGTATGAAAAGTCAGATACATCAAGCCCTGCTTTGTGGATAAGGGACAATGCCTTTTCACCTTTCTTTTTTAACTCGGAAACGAAAAAGTTAATGATTTTTGATAGCTCAATACTGTATTGTTTCAGGTGGACACGGCCGTACAGTTTTTTGTCCTCCCCCGAAAAGAATACCTGGAAGTGTTCTTTGAAAAGTTCCTGCCCCAGTTTTAGGATTTCTGTTTTTATATTAAAGTTTTTATTATTCCTGATCCGTTCTTCCCCAAGGTTCTTAAGCCATTTCAAAAGGTCTTTGTTGCCACTCACTTCCATGATCAAACGGTCGGCAGCCTCCTGCAAAATCATATCGTTGTCGAGCTCCAGGATGTAACCAGGGGTGATTCCCAGTTCGCGGTTAAATGCTTTTAGTACACGTTGGGTGAATTTGTCGATGGTACTTACTGAAAAGCGTGAATAGTCGTGCAAAATATTCCGAAGTACTGCTTTTGCTTTTTGTTTCAGGATGGAGGGGGGCAGCCCGGTTTCTTTTACCACTATATCGGAATAGGCATTCTTTTCTCCTTTTGCAATTTCTGATAATTGGCTAACCACGCGTTCCTTCATTTCGGCAGTAGCCTTGTTGGTGAAGGTTACTGCCAGGATATGCTTGTAATTTAGTTCATCCGACAAAATTAGTTTCAGGTATTCAACAACTAACCTGAATGTTTTTCCTGACCCTGCTGAAGCTTTGTAAATGGTTAACATTGATTATTTACGGATATGGGTGAGGGCTATTGGTTACACTTACCCGGGTTTCTATTTTTACGTTTTTTGAGATTTTATACTGCATGAACATGGAAGCCCCCCTGTAATCGAAATTGGTATTCCCCCGGTTGGGCAGGGGTGCTGAAAATATTGAGTTGGCGCCAAAACTGTTACCCCCCAGGGTGAAGTTTTCTGAAATTTTATATTTCGCCTGATTAAAAATTATCCCCGAACGGATAAAAGGGTTGATTGTGGTAAAATAGCCGGGGCTATTAAATTGATTGCCCTGATTTAATAAACCACTGTAATCAATTTGCCACCTGCCTGCATTAAGGTTGTTGAAATCAGATTCCGGCAATGTCAGTTCCCGGGAGAAGAGCCCTTTGTTTAAAAGTGTGTTTGAGAAGAGGGCTTGCCCCGGCATCATTTCCCTGCCGATATCAATGGCTTCCGGTCCGGTAGTATCAATGGGGGGCAGGGGGAGTTCCATCAACCCCTGTGCGTTTACTGCAATTGACAGATTTACAATAAAAAGTAATATTACCAATCTTCTCATTCTTCCGATACTCCATTTCTTTTTAGTAAAAATAACAACAAAAATCTGGAAGATACCCAATTTAGCATTTTTTAAGTGTTTTCATCCCGAAAAGAACGCTCTACCAGATTGTTTGCGTGGGCAACCCATACAAATGCTCTGAATAGGGTGCTGATTATTAAAACCGGGAATGAATAAATATTGAGATTGTTTATTTTTCTTCCAAATAATTGTATTTTTGATAAACAGTCGTACGAACCAGGGATATCGACTAAATGGATGCAGACTAACCAATTTTATCGACTAAATGGATAATGAATTGACCGAGTATTGGAAAGTTGTTTGGGAAAGCTTTAAAAATGGAAGTGTTTCTTCTTTTAAATTAATATATCACGAGTATATTGATTTACTTTATGCTTATGGTTCGAAAATTACTTCGGATGAAGAAATTTTAAAAGATTCTGTCCAGCAATTATTCCTGGAGTTATATACTTCCGGGAAAAATCTTTCGAATCCGGGGAATTTAAAATACTACCTTCTTAAAGCATTGAAAATTATTATCATTCATGAAATTAAAAAGAGGTATAAATATACTTCATTTGAATTGGTCGACTCTATTAAGTTTGAATTAGAGCTTGATGTGGAAAGCGAGGTAATTGAAACAGAAGAAAAATCGGCTAAAATTAAATTCCTGCAGAAAACATTAAGCGACCTGCCCCCTGAAAAAAGGGAACTTCTTTTTTTGAAATTTTACTCCGGGTTTAATAATGAAGAGATAGGAGGGGCGTTAGGTTTAAAGGCCGAGACAGTAAAAAAGAGGATTTACAGGATACTTAAGCAATTACATATTCAATTCCGTGACCTCCCAATAATTCTTTTCAGTTTATATTATAAGATATAAAATTCCTCACTTTTTTTTGTCCCCTTTTTCCTTTTTACCCCACTATAGAGAAAGAACAAAGAAGCGGATGTACGAACAATTTTCAAAATTTATAGACAATCCATATTTTATCAAATGGATATTTGACCCTGATCCTTCTGTTGGAAGTTACTGGGAGGAATATATGAATGAACATAAGGAAGATCGAAAAATAATATTGCAAATAAAGCAGGAACTTAGTCAATTAAAGTTTCATAATAAGAAACTTTCCGATACGGAAAAAGTGAGATTATTCCAAGAGATACTTCTTAAACGTGAAAATAGTGCTAATTTAAACAAAGTCCGGAGGTTAGGCATTGTGCTTTTGCGCTATGCGGCCATTGCAATAATATTCCTTTTCATAGGAGGTGGAGGTGTATACCTTTTTTTACATAAGCAAATGTTGCAATATGATTTTGTGCAAAATAATATTAGTGAATCTTTTGATTCGCCAAGGCTGGTGATGTCTGATGGTACCGATGTAGAATTAAAAAAAGAATCAACAATTATATATAATGGTAAAAATGAGGTTATTATTGATAATAAAAAACTTGCTTTAAGCAATGGAGATACTGAATCATCGGTAGTTGTACAAACCTTAATCCCTTATGGGAGCCATTCAAAGATTATTTTAGACGATAGTACGGTGGTTTACCTTAATGCAGGAAGTAAACTAATCCATCCTTCCAGGTTTGAAGGGAAAGAACGGGAAGTTGTCCTGTTTGGGGAGGCTTATTTTGATGTTTCCAAGAATCCGGAAAAACCATTTATCGTAAAAACATCCTCATTGTCAATAAAAGTGTTGGGGACGAAGTTCAATGTTTCGTCTTACTCTGAGGATAATTATATACAAACAATACTGGAAGAGGGGTCTGTTTCTGTAACGAGGAATGATCCGTCTCTTTTTGAAAAAGAGATATTGTTAAAGCCCAATCAAATACTATTCTTTGACAAAGAGTCTCAAAAGTCAAAGATAGAATATGTAAATACAGAATTTTATACGTTATGGAAAGAAGGGTTGTTAAAATTTAAAGACCAGGATTTAAGCCGGGTTATTAAGCAACTGGAAAGGTATTATAATATTAAAATAAAATTTGAGGACCCTTTTGACGGGCTAATAAAGATTAGTGGGAAGCTTGACCTTAATGGATCCAGGAAAGAGGTGTTTGAATATATTTCTATTGTTTCACATTTACAAGTTACTCAGTATGGCGAAAATTATTACCTGATACAATAAACCGGAGAATGCTGGCACATCCTCCGGTTTTGAAATAACTTTTACCGAGACTTATCCCGGTAAACTATTTATTAACTTAAAATTCCAAATTTATGAAAAAAAAACGTTGGATTTGTTTTCTTTTTATGGGAAACAACAAAAAAGTATTTAAAATTATGCGCTTAACTGCTATTTTGTTATTTGGTTTTGTGCTTTCGGTATCGGCGAACAGCTATTCGCAAAATACCAGACTAGACCTAAAATTGAAGAATGCTTCCATTGCCGAGATATTTGAGTATGTGGAAGCAAACAGCGAATTTGTTTTTTTATATCAAAACGAAGATGTTGATGTAAATCAAACAAAGAGCATTAACTTAAATAATGCCACTATTTTTGAAATCTTAGACATTGCCTTTGAAGGGCAGAATCTCAGTTATCATGTTTACGACAGGCAAATTGTAATAAGTAAAGCTGAGTCGGGAGCTCCTTCTGTCGGTTCTCAGAAAAAGGGGGAAATATCGGGTTTGGTAACCAGTAGTGATGGAGAGCCAATCCCTGGTGTTTCTATAGTTGTAAAAGGCACAACAATTGGTACAGTCTCAGATATTGACGGGAAATTCTCATTGTCTGTGCCCGATGATGCCACTACTCTTGTGTTTTCTTTTGTAGGTATGCTTTCCCAGGAAGTAGCAATTGACGGGAAGTCGGTAATTAATATAATTATGCAGGAAGATGTCCAGGGGCTTGACGAGGTTGTAGTCGTTGGGTATGGTACTCAAAAGAAAGCTAATTTAACCGGTTCTGTTGCAACTGTATCAACTGACGAATTGGTTGAAGTGCCGGCTGTCAACATTGTGCAGCGCTTACAAGGGCGTATCTCCGGTGTTACCATCATAAATTCACATACTCCGGGTGGCAGTGCAACAGTGCGTGTCCGTGGTTTGGGTACCATTAACAATAATGACCCTCTATATGTTATTGACGGTGTCCCTACCAAATGGGGGCTTTCTCAATTAAACCCAAATGATATTGAGTCGGTAACAGTATTGAAAGATGCTGCATCTGCTGCAATCTATGGGGCAGGGGGAGCAAACGGCGTAATCATTGTTACTACCAAAAGAGGGAAAGCCGGAGAATCTACTGTTTCTTTCGATGCCCGTATGGGAGTTAGCAATGTCACGAAAAGATTCGACTTGTTAAATACCCGTGAATATGGCGAATTGTTGTGGCTGGAAGCTAAAAATGATGGTGTCAGCCCGGGAAACCAGTTATATGGGTACGGTGCATCTCCCGACATACCTGAATATATCTTGCCGGCAAGGGCTGCAGCAGGTTCTGCAGAAGTTGACCCTGCATTGTATAATTATGATATGGATAATCTTTACCTGATTATGAAAGCTAATAAAGAAGGAACTGATTGGTATGACGAAGTCCTTCGTTCGGCAATGATACAGGAATACAACTTGTCTGTTACGGGTGGATCCAACAATGGAGGTTATGCTTTTTCTGGCGGTTATATGAAAGAAGAAGGGACATTGTTGAATACCGGTTTCGAACGTTTTTCTATCCGCTCAAATGCCAATACTAAACTTAAAAATTGGTTGGAAGTTGGAGAGAGCCTTGGCGTTGTTTATACACATGCTTATGGGAACCAGAATGATAACAGCGAAGGGACGGTTATCTCACAGGTGTACCGTATGCAGCCAATTATCCCTGTTTACGATATTATGGGGAACTTTGCCGGCACAAAAGCCCCTTCAACAGGTAACGGGCAAAACCCTGTTGCAATGTTGGAACGTGATAAGAATGATTACAATAATAATATCCGTGCAATAGGTAACATTTATGCACAGGCAGATATTATTGAAGGGCTGAAGTATAAGACTTTGTTTGGGTTTGATTACCGTACTGGCAATTATAAAGATATCTTTATTAAAAACCCTGAATTTTCTGAAGCCAAACCAACCGACAGGCTAAATGAGGGGAATAATGTCACCAGCCAATGGAACTGGCAAAACCTGCTGATGTATAACAAAACGTTTAATGACGTACACAACGTTAGCGTACTGTTAGGTACCGAAGCGGTGGCACAGGTATATCGTTATATGTCTGCTGGCCGTACAACCTATTTTTCGACTGACCCGGATTATATGTTTCTGAATTCCGGCGAAGGAGACCAGACTAACAACGGACTCGGAGATGACTGGTCTACAGTTTCTTATTTCGGGAAGGTTAATTATAATTACCAGGGGAAATACTTAATGGAAGCTACTTTCCGCCGTGATGGTTCATCCCGTTTCGGCCAAAACAACCGTTGGGGTAACTTCCCTGCATTCTCTACCGGTTGGAGGATTAGTGAGGAAAGTTTTATGGAAGAAACCAGGAACTGGTTGGATGACCTGAAACTTCGTGCAGCATGGGGGCAAACAGGGAACTCTGAAATTGGTAACTATAATGGTTTTACAACATTCCGTACCAGTAACATCCATTCTTATTA
>UOEP01000092.1_pt1 | contig 23052 bp, 17 predicted proteins | sample 1989931 | NCBI WGS metagenome assembly UOEP01 (sample SAMEA4712198, study PRJEB27164) | hydrothermal vent metagenome | biome: marine basaltic hydrothermal vent biome; feature: marine hydrothermal vent; material: mineral | place: Pacific Ocean | collected 2011-06-14/2011-07-23 | depth 1691 m
CCAGATATGTAACCGAGGCATTAAGAGATGACATCGAAACCCAAAGAACATTGGTAATGAATCCATTTGTTCATTATGACTTAAACAAACCAACATTCAGAGCAGAATTGGTTACGACTATTGATTTAGTGAAACAATTAAAAACAGCTTTAACCTGATGAAAGTCGCCCCTTCGCATACATACACATTGGCAAGTCGCACAAGCCGACCCGCAAACCAAAACTTGCCAAAGAGTATGGCTGCCCAGACGCACATAGAGACAACAGATGAAAAGCACAAAAAACACAATAATGCATATAAGTCATTGGGCAATAGGCAGTTAAATTGAGGGCTATGGGTATTGAGAAACTGTGTAGTAAATTGGAAGTTCGGTGTTTCAAAATGCCCAACTTTTCATATTGCGCCCATCGGACTGCCTAAAAAGCATGGGAGGCACATTCAAATATTCATCACAGGCGTCCTATCCGGTTAAAAGGGTATGATTATTCGCAACTGGGGTTGTAATTTATTACCATTGTAACACAAAACCCACTATAATAATTCTAAAAAAACAAAATTCAGGCAGCTTCTTAGGATTTTATGTAAGTTTGTTAATTTTAATATTAGATGTGAATGACATATAAACCTTTTATTTTAGTAACCAACGATGACGGCGTCAATGCCAAAGGGTTACAGGAACTGATAGAAGTAATGCAACTATTTGGCGAGGTGGTGGTTATTGCCCCCGAAATTTCGCAGTCGGGGAAGTCGGCTGCCATAACTGTTGATATACCTTTAATGGCTACAAAGTTGAAAGAAGAAGATGGGCTTACCATGTATAAATGTAGCGGCACTCCTGTTGACTGCATTAAGCTGGGTTTTAATCAGCTTTTAGACCGGAAACCCGATTATGTGGTTTCGGGAATCAACCATGGAGCCAACTCCTCGATAAGTGTGGTGTATAGCGGCACTGTTGGGGGGGCAATTGAAGGCAGCTTGCATGGTGTCCCTTCACTGGCATTTTCGTTGAGCGATTACAGCCCGGATGCCGATTTTTCAAGGTCGAAGATTTATTGCGCCAAAATTTTCCAGGAAGTGGTTGAAAAAGGGCTGCCTGATTTTACCTGCCTGAATGTGAATATACCAACCGGTAACCCAAAAGGGATTAAGGTTGTCCGCCAGGCCAGGGGTAAATGGGTAGAGGAGTTCGAAAAGCGTACCGACCCCCATGGACGCGAATATTACTGGTTGTCAGGCTATTTTAAGAACTTTGAAAAAGATGCCGAAGACTCGGATATGTATGCCCTGGAAAATGACTTTGTTACAATTGTACCCGTAAATGTTGACATGACCTGTTACGAGGCATTGAAGCAGCTTAAAGAATGGAAATTTTAATATGGCACATCGAAGGAAAAAGAACGATAAACAGGCTATTGGCTTTTTTTTAGGCATACTCTTCCCGCTTGTGGGGTTGATAGTTGTATATTACCTGAGATATTCCGATTTTTCACTCCGGGAATTTGTAAACAGCTTGTGGCAGTACAGGGTACTTATAAAAATCCTTAGCCTGTGTGCATTCCTTAATTTATTGCTGTTTTTGTTTTATATACGGTATAAAATGGATCATGCTGCAAGGGGCGTTTTAGCTGCAACTTTAGTTTATGCCTTACTGGTATTAGCCTCAAGGTTATTTTAGGGGCATCCGGGGTTATCCAGGAATTGTTGCGTGGCAGTTTTGAACGGGGAAGCCATATAGGGTTTAAAAGGGGATTGGGGAAATGAAATACTATTTAATAGCAGGCGAAGCATCGGGCGACCTTCATGGTTCTAACCTGATGAAAGAATTGAAAAAAAATGACAAAGAAGCTCATTTCAGGTTCTTCGGAGGCGATTTAATGCAGGAGGTTGAGGATAATTTAGTCAGGCATTACCGCGAAATGGCATTCATGGGCGTTATAGAGGTAATTTTTAATATCCGTGCCATCAAAAGGAATTTCAGGCTTTGTAAAAGCGACCTTATTCGTTTCAACCCTGACGTGGTTATCCTGATCGACTACCCCGGGTTTAATATGAAAATTGCTAAGTTTGCCAAAAAAGCCGGGCTAAAGGTGTACTATTATATCTCCCCGAAAATCTGGGCATGGAAGGAGTGGCGCATCAAAAAAATAAAGGCTTTTGTCGATGAAATGTTTACCATCCTCCCGTTTGAGGCGCCATTTTTCGAAAAATATAACTATCCGGTGCATTATGTTGGTAATCCGTTGGTAGGGTTCATTGAAGAATACAAAATGAAATCAAAACCGGAGAGGGGATTCAGGGAAAATAACGGATTGGACGGCCGCCCTATTGTTGCAATGCTGCCCGGGAGCCGTACCCAGGAAATAAAGCTGATACTGCCGGTAATGGCAGCTATGAGGCAATTCTACCCCGGTTACCAGTTTGTTATTTCCGGGGCACCGTCTATTCCTGGCGATTTGTACCGTTCGGTTTTGGAGGGGGTGCAGATACCTGTATTATTCAATCAAACGTACGATTTGCTGATACATTCGTATGCGGCAATAGTAACTTCGGGTACGGCAACCCTTGAAACAGCTTTATTCAATGTCCCGCAGGTTGTTTTATATAAAATGAGGGGTAATAAGTATTTAGTCAAACTATTGCGGGCCATTTTTATAAAAGTGGACTTTTTCTCACTACCTAACCTTGTTTTAAATGAAGAGGCTGTGAAAGAGCTCGTTATGCACGAAATGACTGTTGAGAATGTAAAACCTGAATTGGGCAGGTTACTGGGCGATGCGGATTACCGTAAGGGAATAATTGAGAAATATGACCGTTTAAGAGAAATAATGGGGCCTCCGGGCGCGGCAAAAAGGGCAGCTCAAAAAATGATTGAGTTAATTAGAGTCCGTCCAGGTGTTTAGCATTATTTTTGATTCGCATAAATAATTTTTGACTTTATACTTTATACTTTTGACTTATTACTTTTTATGTATTGCCTTTTTAGAAAAGAAATAAATAGTTTTTTCGGGTCGTTGATAGGGTACATCGCCGTCATCGCATTCTTGCTGGCCAGCAGCCTGTTTTTATGGGTTTTCCCCGGTAATTACAACATCATTGATAACGGGTATTCCACTCTTGATAGTTTTTTCTCGTTAGCACCCTGGCTCTACCTGTTTTTAGTGCCGGCAATTACTATGCGCCTGTTTGCAGAAGAGAAAAGGCAGGGCACAATAGAAATACTTTTAACCCGCCCGTTGACTGATTTTCAATTGATTTTTGCCAAGTTCCTTGCCGGGCTTGCACTTGTGTTGATCTCCCTGTTGCCAACATTGCTATACTTCTTTTCCGTTTATATGCTGGGGAATCCGGTTGGCAATATTGATACAGGGGGTACATGGGGCGCATTCACAGGCCTGTTCTTCCTTGCAGCCATTTATGTGGCAATCGGGCTGTTTGCTTCGTCAATAACCGACAACCAGGTCGTTTCATTTATTGCAGCAATGGCATTGTCGTTTATTTTTTACATGGGCTTTGAGTTTATCGGCAATTCGGGGGTCCCGTACTTATTGGAGGTATTTTTTACATGGCTAAGTATAAACGAACATTATTTATCAATCAGCAGGGGGGTGCTCGATTTAAGGGATGCCACCTATTTTATCGGAATGGTGGCACTATTCCTGATTCTAACAAAGTTTATTATCAGGCCTTTAAAACATAAGGGGCTGAAAGTGTGGGCCAGGAGTTTAACTATCCCGGTTAGTATTATCATACTGTTTTTTATTGTTGAGAACCTGACTTTACAGATTGACCTGACAGCCGAAAAAAGGTATTCGGTAGCCGGTGTAAGCAAAGAGGTTGTGGAAGGGCTGGAGCAGCCTGCCGAGGTAGAATTATTCCTGGACGGGGAATTGCCTGCCGGGTTCAGGAGGTTGCAGCAGGCTGTCGGCGAAAAAATTGCCGCCCTGAATGTGTGGTCGGCAAAAAAGATACGCTTAAAGGTTACCAATCCGTATGATATCAAGGATGTTAAAAAACGGGCCAAATTATTTGAGGAACTGATAAATAAGGGGGTACGCCCGGCCGATTTACGGGAAAAAACAGAGCAGGGGATCACAACCAGGCGGATATACCCTGGTGCACTGGCCCGGTACAAGGGCAGGGAACTGCCTGTTAATTTCCTTAAAAACAGTGCAGGGTTCAGCCATGAAATGAATTTGAACCACTCGGTAGAGAACATAGAATTTGAGTTGGTAAATGTGTTGCAACGGCTTATGTCGGAAAAGAGGGAGGACCTGGCTTTCTTAACCGGGCATGGCGAATTGAACCAGTGGGAAGTGGCCGATATCAGTAACAGCCTGCTCCCTGATTTTAATGTGTTTAGGATCACCTCTGAACAACTGTCTGAAGCCCCTTCAAAATATTCGGTATTAATTATAGCCGGCCCGGAAAAGCCGTTCCCTGAAAAGGATAAATTGGCAGTCGACCAGTATATTATGCAGGGAGGCAGGGTAATGTGGCTGGTCGAGCCGGTAAAGGTAAGCCTCGACAGCCTGGCTCAGGGGATGATGACAGTGGCTTTCCCGCGCGACCTGAACCTTACCGACCAGTTGTTCCATTACGGAGTCAGGGTAAATAGTGATTTGTTGCAGGATGTTATGTGCCTTAAAAAGATGGTTAATGTTGCACCATTGGGGAACCAGCCTAAATTTACACCGCAAAACTGGTATTATTCCCCCTTGTTAACACCTGCCGACAATCATCCGTTAAGCCGTAACCTTAATGTGGTTGCAGCCGAGTTTGTTTCGTCTGTCGACACTGTTTCAGGGAATGGCAATATCAGGAAGTCGGTAATTCTAACCACATCCCCGTATTCCTTTAAAGTAAATACGCCAACCGGGGTAAGCCTTAGGAATATTGACAACCCGCCTGCACGCGAACTGTTCAATACATCGTTTATCCCTGTAGGGGTATTGCTGGAAGGCCGGTTCTCATCGGTTTTCAGTAACAGGATGGTTAAAAACCTCGGCTATTCAGAATCATCTATCTTAACCGAAAGCAAACCCACTAAAATGATCGTTATTTCTGATGGGGATATAATTGCCAATAAAGTCCGCTATTCGGGCTCCTCGCCTTCAATACTTCCCCTGGGGTACGACCGGGTGTCGCAGCAAACCTTTGGTAATAAAGAGTTTCTTTTAAGCGCAATAAACTACCTGTGCGACGACCGGGGGATTATGTTCCTGCGGAACCGGGCAATCAAGCTCCGTGTGCTCGACAAAGTTAAACTGAGGGAGGAAAAAGCCTATTGGCAATGGTTGAATGTTGTGTTACCCATAATTCTGATAATTATTTTCGGAGTAGTTTATAACACAATTCGCCACCGTAAATTTTCCCGTTAAAAAAACCTGTAAAAAACGCCCTTTTATCAATAGGTAAATAAAGGTAAAGTTTGTATATTCGTGTACTTGAAATAAGTAAAAATGATGCCGGTTGCCTGCTTCTTCATAGTGTAGTACCGGCTGAGCAATCCTTTTGCCCACATTAACAGCTTATTTACAGAGTATTGAATATTCAGAAAATTAAATAAAAGCCAATGAAATTTGTAGTTTCAAGTACCGAGTTACTGAACCATCTGACAGCTATCAGCAAGGTTATTAGTAGTAAAAACACCATGCCTGTCCTGGATAACTTCCTTTTCCAGCTAGCCGGTGCAGAACTGACGATAACAGCTTCCGACCTGGAGTCAACCCTGATTACAAGTATGGAACTTGATAATGTTGAGGGAGAAGGAGTTATTGCTGTACCTGCCAAACTCTTAATTGATACGTTGAAAGAATTCCCTGAACAACCACTTACCTTTCAGATTGATGCCAATTCATTTTCAATTGAAATATATTCTGAAAATGGGAAGTTCAGCATTGTTGGGCAGGATGGGGAAGATTTCCCGGAATTACCAACATTGGATGAAGAAGCTACCTCGTCAATCAATGTGAACCATAGTGTTTTACTGAATGGAATAGAGAAAACACTGTTTGCTACAGCTGATGATGAGTTGCGTCCTGTAATGAATGGGATTTATATAGAGCTTACGCCTGAATTTATGAGTTTCGTTGCTTCTGATGCCCACAAACTTGTCCGATACCGGAGGGCAGATGCAAAAGCTGAAATCGAATCATCATTCATACTGCCTAAAAAACCTGCAGGGTTGCTCAAAGGCCTGCTGCCTAAAGAAGAATTTGATGTCAAACTGGAATTTGACGATAAGAATGCCTTTTTTACATTGAGTAAATTTAAGGTGATATGCCGGTTGGTCGAGGGTAATTACCCAAGCTACAGTTCGGTTATCCCGACAAATAACCCGAATGCAATGGTTATCGACAGGCTGGTGTTTTACAATACCGTCAGGCGTGTATCGGTTTTCTCAAACCAGGCCAGTAACCTTATTAAGTTGCATATTTCCGGGAACCAGTTAATTGTTTCCGCACAGGATATCGATTTCTCGATTTCGGCAGTCGAACGGCTTAATTGCCAGTACGAAGGCGATGAGATAGAAATAGGGTTTAAATCTACTTTCCTGCAGGAGATTCTGTCAAATATTTCCAGTACCGAAGTTAAACTTGAATTAAGCGACTCGACACGGGCAGGGCTGCTATTGCCTGAAGAAAAAGAAAACGAAGACGAAGATGTTTTAATGTTGCTTATGCCAATGATGATAAACGTTTAAATTAATATTTTCTGTTTATAGGAGCAGGTATCCCTGAAGCCATTCTTTTATTGATAGGTAATTTATGGAATATGGTTTTAAGGATACCTTTTTATTTAAAAATAATGGTATGTAAAGGCATCGATTTTCAACATGATTAACCTGCAAATCGATATATTTAAATTTATCTCAGGTTGCATAGTGGTTGAAAAGCCACGGAAAAGTAATCCTGACAATTCGAAGATTGTAATTATTAACTGATAAAATTATAACGAGTGGAACTTCAGCTAAAAAACCCATTGGTATTTCTCGACCTTGAAACAACAGGAATAAATATTGTCACCGACCGGATTGTAGAAATTGCCCTGGTAAAAATCAACCTGGACGGTTCGGAAAGTGAAAAAGATATGCGTATTAACCCTGAAATGCATATACCCGAAGAGTCGACCAAAATACACGGCATATCTGATGAAGATGTGAAAGATGCACCGACTTTTAAAGAAGTTGCCAAATCATTAGCCAGGTTTATTGAAGGGTGCGACCTCGGAGGGTTTAATTCCAACCGGTTTGATATTCCGCTCCTGGCAGAAGAATTCCTGCGTGCCGGGGTCGACATCGATATGAAAAAACGGAAGTTTATTGACGTACAGGCTATTTTCCATAAAATGGAAAAACGGACGCTGGCTGCAGCGTATAAGTTTTATTGCAAAAAGGAACTGACAAATGCCCACAGTGCTATGGTTGACACAAAAGCTACTATTCAGGTGCTTCAGTCTCAACTGGATATGTATAAAGGGGTTGAATATGAAGACAGTAAAGGCGTAAAATCAGTGCCGATAGTAAATGACATAGATAAATTAAGCGAATTTTCTTCGTACAACCGGAATGTTGATTTCCTGGGGCGGATAATTTATGATGAAAATGGCGTGGAAGTATTTAATTTCGGGAAAAATAAAGGCGTACCGGTCGAAAAGGTACTGCTTGAGCAACCCGGTTATTTTGGCTGGATTATGAATGGCGAATTCCCGTTGTTTACCAAGAAAGTGCTGACTAATATTAAACTTAGGATGAAAGGTAAATAGAGGAGTTAAAGCCCGTGGACAGAGGCTGCTGTTTAGAGTACAATTTAAACAGCCTCTAACTTTAGGCATCAGGTATGAAAATAATTTGTATTGGCAGGAATTATGTGGCTCATGCTCGTGAGTTGAATAATGAAATACCCACTGAGCCGGTGGTGTTTATGAAACCCGATTCGGCTATTTTAAGGAATAACGACCCTTTTTATATCCCTGGTTTTTCGAAAAATGTACATTACGAAATTGAGCTGGTGGTAAAAATCGGACGGCTTGGGAAGAATATTGAAAAACGGTTTGCTCACCGGTATTACGATGAAATAGGCCTTGGGGTAGATTTTACAGCTCGCGACTTGCAGTCGGAGCTCAGGGCAAAAGGGTTACCCTGGGAAAAAGCAAAGGCTTTCGACAGGTCTGCTGTGCTGGGGAATATTTTTTTACCCAAAAGCCGGTTGCCAGACATAAATGCAGTACGGTTTTACCTGGATATAAATGGAAAAACGGTACAAAAAGGCAATTCTTCTTTAATGATTTTCTCAATAGACACAATTATTGAGCATGTTTCACGATTCTTCACTTTAAAAATGGGCGACCTGATTTATACGGGCACCCCGGCCGGTGTAGGCCCGGTAAAAATTGGCGACTGCCTGGAGGGGTACCTTGAAGGGCATAAACTACTCGATTTTATGATTAAGTAGTGTTTGTACATAAAGTCCGCCTTCTGCGTTACTCTTGGATGAAAGATTTTAGCTGAAATACAGCATGTTTTTTTACCCCCGGTTCCATGCTGCCCTCTTTTACCAGAATGGGACATTTTTCCTTAAAATGGGAGTAACGGGCGGGAGCATGGAAAGAGGTGTGGAAGTTTCTTTCCGGCCATGGATAAATAGCTATTACTTTTGAAAAAGCAAAGGGCTCCCAATAAATTATAACTGTAGCAAAAACAGGTAATAGGACATCGTACCCCTGCCTGGGTTTTATCCGGAATACAACTTTTTTACTCTACGAATAGTTGCCGCATTGTGTTGTAATATACTGGCTGTGAGCGACAAAGGTATTGTATTAAGGCATAGCCAAGGATGAATGAACCCAGATAAATTATGTATTTATAGTAATAGGCCAGTAAACCTGTATTTTAGCAGCCAAATGCCACCTGCTAAAATATTAAGGTGCTACCCTTATGCCTGCCGGAATAATTAGGAACAGTTTTTTTTTAGCAGGGGAATATTAGAAGGCTTGGTTTTTGCCTTGAAGGGGTGGTTAGTAATAAGGCAAACTCTAAAAAGCTGTTAGGAAATTTGTTTTTGGGGATTATTCTGATGATTGATAGAATTTGTTAGTGTAAGATTATTTACCTTTATCGAGTGGTGAATAGAAATAAATTGTAAGTTATAATGTTTAAAAACAGGAGCATACGAATGAGGCTTACCCTATGGTTTTTAATTATAGGATTGTTCCCGTTGACGTTAAGTATTTTAATCCCATCTATACAGAAATTTGATGTAGTTAAGTATAATAGTACGCAAAAACTGACTGCCATAAGAGATTTGCGGGTTGAGCAACTTCACAGATGGTTATCTGAAAAACAACTCAGCCTGAAAACCCTTTCTGAAGATAATGACTTGATTAAACTGGCCGATTTTTATGATGATAATTTACAGGCGCCTAAAGCCAGGGATATATACAATAATATTAAGAATGAACTTAAATCTTATATTGGGCACTACAAAGAATACATCGAGATATTTATAATAAACCCGAAAACCGGCAAGGTAATTATCTCTACCGACCCGGCTTCACTTGGCGAAGATAAATCAAAAGACATTTATTTCACAGAGCCTCTGAAAACCAGGGGGAATTATATCAAAGACATTTATTTCGATAATAAACTGCAAAAGCACACAATGGCTTTTGCGTCACCAATCATTGACAAACGGTCGCTGAATGCAGAAAAGCCTATTGCCGGGATACTGGTTGCAACCATCGACTTAAAAAATTCATTGTATGTTTTACTTCAGGACCGGACGGGCTTGGGTGAAACGGGGGAGTCGCTGATTATTAATAAAAATTCTGTTGCTTTAAATGAGCTGAGGAGTTATGTAAATGCCCCTTTAAACCTGAAAATAAATTCCAGGGCTGCAGCTTTGGCGTTAAAAGGGGAAACAGGGATTATTGAATCAACGGATTATAATAACAGCGATGTGCTGGCTGCCTATACTTTTATCCAGTCAATAGGATGGGGGTTCATTACAAAACAGAATGTAGATGAAATTTATGCACCTATCCGTGCTATGCTGGTTAATTACGCGGTTTTATTCCTTATCTCCCTCATTCTGCTGGTTTTGGTAGCATCAGTGGTTGGAAGGTCAATTTCCAAGCCAATTGTAAACATGGCTATGGTCTCTGAAAGAATTGAAAAAGGCGACCTCTCTGCCCGCAATGAAAAAATAACTACGGATGAATTGGGCTTCCTTGCCAGGTCGTTTAACAAAATGGCCGAGGTTATTTCCTCAAAATTTGAGATACAGGAAAATGTGTCGGCAATATCAACTACCATGATGGAATTGGTTGATATGGATGAGTTCAGGAATAAACTGCTTGTAAAACTGATGTCGATTACCGAGGCCAGCATGGGGGCATTCTATGTCCTTGATAAAACTAAACATCAATTTGTCCATTTCACCTCTATCGGCACCAATCCCAGCCTGTTACAACCATTTGATGCGGAGAGTCCTGAAGGCGAGTTTGCCAAAGTGCTTAAATTTAAGGAAATAACCCATATAAAGAATATTCCGTATGACTCTGTTTTCAGATTCAAAACGTCAGCCGCCGATATAAACCCCCGTGAAATTATTACCCTGCCAATACTTGTAGATGATGCTGTTGTTGCAGTTATTTCGCTGGTTAATATAAAAGAATTCAATGTAAACAGTATTGAAATACTCAACCAATCATTAATTAACATCAATACGGCATATTCACATATCCTTGCTACCGAAAAAACACGGTCGCTTGCCGAGCATCTTGCCAAAGTAAACGAACAACTGGAAGCCCAGACCAAAGAAATTTTAAATAAGTCGGAAGAGCTGCAAAGGTATACCCTTGAATTGAACAGGCAGAACCAGGAATTGGATACCCAACGGCTGCATGTTGAAGAAGCCAACAGGCTAAAGAGTGAGTTTGTCTCAAATATGAGCCACGAATTAAGGACTCCGCTAAATTCCATAATGGCACTGTCGAGGGTATTGATAATGAGGTCGAAGGACCGCATTACCAATGAAGAGAAGGAATACCTGAAGATTATTGAACGGAATGGGAAACAGCTCCTTTCATTGATAAATGATATTCTTGACCTTTCAAAGATTGAAGCCGGCAAACTGGATTTAAATATTTCAAAAGTATCGATAAAATCGTTACTGGAAACTATTAAGGAAAACCTGCATCAACTGGCAGTAGACAAAGGGTTAAAAATATCGTTACAGGTGCCCGGCGATATGCCGCTTATTGAAACCGACCAACTGAAGTTGAACCAGGTTATTCAAAATATAGTCGGTAATGCCATTAAATTTACAGACAAAGGCGAAGTAAAGATTATTGCCAGTAAAACGGATGATGGACGCATTGCAATTGTTGTTAAAGATACAGGCATTGGAATCCCCGAGAAAGACATACCGTACATTTTTGAAGAGTTCAGGCAGGTTGACGGCACAATTTCCCGCAAATTTGAAGGTACCGGGCTGGGGTTGGCTATTGCTAAGAAAACCATTAAGCTACTGGGTGGCGACATCAAAGCCAGCAGCCGGTTAGGTGTAGGTTCTACATTTACCATAACCATCCCATTGGTAAGCCGGGGCGAAATTAAACCCAAGCAGGTTACTTACTACAAGCCGGGGAATAAAGAGAATGGCAGGAAAAGTATATTGGTAGTAGACGATGACCCTGATGTTTCTTCAAAACTGAGTAAGGACATTACAGAAGCCGGGTACAAAACAATTATTGCATCATCGGGGGCAGAGGCATTGGAACTGGCTGAGAAATACCATCCGTCTTTGATTACCCTTGATATAATCATGCCTGAAATGGACGGGTGGGAAGTGCTTGGGCAACTAAAGGAAAATCCAAAAACAAAAGATATACCGGTTATAGTTGTGTCCGTTTCAGATGACCTGAAAACGGGGCTTGCCTTAGGTGCGGTAGGGCATATTTTTAAGCCGGTAGATAAAGATAAGCTAATTGCCAAAATAAATAATGTAGTCAGGGTATCAAGTTCACTCTTATTAGTAGACGATAACGACCTCGACCTCCAGCTCATGGCTTATAAGTTGAAATCCAATAAGTGGGAGGTAAATACGGCAAGTGGCGGTAAAGAGTGTATTGACCTGCTGGAGAAGAATGTCCCGGATGTACTGATACTGGATTTATTGATGCCCGAAGTTGATGGGTTTCAGGTTTTAAACCATATACGGAGCCAGGAAAAAACAAAAGGCCTGCCGGTAATAATTATTACATCTAAAAACCTGACTGAACAGGAAAAACACGAATTGGAAAAAAAGGCTTCGAAAGTCCTGATAAAAAGCCAGACCTCGTTATACGAGATGCACGAAGAAATAAACCGTATAATTTCGGGATTGACGGGCAGCCCTAAAACTGAGGGTGATGCTGTTGAAAAAGAAATATCCGGCAAGGAAAAAAATAAAGAGGCAACGCTGGTTGTTGTAAAGAACCCCGAAGCGGATATTGACGAATTATTAGCGACTTTGAAAAAAGAGGGGTACCGGCTTGAAGTTGTGGACGAAGTACAGCAAAACATCAAAGACCTATCCCCCTCGGGTATTATCCTTTCGGTTGAAATACCAGAGATGGGTAATTTTATTGCCCTTGAACGTTTACAGGGAATCGAGGAGCTGAAAAATACCCCTGTCCTGATAATCACAAAAAAAGAATTTAAAAACCAGGAAGCATCCGGGTTTAATATGCATTACCTGCAGTATTTCAGGTACGATAAGAACTATCCGCATGGGGTAATTGATAAAATACAGCTAATGTTAAACCCTCCTTCAAAGACTCCTCAATCCGATATCGCAACTGCTGAAAATGGGAGTAGTAACCTCGATAAAGGGGATGGGCAAAGTAATGTTAAGCGGGCCTTGAAAGAAGGCGCCCGTATATTGGTTATTGAAGACAATCAGGATAACAGGGTTTCAATATCTGCCATCTTAAATGGGCAATATGAGATAATTGAAGCAGTTGATGGGTTAGAAGGGCTTAGAAAAGCACAAACCACATTGCCGGATATTATTTTGTTAGATATTTCGTTGCCATTGATGGATGGGCTTGAGGTTACCAGGATACTGAAGTCAAACGATGAAACAAAAAGTATCCCCGTTATAGCTGTTACGGCACACGCCATGAAAGATGATGAAGAAAGATGTATGGAAGCCGGTTGTGACGGTTATATTACAAAACCGATCGACCCGGAAGAATTATTGGCAAAAATAACCATGGTATTTGAAGATATGGCTTAAGGAAACCTCTAACCTGAATAATTCATGAATTTTAGTCATGAGAAGTCAAAATACAAAGAGTACAGGTAAGCGCAGGTTTTCGACTCACAGGAATAGCCTAAGCTATTTCGAGAATCGGAAAGTGAGCATTGCCTTTAATCACAGTAGTTTGGCTTCGCAATAGAACAATTTGTGAATTATTCAGGCTAAAAACTACTATGAGACTGTTTTAAAAATTATGCCTACCGCAGGCAGGCTTTACATTTATTATGTGTCTCTTTCCGTCATATTTTAGCAATTTATCGTTAAATGACAGTGTTGTATTCGCCTCCAGATTGCTTTACCTGACAAAAAAAAATACACTATAATAATTCCAAGAAACAAAATTCAGTTCAGCTTCTTAGTTAAACATATTATCTTCCACAATCCTGCAAATAGTGTGGTATACAGGCAGGTGGTATTCCTGTATTCCGGGGGTACTCATAGAAGGGGCACAAATTGCAATGTCACAATATTGTTTCATTACACCCCCGGTTTGACCTGTCAGCCCAATCACCTTTAGCCCTTTAGCCTTTGCGGTAATTGCAGCATCCACAACATTTTGTGAATCCCCCGAACTACTTATGGCAATTAAAACATCGCCTTCCCTGCCATAGCCTGCCACTTGCTGGGCAAAAACAAGGTCTGCACCAATATCGTTAGAAATTGCAGAAAAGAGGGACGTATGTGCATTTAAAGAAATTGCAGGCAAGCCACCTTCCAATTTCCCGGCTATGTATGCACCCCTTTCCCCGGGGATGGATTTAAGGCTGGCGGCAAGGCCTTTATCGAGAGGCCTTTTTTTTGCAAACGACTTCATAAGCTCACCAACGATATGGCCCGAATCAGCACAACTGCCACCATTGCCACACACCAGGAGCTGCCCATTATTTAAATAACAGCCAATAACTGAACTACAAGCCTCCCAAATGTCATTTTTACAAGGTTCAAGGGCAGGATACCGCTTAATTAAGTCGTTTAAGATTGTTTCCCCTTTCATTTCTTTGTTTTTTTAATTTAGGCATGAAAAAATACTCCTCCCAATAAGATTCAAATATAAACAAAAAGGATTATTCGATTTACTTTGCCGGCATACACGGTAAAAATAAATAAAAACATCGTTTTAGTGCAATAAATCACCTCCCCTTCAATATAAATATTTTTTCATATCAGCCACACAGTCATTAGCTTTACTCAAAAAAAATAATGGATGGGATTATTACATCTGTTCAACGAATGTCGGTTCATGACGGCCCGGGGATAAGGTCAACCATTTTCATGAAAGGTTGCAACCTCCGCTGCAGGTGGTGCCATAATCCTGAGACTTTTTCTTTTGCCCCGGAGCTGGAATGGATAAAAACAAAGTGTATTGGCTGCCAGGCATGCCTTGATGTTTGCCAAACAGGTGCCCTTAGCCTGATAAACGGCAACATAAGTTTTCATAAAGGGGGATGTACCGCCTGTTTCGACTGCATCCCTGAATGCTACCCTGAAGCACTCCATAAAATTGGCAGGAGGGTAACACCCGAAAGCCTCTTCGGTGAAATAGAACAGGATTTCCCCTTCTTCGAAGAGTCAGGTGGGGGCATTACCATTTCAGGCGGCGAGCCTATGTTGCAAAAACTTTTTGTAATTAGCATATTGAAGCTTTTCAGAACCGGAGGTATCCACACTGCATTAGATACAAACCTCAGCGTTCCCTGGAAACATTACGAACAGCTACTGCCCTATACCAGCCTGGTCATGGCCGACCTGAAGGCAATGGACAATGAACTCCATGAAAAATGGACTGGCGGAGATAACTCCACCATTATCCGGAACATCAGGAATCTTGACGAGTCGGGAACCCCCTATTTTATAAGGACCCCTTTTATACCCGGATTTAATGATTCTGAAAAAGAATTCAGGAGTATAGCCGGTTTATTATCGACACTGAAAAATATGAAACGGTTTGACCTTCTCCCATACCATCCGTTAGGGAACTGGAAATATGTTAACCTCGGGGTCGAAAACCCGTTGGAAGGGGTAACCGCCCCTGCAAGCAGGGATATACAGAGATATGCCTCTATTCTTGAAGAATATGGCATTAATTATCAGGTCAACTAAAAAACACAGGAAATGAGTACAAAAAGCACAAACAAATTCAGGTATCAGGCGAGAATAGAGGGACTTAAACGTAAAAAGCTTTTACAAACAAAAGAAAAAATTGCCGTTGAGGGGCTGCTTGACGAGGATGATTATGGCAGGGTGGTTCCGCCTAAAGATTCCTGGGAAAGTATCCCAAACCATCCTGACGGGTCGTTTTACGGGTTAGAGGGATGGACAAACAACTTTTGCAGCTTAATGGAATCGCATCCGGTATATGTTGATCCGAATGATGCTTTTGCCGGCCGTTGGATGTATTTTATGTCGAGGATGCGGGCAAACAAATGGAACCCCGATTACCCTTACAACCATCTGAAAAAAGATATTGCTAAATACGATATCATAAGCGGGATTGGCGATGATGCCCATTTTGCCCCCGATTATCAATTGGGGATACGCCTAGGTTGGCAGGGGATACTTGATAAGATACATAAATACCGGAAAATAAATACATTGCCCAAACAGCAGTTGTTTTACGATGCCCACGAAAGGGCGGTTAAAAGTATCCAGGGGTGGATAAAAAGGCATATCGAAAAAATTAAAGAATTGGCAGAGGCTGAAAATGATGCTGCCCTAAAAGAAAACCTGTTGGAGATGGCAGAAGTGAACCGCCGGATTGTTTACAATGCACCTCAAACGTTAAGGGAAGCCTGTCAGTGGATAATCTGGTACCACCTGGCATCACGGACGTATAACCGCGATGGCGCAGGAGGGCAGATTGACGAGTTGTTAAGGCCTTTTTATGAGAAAGATTTAGCCGCAGGGAGAATAGGCCGCGATGAAGCAGTTTATTACCTGGCCTGTTTTTTAATTAACGACCCGGTTTACTGGCAACTGGGCGGGCCTGATGAAAACGGGGGCGACTTAACCTCAGAGATATCTTTCCTGATACTGGAAGCTGCGGACAAAATAAATACATCGTTGAATATTACTGTAAGGGTACACGATGGGCTAAACGAAAAACTTTTTCAAAAATCGTTGGAATACCTTGTCGGGAATAAAAATGGCTGGCCTCGTTTCTCGGGTGATAAAGCCCTGGTTAGAGGGTTTATGAACAATGGGTTTGATATTCAGCTTGCCCGCCGCAGGATTGCTGTCGGATGTAACTGGATGTCGCTGCCGGGGCAGGAATATACTATGAACGACCTTGTGAAGGTAAACATGGCAAAAGTGTTTGAAGTGGCTTTTGATGAAATGGTTTCCAATAAAACACAGGTGCTTTCAACCCATTCTTTATGGGTGCTTTTTAAGGGTCATCTGGCAAAGGCGGTGCATACGGCGGCAGGCGGTATCAGGCACCACCTGAAATACCAGAAATACAACGAACCGGAGTTAATCCTCAACCTGCTGAGCCATGGGCCATTGGAGAAAGGGCTTGACGTCAGCGATGGAGGTGCCGCCTATTACAACCTGGCTATAGATGGTGCCGGGCTGGCTATTGTAGCCGACTCGTTTGCAGCACTCGAGCAACGAATTGAAAAAGAGGCAAAAATACCATGGGAAGGGATAGTATACCATCTCAAAACCAATTTCGATGGCACTGAAGGGGAGCGGGTAAGGCTACTGATGAAAAACAGCGGACGATACGGGCAGGGCAACTCTTTGGGTGACGAATGGGCAAAAAAAGTGTCGGGAGAATTCACCAGGCTCGTACGCCGGGAATCCGGCTCAAAAGGAAATCATCTTTTTATCCCCGGATTCTTTTCGTGGGCAAACACAATAGGTTTTGGGCTGAATGTAGGGGCAACACCCAATGGGCGTAGGAGTAAGGAGCCAATCTCACATGGAGCTAACCCTACCCCCGGGTTTTTGGTGGATGGCGCATCGTTAGGGCTGGCAAGGGCAATTGCCGGAATACAACCGGGGTATGGCAACACAGCCCCCATGCAGTGGGAACTTGACCCAACCCTGGCAAGCAAAAACCACCTGAATATGATCGGCTCCATTATTAAAGCCCATTTCAATATGGGCGGGACTCTAATAAATGTAAATATAATGGACAAGGAGAAAATACTGGAAGCACACAAAAACCCGGCACAATTCCCGGAACTGGTTGTCAGGGTTACAGGGTTCACAGCCTATTTTTCAATGCTGACCCCTGAGTTCAGGCAACTGGTTGTCGACCGCATACTGGAAAATTAGAGGCTGTTTTAAAATATCTTATGATTCCTCTTCTGGTATTCCAACGGTGTAATCCCATAATGTTTTTTGAATACGCGGTGGAAATAAGGGACATTGTCGAATCCGCAATCATAGCATATTGTTTTGATTGGAGAATTTGTCATGATTAGTTGTTGTGAAGCAAATCTTAATCTTGCTTTATTGACCGTTTCCGTGAGAGTCTGTTTTAGGAATTTTTTTAACGTGCGGTTGATGTGGTCCGGCGAGCGTCCTGCCAATGCAACAAATTCTTCTGTGCCTCTTTTAAATCGTTCGGGTGAGTTGTAGTTCTCTAAAGCATAAGCAAGCCAATGCGGAATATGCAGGTACTCCGACCTTAGTGAAGTAATTAACCTGAAAATATGCAACATGATAAAATCAAGGTGCAAAAAATCACGGGGTTGCCCGATGAGCCGGTCGGCAAGTGCCGAAACTTCATTTAATTGCCCGGGGGCCAGCTGGCAGGTAAAAGGTATTTTTTTGTTACTCCAGAAAAAAGAATCAGAACCGGGAAAATACCTTTTCCTGAAGAAATCCAGGTTTTCTTTTCGAAAAGCAATATTGGTTATGACCATGTTCATGCCCGGTTTCCCTAATTTAAAAGTATGCATATCCGATGGACGGATCATAAAAAGAGACCCGGGTTGAAGAGGTACCTCTGCCCCGTTTATTACATGGATCCCGGCCCCCTGTTTTATCCAGAATAGTTCTGCATAATTATGACAATGGTAAACAAGGCCGTTTTGTGACGAGATGGTTGTCCTGGCAATATGGAAAGCCTCCCGGCTGTCGAGCAGGAAGCTGTCAAGTAAAAGCCTTTTTAACGGTTCTGTATTTTGAATATCGTTACTCACGGGTAAAAACCCTAAAATTACTCAATTAACTGTTATATCCCTTCGAAAATCCCATTTTAAACAACTTCATTGAATAGGTAGCAAAGAAATGAAATAGCATTGTTATGAAATTATTTATATACTTGTATTCATAAGTACAAATGTCATTAAATTTAATCCTTTTATGAAACCTTCCTTCCTAAAGTTATTATTGTTTTTCGCATTTATCACAGGATACAGTTTTGCCGGCAATGTAACCATTATTGACACCTCCCATTACAGCAATGTCCTGGGTGAGATTCGGAATTACCGTATCTTTTTGCCTCCGGGGTATGAAGAAAATCCGCAGAAAAGGTATCCGGTTATATATTATTACCATGGCTGGTCGCAGCGTTATTTTGGCGATACCAGGCATTCGTCAACAGGGGTTGATAAAGGGGCCGACAACGGCGGCGACAACCTTGCCAATTTTGTTAAAAACCACGATGTAATTGTTGTGAAGCCCGATGGCTATAACCGCCGCCCTGATGAGGATTATTATTTGCGGCCATACAACGTGAGCCCTGTTGAAACCTATCGGCAATTCCCGTTGTATTTCCCTGAATTGGTAAATTATATTGATGCCAACTACCATACTATTGCCGATAGGGGGCACAGGGCAATTTCCGGCCTTTCGATGGGAGGGTTTATGACTTTTTGGATTGCGGGGAAATACCCGGGACTGGTTTCGGCAGCAGGGAACTTCTGTGGTTCTACCGAATTTTTTGTAGGGCCGGAAAACAGCCCTGTTGAATACCGCCACCTGGATATGTATGAGAATTACGCCGGGGTAAATGTACGCCTCAATTATGGCGATAAAGATTTTATCCGTTGTTATCATAAAGACATGAACAAGGTGTGGACACAGGTGATGGATAACTACGAATACAAAATTTACGATGCAGCCCATTCAACTTGCGGGCTTACCGAAATGTATAAATTTATCCTTGAAACATTTGAAAACCCACCCGCAAAACCTGAAAAATGGGGGCACGTGGATGTTTACCCTGATTTCTCCGTTTGGGGCTACAACGTGAGTTCTGACCGGGATTTGCCGGGGTTTACAAAAATGGAAAATGTTAGTGCAGATGGTTTCCGGATAGCTGTAAGGGAATTTTTACCGGATGGGGGCCTAATGCCTTATGTGAAGCTTTCGGTAACAACTGCCCCGATTTATGAAGAGGGCCAGGCTTATTTAATCAACGACTTTAACCTGGTGAATGGGGCGGCTTCGCAAAAAGCCATCCGAAGTGATGAAAATGGCCGCTTGAAGATAATCCTTGACGGAAGCCTCCACGAAATAGGGATCACTAAAAAGGGGGGGATACCGGTTATTTCTGTTGTTTCTTTTGAAATTGAAGATATGCCCTGGGCAACACAGCGGAAAGATGTTTCTGTTTCGGTAAAACTATTGAATAAAGGAATAAGAATTGCGGAAAATGTGACGGCTGAGTTATCGGCTTTCAGGGAAAGCACCAAAATAGTAAAAAGTAAATCAGCATTTGGAAGTATTGATGTGAATGAAACGAAAGAGTCACAAACTCCTTTTGTATTCAATGTTTCATCAGACAGCATTGAAATAGTAAAATTCAAACTTACGGTACAAGACAAAAATAACAACGTATGGAATGAATCTTTTGAAATTCCGCTGATGCCCGGCAAGCCGGAAATAGAAGGATTTATTATTGCCGATGGCAGGGAAGTTACAGTGGCAGATGCCGGAACGTATTCGTTGACAACAATTCTTGGCAATGGTAACGGCGATGGCATAGCCAATCCGGGAGAGTCGATTGTACTGCTTGCAAAAGATGGTGGCAAACTGTGGCGCACTTTCCTGTACTCTTCAGACACTTTTATAAATCCGTTTGGACTGAACGACAGGGAATCAGACAATTGGGGCAGATACGACCATGCTGGGGCTTCTGCGAAATATTCTGTGCCAATGATTGCTTCCGGTTGCCCTGAAAACCATCAGGTAGAGTTTTTTGCAGAGTACTGGCTGCCCGATTACCCCAGCCATATCATTAAAAGGGGCAGGATAAAGCTCAGGGTTTCGGGGAAAGATGAAACACCGCCAGTTTTACAGTGGGTGAAGGTAACCGGGGATAATACCATCCAGGTAAAACTATACGATGGTTCTAAAATACAGCAAGTAAAAGCTACGTTTACCTTCAGGGCAGATTTGAATACTTTTTTTGAAGGAAACCCGGGCTTTAAAGGAAACCTGAATGGCATTGTATTGAATGACGAAGGGAAAACAGGCGATAGGGCCGAAGCTGATAATGTATTCAGCCATAGGCTCCCTGAGCAGGGATTTGGCCTCTTTTCGGTTGAAATTGAGGCAACCGATTCTTTCGGTAATACAATGGTGGAAAAGTGGCCGGGTACTTGTGCATTGTATTAAACGATAGATTGAAAAAAGCACGGTTATGCCCCTCTACTCGAAATTTACAGGAAAGCCCCCCACAACTTACCCCCCCCTGTTATTTCTTATTCATAATGAAATCTACATTTTATCTATTAATCCTAAGTATTAATTATCTGTTGTATCAAATCTGGTAAATTTGATGTATTAAAATCCGCTTGTAAATAAAAAGGATGGTAAATTTCTTCCTTTCGTTTTATATAAGCTGTGGTAAGTCCTGCTTTTTTTGCTCCAAATAAATCCCAATCATGTGTTGCAACCATTACAATATCCTCTGTTTGCAATCCTTCTTGTTTAGCTCCTGAGAGATAAATATCCTTAAAGGGTTTATTATTCTCGAAAAATAGATTTTCTAAAGCAACTTCTGCTAATTCTCCAAAATTTCTGTACTCGTCCATAATTCCCATTATACTGGAACTGTATAATAATTTTGTGAACCAATATTTCAGAACATACTTATCATCAAAGTGCTTATCAAACTGTTCCTTAAGTAGATACATGTTTAATAAGGTTTCGTTCATGTCGAAGAATACTGCTTTTTTCATACTATACTATCTACATATTTTCATCAAATGATTCTGTTTGCAGTGTCGCTTTCAATCCATTTTTTTTGTGTCAAATTAAAATTATTCAGGCCCGCTTGCTTTCTAAAAGGTGTCGAATTCGACAAGTTTAAGATTTGGGTTATGTAGAGTTTCCCATTACCATACCAAAGTGTTTCAATCACCGGTTCCGCCACCCCGGGTACCCGGGGTCAGATTTGGCACTGCGTACCATCCGAACGCTTAGTTATTAGCGGTTCGTTGTTTTCTGACTGTCGGTTTTTATTAGTTATTTTCTTCGTAGTAATATGAATGGTCAATTCCTTTCATAAACATTTCGCGGTCATTTATTTTATCGGTTAATGAGTTTTTCAACAATTTTTTTAAATCATTGCTGTTTGTTGGGCTTTGCATCATCGCGTTCATATAGTCTCTTTTCCCAATTTTACTCCAATCTACGCATTTTCTCAGGCGTTTTTTCAGTATTAAATCCAACCCCGGGTACCCGGGGTGGCTCTGCCGTTGCCTTCCATAAATGGATGTGCAATATTCATTTCTATATATTTATCCACAATCTCATCAAATGTGCTTTCGGGCATTGCTTCTATTTGCTTTAATGTTTCTCCCAAAAAACGAGATACAGCAAATTGAAAACCACCTTTTGAAATATTTTTTTGCCTAATTTGCCCTGCAAAATCATACAATCCGCCAAACAAATATGCATGTATTTGTTGCAAGCCTTTGATTGTACCAACTTCTATGCTGTTGATAAAGGAACTTTCAAACAATGCATACGCTTTTGATTTGCTTTTCCCGTCTATGCTTTCGTCCCTATAGGTAAACCACTCAATAAACCGGTTTGCCTTTTTGCTTGGAAATTCTTTGCCTAAGGCAATAATACCATTGTAATCCAACATATCGGTTAAACGCTTTTTACCATCCGGTGCAAGAATTTTCAATTGGGTAGTAGCACTAACCACTTGGTTATTTTCTTTCTTCAGCTTAGCTTTAAGATATTTCCAATAGTTACGGGTTTTGGTGTAGTCGTCTTGGTCGGTAAGCACGGCAACAATATCCAATACAGAAAACCACCATTTAGAATTTTCTTCGTCCCAAACAGCACGTACTTCGCGATCGTCAAAAAACCGTATGGATATTTTTTTATTACTCATAATTCAAATGCCGTCTATTCTGTTACTCCAATACTCTCTATTCAAAGTTAAAAATTTATATTTTATCGCTGGTATCTGTGTCTCATATTATAATGACCGCGTAGAGTAGAGCCTGATAACCCTACCAAAATTATATCTTTAAAGATATAACAATGTTCAGGTTATCAGTACCCCCTTCATCAAACCGTACGTGAACTTTTCGCTCATACGGCTTACCGGTAGAGTTCTTCTGTTGACTTTCACAATAATCTACCCAGTCAAAGTATAATCTGTTGGCGAAAACATATCACTATGACTTTCCCTTATTGTTTGGACAACAGCATAACGACATCTAAACTCAGACTATTTTTTTTTATCAGCCAAATAGGACAAAGCCAGTACTGAAAACATCTGGTCTATATTCGTTTCTCTAAAGTAAAGCCCCTTCCCTAACCAAAG
>UOEP01000071.1_pt1 | contig 22999 bp, 17 predicted proteins | sample 1989931 | NCBI WGS metagenome assembly UOEP01 (sample SAMEA4712198, study PRJEB27164) | hydrothermal vent metagenome | biome: marine basaltic hydrothermal vent biome; feature: marine hydrothermal vent; material: mineral | place: Pacific Ocean | collected 2011-06-14/2011-07-23 | depth 1691 m
AGTGCATTGGGGTCGTAATGGCCCACATGCAAATGGCAGTTTATACACCTCAACTCTCCTTCATTCTGGGTGTAGTACAAATGTGCATCCTGCCCCTCTTTTTTGAGAGTCAGGGGGAATAAATTTATATGGCAATTGACACATGACTCTTTGAATACAAAATGCTGAGCCTGGTCCAATGTCGATTTTGCCTCCCAGTTAAAATCGGCACTGTCTTTAAACAGAAACCCATAAATATCTTTCACTCCCAATTTTGCCTTCTCAGCAAGATAGCCCTGCCCTTTTGGTGGCAAATGGCACTCAACACACTGAACATGCACCCCGCTTTTGGTATCGTAATGGACAGACAGCCTCCAGGAATCGAACACATGGGGATGGGTATGGCAGGCCTTGCAAAATTGATCGGTTGATGTAGCGTCTATTGCTTTATGCGAATAAATGGTAACCACAACCCCTAACACAAAGCCTAGAAAAACTACTATGAAGATTTTTTTCTTTAGGTACAATATTAGCCTACTAAACATGCTGATTAGATATTAGTTGGTTTATTCATCAGGCAGATGTAAAAATAGTAAAATTTAAATAGCCTCTGAATAATTGCTTATAAAAAAGAGCGGTATCTTATTTATCTGGAAGCGGTATTGAGATAAAAATGGTTACCGGGAAAGCACCTCTTTTTAAAAGATTATTTGTAAATTATTGCTGAAAACTAAAAATTATGTCCCTGCTACATCAATATCTGAATGACTTCATGCAGCTGTTTTTCCCTGAAGTTTGTGTTACCTGCGGGCAAAAGTTAATCACCCAGGAAGAATACATTTGCCTGAATTGTTTGCACGACCTGCCCCGCACCAATTTCCACAACATGTCAGGCAATTTTGTAGAACAGCTTTTTTGGGGAAGGGTAATAATTGAAAGAGCAACATCGTACTTTTTCTTTAGGAAAGGGAGCAAATACCAGCGGCTGATCCATTTCCTGAAATACAAAGGGTTGAAGGAGGTCGGAGAGTCAACAGGATGGCATTTTGGGCAGGAAATAAAGGCAGGGCAAGTATTTAACGGGGTCGACCTTGTGGTCCCTGTCCCACTGCATTCAAAAAGGCTCAGGGAACGGGGGTACAATCAAAGCGAATGGATAGCAAAAGGGATTGCCGGGGCATTAGAAAAACCGATTGACACGGAGAACCTGCGGAGAGTGGTTTTTACAAATACACAAACCCGGAAAACAAGGTTTGAAAGGTGGCAAAATGTCGATGGGATATTCAACCTGTGCCAACCTCAAAAATTTGAGGGGAAACATATCCTGCTGGTTGACGATGTGGTAACAACCGGGGCGACACTCGAAGCCTGTGCAGTGGCACTTCAAAAAGCCCCGGGCATTAAGGTCAGCATCGCCACTTTGGGCGTTGCGAATTAGCAGGATTGGAAAACTTTGCGACTTTGCCCGGAAGAAGCGGCTTTTCGGGTTTAAAAACGAATTTATCGGTATCAGCTACAATGACCCCAAAGTTACCGAAGCCGGCAAACTAAGGTACGATGCCTGCATTGTTGTTTCCAAAGATATTAAGCCGGAAGGCGGAATAGGGGTACAGGAGGTCAAAGGAGGGAAATATGCCGTATGAAGATTATTGTATGTTGATTTTATTGGATGGGTTACGTTTTCCTGAAAGCCCATCCAACTATCTTCACTATGAGGCCATAAGGGATAATGGAACCAAGGATATAAAAAAACCAGGTTGCCCGGCCGGGTACAATTAGTTTCTTCCCTTTTATCATCCCTTCAATGGCATATCGTGCCACTGTGTCTGCCTCAAGGGTAGTTATTTTGGCAATCATGGAAACATTCTTTAAAGATTCCTTAATTCTTGAGTTTGTTTTAACTCCGTTGGGGTGTATCGAAGTTACTTTCACACTAGTACCCTTGAGTTCGGCATTCAGGGCTCGCGAAAAAAACAAGATATATGTTTTGGTAGCTGCATAAATACTTTTATTTGGGAAAGGGATGAATGCTGCAAAGCTGCTAATATTTAAAATATGTGCTTTTGGGAATTTTTTCAGGTCGCTTAAAAAATAGTATGTAAGTAAGGTTGTTGCCCTAATATTGAGCATGATTATATTGTCCACCTCCTCCGGGCTTTGTTTCTCCATTTCTCCATAATTACCAACCCCGGCATTGTTGATAAGTTTATCTATTTTAAGATTATGCGATTTTGCATAATCATAAACTCGTTTTGGTGCATCTTTTTTGGTGAGGTCAATGGAAAGGAATTTTATATCAATCTGGGTTTTTTCTGCCAGACATGTTACAATTTCCTCAAGCCCAGATTTAGGCAATGCCACCAGGAAAAGGTTTATTTCTCGTTTTGCACACTCTTCGGCTAAAGCTTTCCCGATCCCTTTGCTTGCTCCGGTTATCAGGCAATAATTTCTTTTTGAATTCATTTAACTATTTTTTGATTCCAGCCATACTTTGGTTTTTTTAACTCCTTCACTCAGGGGGGTTATTGAATAACCTAAATTGGTTTTGGCTTTTTTGCTTGTAAGTACCCTGTTTTGGTTATAACGTTTTACCCAGGGCGTAGTAATCAAAGGTTCTATTCCAAAAGCTGCGGCCAAAACGCCCATTATTTTAGAAAAAAGGATCATCAACCATAACGGAAGGTTAAATAGCCTGTAGTGCCTTTCTGTAATTTCCGCCAACAATCCAAAAAACTCGTTGAACGAAGCATTTGTTCCCCCTAAGATATAGCGTTCTCCTCTCTTCCCTTTTTTTAATGCGAGCATGTGCCCTTCAACAATATTTTCTATATAAACATAGTTGCCAATATTCTTTCCATTACCTGGGATGAATCTCCATTTCCCATCGATGTATTTTTTAATTAATAGTGTAACACTATTGCTTTTATTGAGTTGCCCTGGTCCATAAACCCTTGATGGGTTAACAATTACAACATCCAGCCCATTAAGTACAAACGAAAGGCAAAGTTTTTCAGCTTCTCTTTTGGTTTGTTCATATTCAGTAAAGTAAAATTCAGGTGCAGGGCTGTTTTCATCAATTTCCTCATCGGTTTCAGAAGGTTTTAAGGTTCCGGCTGTAGACGTAAATACAACCCGTTTTATCTTATTCTTTAAAGCTGACTCCAATATTTCCCTGGTTCCTTCAACATTTATTTTATAGGGGAGATATTTTTCCTTTGACCAGAGTTTGGTATACCCTGCCAGGTGAAAAACATAGTCGCAACCTTCCATTGCCCTATCTATGGATTTCTGATCTGAAACATCGCCTTTAAATAATACCAGATTTTGATGATCAGGCAATATAGGGTTGTCGGGTGAGCGGACCAATGCATGGATAGTTTCACCTTCGAGCAATAAATGTTTTGTCAGTTCCAGTCCTATAAACCCTGTAGCGCCTGTCAAAAAGTATTTCATCCGGTTTAAATTTTTTATTTCATATCATTGTTTAATTTACAAATTTCATTTCAGGATTATAACGTATAGTAAAAAATTCTGTGGAAACGGAAAGGGAAATATGCATGATTATAGGGATTAAAATTGAACCGGACGTAAGCATAGACAAGCAAGCTATCAAGCCGAAAGGTATTGCTCCTAAAGTTTCTTTCATACCATTTGGAAGGTGAATTGCGGAGTATATGGAAACATTGATTGCTATTGCAGGCCATATCCCAAATGCTTCCACACAGCTTAGCAAGAGTATCCCCCGGAAAAGAAATTCATAACCAATTAGATATATTGCCCATCCGAATGCACTTAATAGAAAAGTATGTACGGTCCAGTTGTTAATCCTCATTTGAGGGTATCGGTAATACATATCCGGGCTTTTGGCTGAAAAATAATTTATGAGTGAAATAAGTAATGGTAACCCAATAACCCAATACCAATTTTCAATGATTTTGTTTATGGAAACCCCAAATTGGTTGAAGTCGATATGCCAAACAGAAGAAAATATTATACCTGGAATCAGGGCAAAAAAAGTAAACCCTGCAATTTTATTGAAAAGGATCTTTTTAATATGAAATAAAGCTTCAGGATACCGTGACACGAAATAGTGATTTAGCCTTTTTGAAGAGGTTAAATAGAAGTAACAATAATAACTAATCAAAGAAATTGAAATGGCGATTACTGCTTTTGTCTCCGGGTATTGTATATTAAAGTCCATATATCTTAAACCGTTTTTTAAATAAGGCCACTTGCTTTTGTAACTTCCACAATTATATTGTTTTAGAAGCATCAATTATTCCATGTTCTTTTTACTTAATGTAGTACCCTGTACTCTTGGAGCAGGGTTATAATTTTAGGACTTAGAGGGTAAACGCCCTGTAATGTTTTGCCTCCGGTCCGAGGGGTAGGCGAGGCTTTTTGTGTTTAATATCCTAATGGTCGAGCCGGTAATACAAAGCCAGCGACAGGACATTGTTAAACTGATTGTTCAGCCAGTAATAATTTGTGGCATGTTCACCGGGCAGCCCCCTGATTGGTAAAAGAGAATAGGCCATGCGTAAATCAAGTTTAAGGTTGTCCAGAATATCAAACTGGAACCCTCCAAATGCCTGCAGGTCGAACTCATTAAATGCATTTTGGTCTTCGACAACAAATTTACCATAATTGTCGTACTCTGTCCCTTGTATCATATAACCAATTGAACCACCAGCAATTACCGATATTTTATCGCTGGTCCTTAGCCCTGCAAGAATAGGCATGTCGATATAGCCAAGCCTCATTATATAAGTATTCTCTTCGGGTTTTTTAGGGTCGTATTTTTTACGCGACCCTTTTTGTGAATATTTCAATTCCATGGCAACAAAAACTGCCGGGGCTATGTCAGTCCGGACATAACCTCCTAAAAGCACTCCGGGTTTATGGTAGCCATTATATAAATCGCCTTTTACCTGAGAGGCATTAAAGCCGCCTAGCAGGCCTCCTTCAAAACGTTGCCCATGTACTGCGGAAATGATAAAGGTAAAAACCGCAACAACCAATAACTTCTTCATAGTCCTCATTTTAACGATTTTAATTTTTCTTTTAAGATTTTCACACCAGTGGATGCTTTTTCCACAATAAATTCAACATTTTTCAGGTAAACATCGGGGCGGTTAGGGTCAATCACAAAGATAGGGATGCCGGGCCTTGAGTAGTCGACCAGGCCTGCTGCCGGATAAACGGCAAGAGAGGTGCCAATGACAACCAGAATATCGGCTTGCTCTACTATTTCCTGGGCTTCGCTAATTGCAGGCACCATCTCCCCAAACCAGACGATATGCGGCCGCAACTGACTACCTTTTTCGCATTTGTCGCCAATTTTAACCTCCCAGTGGCCTAAGGTGTAAATTAAATCAGGGTCTACAGTGCTTCTTACTTTCATTAATTCGCCATGCAGGTGGAGGACATTCGTGCTGCCCGCCCTTTCGTGCAGGTCGTCAACATTCTGGGTAATTACCGTAACATCAAAGTCTTTTTCCAGCCCGGCAACCCCAATATGCCCTTCATTGGGTTTTACTTCCAACAACTGCTTCCGCCGTTCGTTATAAAAACGGTTCACTAATTCAGGGTTGCGCTGCCAGGCTTCAGGGGTGGCAACTTCATAAATATCATAATCCTCCCAAAGCCCGCCCATGTCGCGGAAAGTCTTCAACCCGCTCTCCTGGCTCATCCCGGCTCCTGATAATATGGCTATTTTCTTTTTCATATAGGATTAAAGATAATAAAATATCAGAATTGATAAAACCCGGGAGAGAATTTATAGAGGCAGGAGAGGAATATTGGCAACAGAAAAATTTCCTGAGAAAATGAAGATAGGGGATTCATGCAGAAACCTGCACTTCAAAACCGGCCTCTCTTACTTTTGCGGCAATTTCGTTTAAAATATCCGGTTTGACTTTCTCCAGCCCATCAACAGGCGTATCGCGTTCGATGGTATAAATCATCACCTGCCCGGGATTAATTTCCTGTAACAATTTTAACCATGCCGAGACCTCTTCAGAAGTAGTATTGTCGACAATTTGCCCTTTATAGCTTCCTTTAAGGAAAAGGGTTTGTATGATTACCTTCCCGTTAAAGCTTTTAAGCTGCGCAACAACATTGTTCAAATTAAACGTAATGCGTGGGGAATCCATTAATTGAACGGTTTTTTCAAATGCAGAGTCCAGTTTCTGGATGTTGTCGTCAACCTTCAGTAATGCTTCAAAAACCTTTTTTTTATGTAGTACCGATGCATTTGATAGCACAGCAATCCGTGCTTTGGGTGCATATAAATCCCGTAATTCAATGGTGCTGTCGATTATTTCAGCAAATTGGGGGTGCAAAGTAGGTTCTCCGTTCCCGGCAAAAGTAATTACATCCGGGAGCCCTCTCTCCGCACTCATTTTTTGGAGTATCTCTTCGAGCCGCAATTTTACCTCATCCATGCCGGGCAGGGATACTTTTGAGTCGTACGATTTAGGCGTCCATCCACATTCACAGTAAATACAGTTGAATGTGCATACTTTGCTATCGGTTGGGAGCAGATTTATCCCCAGTGAAACACCCAGCCTCCGGCTTTTAACCGGGCCAAAAATAATCTTATCGAACAAAAAAGTTGCCATTTCAAAAATTAAAACTGCAAAGATAAGGAAAAAGGTTATGCAAGGCGTTTAACTTTACTCTGTGGAGTTAATCTCAGGCCAACCAGGTCTATTCCCGACAATAAATTAATGCCTGGCTTTTTCCCCAATTCAAATGTCCCAAACGTATCTTCCATTTTCAGGGCCTTTGCCCCGTTGATAGTTGCCCATGCCAATAATTCGTTTAACGGGATATCCGGGAAGTGTTGTTGCAGGGTTACCATTTCTGCAAGTATTGAAAGCCTGTGGTTTGAAGCAAGGCTGTCGGTGCCCAGGCAGATTGCCAGTTTTTCTCCCATGAAAAGGCCAATAGGCGGGAGAGTGTTTTCTATGTACAGGTTAGAGTTCGGGCAAATAACAAAAAACAGGAGGACAGGATTTATTTCATTGCGTAAAATTTCCAGGCCGGCTTTGGTTGTATACGTATTATGCACCAAAAGAAGGTGATTCTTCCGTGGAAGGAACTCCAGTACCGACTGAAGTGAATCCTGCCCCGTAGGTTTCCACCCCGCAAGGCTGAGTCCGATGTTATCCTTTAAGTGGCTGGCAATCCCTCCTCCTCCGGTTTGAAAAAACTCATTTTCATCAAGGCTTTCCTGATTATGGATTGAAACAATGCTATTGTTGCTTTCGGCATGTTCTTTAATCAACCGGAACAATGGCTCAGAAACAGAATAGGGCGAGTGTGGCGAAATGGAAGCACGCAGCCTATTCATCTTTAGTTGTTTGTAAATGCCTTCGGCGGTCAGGAAAGCTTTTTCAGCACGTTCCGGGCTAAATCCAAACGCTTCAACAAAAGTATGGTAAAGAATATTACTGTTTTTTTTGACAGTTGTGGAAACAAACGAGTTGGAAACATCGCCAACAGCAATAATGCCCTGCCGATACATCTCCTGGGCGGCATGGCGGATTGCACCGGAGCCGTTAACCGATACTGTATTCCGAAGTTTGTTGATTGCACCGATAAATCCCGGCAGGCCCAGGTGCTCCGGTATTTTTTTGTATAAATGAGATAACTCAAGGTGGCAATGTGCATTGATAAACCCGGGAGCCAATATGCCGTTGTAATATTCAAGGTTGGCTTGTTCCGCCAGTTCCCCTTTTGTGTCGACCAGGTCTAAAATGGTTCCATCATCGTCAAGTACAATAATCCCATTCTTAATCGGGGGGCGGTGTACCGGGAAAATATATGAAGCTGCGATCTTCCTCACTGGTCTTTATTGTTGCCGATGTCTATTGGCCTATCTTCTTTTTCGGAATATTCCTGGTCGATCTGACTAATCTTATCCAGGACTTTAGAATACATTTTTTCAAATTTCTTGGGATAACAGGAATAATAAATCAACGATTCCTCGAAAATAGTATCGGAAATATTGTATTTATGCAAAACCGAATAATAAAAATCTGCAGGTTTCAACCTCACATCTTTTTTATCCGGGTATTGGCGTAATGAATACATTGCATTGGACAAATGAACATCCACCAATATGTCAATCATCTGTTTTTCAGGAATCAGGGGCTTAGGCTTTTTAATCCATTCATCGCTACACGAAGAAAAGGCCAACAGCAAAAAAAACAATATGAATAAACGATTCTTCATATCACGATAATTTTGGGCAAAAATAGGGTACTTACCATAGATTTCAAATTCGTAATCGTTAAATTTTAAGTAGTGTCTCTTAGAAAACGTCAATAACTGCGTTACGCTCATCCTGAAAACAGTCATTTGCAAAAGCAAACTCCTTGATTTTCAAGACTTCACAAGCCTTATTCTTGACACTTTCTAAGAAGCCCCTTGAAAAATATATAGTTTTCTAAGAAGCTCTAAGTAAAGGGAGGTTATTTCCCGAATAAATTCCGGAAAACCTCATCCACTCTACTGGCCTTTTCAATAGTAATGTTGTGCCCTCCTGCATCAAAGCCTTTGTTTAATTTTGGAATAAATATGCGGTTAAACCCCAGCTTGGATGCTTCACTGATGCGCTGTTCGATACGGTTAATGGCCCTGATCTCCCCTGTTAACCCAACCTCTCCGGCAAAACAGGTTTTATGAGGTATCGCAATATCGATATTTGAAGAAAGGATGGAACAGATAACAGCCAGGTCTGTAGCCGGGTCGTCTATCCGGATCCCTCCGGCAATATTCAGGAAAACATCTTTCGATTGAAGTTTAAACCCCGCCCTTTTCTCCAAAACAGCCAACAGCATGTTCAGCCTGCGCAGGTCGAAACCTGTTGAAGAACGTTGCGGAGTGCCGTATGCAGCCGAACTTACCAGGGCTTGTATTTCGACCAGGAAGGGGCGGATACCTTCAACGGTAGCAGCAATAGCAGTGCCGCTTACATCTTCGTTTATTTTCGAAATTAATTGCTCCGAGGGGTTTTTCACCTCCCTTAAGCCATCATTCCTCATTTCGAAAATACCCAATTCCGAGGTCGACCCAAACCGGTTTTTTATCGAACGCAATATCCTGAACATATAATTCGAATCGCCTTCGAATTGGAGTACTGCGTCAACAATGTGTTCAAGTACCTTAGGCCCGGCAAGGTTTCCCTCCTTATTGATATGGCCGATTAAGAATACAGCAATAGAATTCTTTTTGGCATATTTTAAAATTGCCGATGTACATTCCCTAACCTGTACAACCGATCCGGGCGATGATTCAATCAACTCTGTTGAAAGGGTCTGGATAGAATCAACAATTAAAATATCCGGTTTAAACTGTTCCGAATGTGCAATTAAATTTTCCAGGGATGTTTCAACAATAAAATAGCATTTTTCACTGCTGATGTGAAGGCGTTCTGCCCTTAATTTGATTTGCTGTATACTCTCTTCGCCTGAAGCATACAATACCTTCAGGTTGTCGAGCCCCAAAGCCAGTTGCAGGATCAGTGTTGATTTGCCAATACCGGGCTCTCCGCCAATAAGGATAAGCGACCCAGGCACAATCCCCCCGCCCAGTACCCGGTTGACCTCATCAATACCGGTTTTAATCCTGGCTGTTTTCGAGGTGGTTATTTCATTTAGGGTCAACGGCTTATTCCCCGAAATCGAAGCCGCTGAAAAACCAGGGCTTTTTTCTTTCACAATCAGTTCTTCCAATAAAGTATTCCATTGCCCGCACGATGGGCAGCGGCCTACCCATTTAGGAGTCTGGTAGTTGCAATTCTGGCAGGTATAGGCTGTTTTTGCTTTGCTCATTTTAGCTGTCTTATTTTTTCAATCAGTGCCGTTGACGAATACCCCGGGATTAGTTCAATTGTTGTTACAATGCCTCCGTGCCCCAAAACAACATCGAACCCGGCAATCTCTTCGATAGCATAATCGTTACCCTTTATCAATACATCGGGTAAAATATCTTTGATAAGCCGGTATGGTGTTTCTTCAGGAAATAAGACAATAGCATCGACAAACTCTAAAGCAGCTAAAATAATAGCCCTTGATTGCTGGTCGACCAGGGGGCGCAAAGGGCCTTTTAACAGCGAAACCGACTCATCGGTATTCAAACCGACAACTAATTTGTCTCCTTTATCGGCCGACTTTGCCAGGTAATCGATATGCCCCCGGTGAATAAAATCGAAACACCCGTTGGTAAACACAATTTTATCCCCGTTTTTTTTCCATTTGTTACAAATGGCTGAAAACTCAGGGAATCCAGGGAATATCTTGGATTTTAACCGGGCGAGGTGGTTCATAGTGCTCAATATAATGAAAGAATAAAAATAGTGTATTTTTTATTCAGGTTTAGGAGGTTTGTTAATAAAAATTTAGAATAGCTTTGATTGACTTTTCTCTTCAACACGACAAACGCTTATCTTTGTAAGTCTATACATGGCAGGAAACACTAAAAAATATGTAGAAACGCCTTTGATGAAGCAGTATTACGGCATCAAGGCAAAACATCCTGACGCTATCCTTTTGTTCAGGGTGGGAGATTTTTATGAAACCTTTGGTGAAGATGCCATAAAGGCAGCCGAGATTTTAGGGATCACCTTAACACGCAGGGCAAACGGCTCAGCCAGTTATGTCGAGCTGGCAGGATTCCCGTACCACGCATTGGATACCTACCTTCCCAAACTCGTAAGAGCAGGGCAAAGGGTAGCCATTTGCGAACAACTGGAAGACCCGAAAATGACCAAGAAGATTGTCAAGCGTGGAATTACAGAGCTTGTGACCCCCGGAGTCTCCATCAATGATAATATCCTCGAAAACCGGGAAAATAACTTCCTTGCATCGGTTCATTTCGATAAAAAAATTGCAGGAGTTGCTTTCCTGGATATTTCAACCGGCGAATTCCTTACAGCCCAGGGGAGCTACGAGTACATCGACAAATTACTCAACTCCTTCGCCCCGAAAGAGGTACTTTTCCAAAGAGGGAGGAGGGAAGAGTTTGTCGAAATCTTCGGGAGCAAGTTTTATACTTATAACCTCGAAGATTGGGTTTATACTGAAGATGCGGCCTTCGACAGGCTTACCCGCCACTTTGAAACGACTTCGCTGAAGGGCTTTGGAATCCATAACTTCCCTTTTGGGATTATTGCTTCGGGGGCGGTGCTGCATTACCTCGACCTGACTCAACATAATAACAACCAGCACATCTCCAATATTTCGAGGATTGAGGAGGGGCATCATGTATGGCTCGACCGTTTTACAATCCGGAATCTGGAGCTATTTAACCCTATCCACGAAGGGGCTAAAACATTGTTAGGGGTAATTGATAAAACAATATCACCAATGGGGTCGAGGATGCTGAGGCGTTGGATTGCTTTGCCACTAAAAGAAATCGAACCAATCAACGAACGGCTTGACGTGGTGGGGTTTTTCCTGGCCCATCCGGAAATAAAAGAAAACCTGGAAGAACATATCAGGCAGATTGGCGACCTGGAACGGTTGATCTCAAAAGCAGCGGTGGGGCGGATAAACCCCAGGGAGATGACCCATGTAAAGAATGCGCTAAATGCAATCATCCCCATTAAAGAGGCTTGCCTTAGTTCTGATAATGAAACATTAAAACGTTTTGGCAGCCAGCTAAACCCCTGCAATAAAATAAGGCAAAAAATTGAAAAGGAGTTACTTCCCGACCCTCCCGTGAATTTAAGCAAGGGGAATGCGATCAATAAAGGGGTATCAAAGGAGTTGGATGAGTTAAAACAGATAGCATTTAACAGTAAGGATTATCTGCTCCAAATACAGGAGAGAGAAAGTAAAAAGCATGGGATACCATCATTAAAAATAGGGTTTAACAATGTTTTCGGGTATTATATTGAGGTACGGAATACCCACAAAAGCAAGGTGCCTGAAGAATGGGCCCGGAAGCAAACTCTGGTTAGTGCCGAAAGGTACATTACCGAAGAGTTGAAAGAGTATGAAACCAAGATATTAAACGCTGAGGAGAAAATACTTTTATTGGAAACAAAGATTTTCAATGAACTGGTTTTTGCTTTATCGCAATACATTAATGCAATTCAGCAAAATGCCAATATCCTGGCAACCCTCGATTGTTTGTTGTCATTTGCCAGTTGCTCTGAAGAGTTTAATTATAACAGGCCTGAAGTTAACGACTCAACATCGATTGAAATAAAAGAAGGGCGGCACCCGGTTATTGAGCATCAGCTCCCGATTGGCGAATCATATATTGCCAACGATGTATTGCTTAACCAGGACGACCAGCAAATAATTATTATTACCGGCCCCAACATGGCAGGTAAATCGGCAATGCTGAGGCAGACGGCATTAATAGTTTTACTTGCGCAGACAGGCTGTTTTGTGCCGGCAGGAAAAGCCAAAATCGGAATAGTCGATAAAATATTTACCCGTGTTGGAGCCTCCGATAATATATCATTGGGTGAATCGACATTTATGGTGGAGATGAATGAGGCGGCAAGTATCTTAAATAATGTTTCCGACCGGAGCCTGATCCTGCTGGATGAGTTGGGGCGTGGAACCTCAACCTACGATGGGATTTCAATTGCCTGGTCGATCGTTGAATACCTGCACGAGCACCCTAAAGCAAAAGCAAAAACACTATTTGCAACACACTACCATGAATTGAATGAAATGGAAAATTCTTTTCCGCGGGTTAAAAATTTTAATGTAACAGTCAAAGAATCAGGCAATAAAGTAATATTTTTAAGGAAACTGGTGAGAGGGGGGAGCAACCATAGTTTTGGGATTCATGTAGCAGGCATGGCCGGGATGCCAAAATCAGTTGTGCAGCGGGCCAACGATATCCTGAAACAGATGGAGGACAGCCACCAGAAAGATAATTTATCAAAACCCCTGGATAGCCTCGGCGAAAAAAGGGAAGGGTTGCAGTTAAGCTTTTTTCAGCTTGATGACCCGGTGCTGAAACAGATCCGTGATGAAATTGCCACCCTTGACCTCAATAACCTCACACCTATTGAGGCACTCAATAAACTGAATGAGATAAAAAAATATACCGGGCTTAAATAAATACCGTATTTCTCCTAATGGAATTTTATTTTGGAGAAATAAAATTTAGCTATATATTTGCATCGCTGAAATAAAAAATGTTCTGTATTTATTGTAGGTTAATTACTTTCCCGGGGGCAACCGGGGTAAAATAAAAAGCGAGAATAGCTCAGTTGGTAGAGCACGACCTTGCCAAGGTCGGGGTCGCGGGTTCGAGTCCCGTTTCTCGCTCTTCTTTTTTTAAGGATGCCCGGATGGTGGAATTGGTAGACACGCAGGACTTAAAATCCTGTGGCCATTAGGCTGTGCGGGTTCAACTCCCGCTCCGGGTACTTTAAAAGGGAATAACTAAATGAAAAGCTTCATGCCCGGCAGCTGCCTCCTGCCATTAAAATTAACTGCCTTGCCTTCCTTTCTAGTAAACATTAGTGATTATATGTTATTTTTCTGAAAATATTACAGCTTTTCATTCAATAATTTAAAGAAATAGTATTATCTTGAAGAAATCGTTTGAAGAAAGAAGAACAACAATCAAAAAGGAGAATATAATTTGATTGGCAATATGGTTTCGAATAGTATATCAGGCCTCTGAACTGACGAATATTTCATATACTTAACAACCAGGTGTAAATTTTGTTTTTGACTCAAACAGCTTATGAGAATAGTATAAGAGAATATATCTAAGACCTAAACCTTTTTTATGATTTTCAAATATCCAGGCATAAAAAAAAGTTCTGCTATTGACTTAGGAATCCTGATTTCGCCATCTTTTTAGTGATTATGTTTTTTTATAAAAAATCAGACAGCCAAACCAGGCATACAATAAAATAGTTGAATTCCCCCTTTCTGTAAATATATAGAACCAAGCGTACACGGAAAGTAATATGAACATAATACATTGGACAAAGAAAGACACTCCCCTCATTAAAATAATCCTGATTTTTATTTTTACCTCTTCCATTGAAGAACAGTTTCCGGTTAAAAGCTATATTAAAAACCCTGTCGGGGGTTATACGTTTGAACAGGTACTTTCAACAATCAGGGGAATCTTGAATACGACTAAACAAATTGCCAAACAAAAAACAAGTCCGTTATGGAGAACAAAATGGATATAAAAATATTGCTGATCAATGATTCACCCGATGATGCCAACCTCATTATCTATGAATTGGAGAAGTATGGTTTCTCCCTGGAATATGAGATTGTTGATACGCAGGCAAAATTGCATAAGGGGATGAAAAAAAGATGGGATGCCATAATCTCCGGTTATATATTGCCCGGGTTTAATGGTATCGAAGCCCTCCGGATTGTACACGCATATAATAAGAACATCCCCTTTATCCTTGTATCGGGAACAGCTGGAGAGGAGATAGCCGTAGAGGCAATGAGAGCAGGAGCCCAGGACTATATTATGAAAGACAGGCTTTCCAGCCTTGGGCCTGCCGTTTTGCGAGAAATAAATCATCTCCGGGACAGGGAGGAAAAGCATAGGGCAATTCAGTCGTTAGCCGAAAGCGAAGCAGGAATTAAGAATCTCTTTATCTCAGCACCTATTGGCATAGGCATTATCAACAACCGTCAGTTCCAGTATGTGAACGACCGGATGTGCGAAATTGTTGGTTACTCAAGAGAAGAGCTGGTCGGGCACAATATCCGGATGTTATACGAATCAGTCCAGGAAATCCAAAGGGTTGGGGCTAAAAAATACCCCGAATTCCTAAAAAAAGGAATTGCCACAGTTTATACAAAGTACAAAAGGAAAGATGGAAAGACTATTTATGTTTTAGTTAATAGCTCGCCCATTGATAAAAATGATATTTCAAAAGGATTTACATTTACAGTGCATGATATTTCAGAACATATAAAGCAGGAAAAGTTAAAGACTGTACTGTACAATATTACCAATGCTATAAACATTTCTGAAAGTATTAAAAGCCTGGCGAAAACGATAAAAGAAGAATTGGGGCAAATAATTGATACATCCAATTTTTACATTGCATTGTTCGATAAAGAAAGCAACACATTGTCGTTACCCTATTTTGAAGATGAAAAAGACAGGTTCACAGATATACCAGCCGGGAAAACACTAACAAAATATGTAATTGACGAAGGCGTTGCCAAACTGCTTAAATACAATGATGTTGAAGAATTAATAAAAAAAGGTGTTGTTGAAAGGCTTGCAACACCTTCGAAATGCTGGATGGGGGTTCCGCTTAAAAAGGATGGGGTTATCGTTGGTGTTTTGGGAGTGCAGAATTACCACAATGAGAATTCTTACTCGGAGGAAGATTTAAGAATCCTGGAAATAGTTTCTGAACAAATTGCGACCTCCTTAAAATTGAAACTGGCACAGGACAGCCTCAAGGAAAGTGAGCAGCGATTCAGGGTGCTTGCAAATGCTTCAGACCAGGCAGTATTCATTGTAGATCGCGGCTATTGTATAGATGCAAATAATAAGGCTTCCGAAATGCTTGGTTATACCTATGAGGAAATGCTTGGTGCATACGCCATAGATTTTATTGCCCCTGAGTTTAGAGGCCTTGTAAATAAGAATATGCTTTCGAATTATACAAAGCCTTATGAAGTAATGGGAATCAGGAAGGATGGTTCGAAATTCCCCATATTGATCCATGGACGCTCCCTCGAATACAAAGGTAAAAAAGTAAGGCTAACAACAGTAAGAGACCTTACCTGGGAAAAAGAGAATGAAAAAGAGATATTGATGGCAAAGGAGAGGGCCGAAGAGAGTGACAAACTGAAAACTGCTTTTTTAGCGAATATGAGCCACGAAATAAGGACTCCTATGAATGGGATTATTGGTTTTTCAGAAATGTTTTTACAGCCCGGACTAACCGATGAAATCAGGAGAGAATACGCAAAAATAGTGATTGAAAGCAGCCAGCAGCTATTGTCTATTGTAAACAATATTTTAGATATTTCACGGATTGAGGCAGGGCAGGTAAAAATCGAAACGGAAATAGTTGATATTCCCGGCCTGATAAAAGACCTTTATTCATTTTTTGAACCAAAAGCAAATGACAAGGCTATAACGTTGGTAACTCAGCCGGACAAAACAAATGAGGCAGGTAATGTTTATGTTGATAAAACCAAACTAATCCAGATTCTAAGCAACCTTTTGTCGAATGCCCTGAAATTTACACAAACCGGGCAAATAAAATTTGGTTACAACCTGGAAGGGGACAACATTCATTTTTTTGTCCGGGATACGGGAATCGGAATCCCCGATGAGTTACATGACAAAATATTTGAACGTTTCCGGCAGGTAGAATTAGAATTGACCCGGCAGTATGGCGGCGCCGGACTGGGGTTATCCATTTCAAAAAAATTAGTGGAATTAATGGGTGGCAGGATATGGCTCGAATCAACCGAGGGCGTTGGGTCTACTTTTAATTTTACTGTGCCATACAAACCTGTTGCGGAGTCACCCGAAGAAAACATCAACAAAGAAGGAGATGTTGAGGCAATCATACGAAATGAAGAAACGACAATTTTAGTTGCCGAAGATGAAGAACTAAACCTCCTTTTTATAAAAGAGATATTGAAAAAGAGTAATTTCAAAATCCTCTATGCCATGAATGGACTTGAGGCTATTGAGCTGTTTCAGCAGTACCCGGAAGTCAGGTTGGTATTAATGGACCTGAAAATGCCGGTGATAAACGGCTTCGAAGCAGCAAAAGAAATCAAAAAAATAAACAGCAGGGTCCCTATTATTGCACAAACAGCCTTTGCTATGCCCGAAGACCGTGAAAAAGCACTTATGTCTGGCTTTGATGAATATATAAGCAAACCCATAAATAAAACCGGGCTGTTAAATTTAATGGAATCATTATTAAGCAAATACAATTAAGGAGGGTGTAAAATCAAAGGCTATGGTATTTTTGCCGGGTATTCAGAGCAGCATTTCGAAATATACCCCGATTTAACCATAACTTTGATAGTGGATATAGCGGGTAAAGGATTAGCCCCCGGGTTTAGGGCAACTCCGGCTCTTAATACCGCGTAGCGGTTATAGTATTGTAGGTTAGGGTATTACCTGTAAAACAACCTGTTACCCGTAGGGGATTAAGAGAAACTTCATTATAAAAAGACACACCCCCGCTTTTCCATCTGGCCCTATATTTTTGAACCCTATTGGCCTGCCAATTTGAACCCTTCGGTGGTTGTATAATATTTAACAATCATATTGGGGACTTCCCATGCAGGTAAGCTGCCTTTTTGCAGGAAACGAAGGAACTTTTCGGTGACCTGCCTGAAATGCGCTTCGTGGCCGGCTTTATACTTTTCCGGGATGTTAACAATCCAATGCTTATCGTCAAGTTTCACCAGTTTAAGGCCAGGGTATATTACAGCCAGGTCCTGATTGACGGCTTTTGATAAACCTCCTTCAAAGGTTTCCAGCCCTTCATCAATATTGGCTTCAATATACAATGTCGGCTTGTAGCCTTCCTTTTCTCCCTGTTTAATAATGAGATTACACACCGAGCCACGCATAATTGAATAGTGTGTGTCACCGGCTCCTTTGGGAGCCTGATAATTCCATGCTACCGATACTTTTGCATAGACCCCTTTCAGTTTATATACAATTTCGCCATTGCTGTACACTTTCAACACATCACCGTCCAGGTACTTATCCAGGTATTCGGGATAACTATCCAGGCGGGTAACTTTATTAAACATTTCAGGGGTCAGGTCGGTAGTCCAGTGTTTCCCTGAAATCATTTCGACATCTTCTTTTTTCAAGGGGACTTCGGGGAATGCCCCCCACTGGATAAGGTCAACCAGGTGGGTAGTTACATCAACAATCCCTTCACCCTGCTGTTCTACATCGAAAAACCATGCCGGACGTTTTATGGGGTTTCCCGCAACGTATTTAAAAAAGTGGTGGACACTTTCTTGTGTAATGGCTGGTTCTTCGGCTGTACCGGTTTGTAATTCCCCGAAAACTTCAGGGATTTTTGACAACTCCCGCTGGAGGATAGCGGTAACTTCATAGCGCTCGGTCATAATATCGTAAAGCAATACCCCTTTTTCTTTGGCTGTTTTAAAAGCTTGTTCCAACTTTGGGAATTCTTCAGGGGAGATTACCATAGGTTTGTCAGCCAGCACATTAATCCCGGCATCAATAGATTTAGCAATATACTCGGTTTTTTTCGCATTATTCCCCGATATCACCACCACATTACCTGGTTTTTCGGTAATCATTTTCTCGAGGAAGTCGGGGCCGGTATATACTTTTTCTTCCCACGAAGTCGGGTTCTCGGCACGGGTGTTAAACCCATTTATCCGGTTAAGGTGGTCCTGCACATCAGGCCCTTCCGGGGCATAAACATAAACGACCGGGTCAATCTGGCTGTACATCGATTTTTGAACCAGCGCAGCATGGAAATGGCCGGGGTCGAGGGTCATAAGTTTTACTTCGCCTTTAGCTCCTGTAAACATACTTTGATTTTTTTTTGATTGGGTTGATTTTTTGCTCCCATCGGTACATGCCGACAAAAGTAAAACCGAAATGGAAAGGGTGTAGATAAATAGTTTTTTCATGTTTTTGCATTTTGGATAAATATTCCGATAAGCAAATTTAAAACTTTTGTTGATAGAACTATATTAAATCCGGGACAACCTTGAAATATCAAAAAGTAACTCCCTGCAAATACTACCTTATTCGTTTATTATGCTTATTACCGTTTAATATAATCCGTCCCGTAAGGATAACGTTGCGGACGGCTTAACCTTGCATTGGCGGCATCGTTATCGATAAATTTTTCTGATTTGGGATCCCATTTCAGTATTCCCGGTATTTTCATGGCAATATGGCTGACCAGGCAAACTGTACATGCCCGATGGCCAATTTCGACCGGGGAGATAGGTTGTTTCCTGGTTTGTATACAATCTAACCAGTTGCCATGTTGTTCATCACTTTTATAAAGGTGTATTTCGTTTTCACCGATTTTTGACGCCAGGATTTCAGGGTCGCTGGCATCCAACGCTTTTTTACTCTTTTCGGCAGCTACCGGATCGCTTGCCGATGCAACATAGCTTCCCCGGGAAACAAAAATCCACCCGTTTTCGCCTTCGTAACGAATGCCATTCTCATAACCGCCACTGGTATACACGGTTATTCCGTTTTCGTATTCATGTTTAACCATAAAATCGCCATGCACATTCCATAAGCCTGATTTTGGGAATTGGGCAATCGCCTCAACAGAAATCGGGCCGGTATATTCTGTATCCATCCCCCATGCTGCTGAGTCGTAGTGGTGCTGCCCCCAACCTGTAATCATCCCGGCTCCGTAATTCTCAATACGCAACCACCCCGGGCGGCTGTAACCTTTTTGCGGGTGTACACCAATTTCGGTATAAGGTACCTCGGGGGTTGACCCCAGCCACATATCGAAGTTCAGGTTTTTAGGGATTGGCATTTCTTCGGCTTCAGGCCCTGACGGGTCGCCGGGCAAACCGATTTTTACTGTTTGTATCTTGCCAATCCTGCCATTCCTTACCAGTTCGGCTGCAATCCTGAACTGAGGCATTGAACGTTGCTGTGTGCCAACCTGTAAGATTACTCCCTGGCGGTGGACGATGTCGCTTAGCAACCTCCCTTCTGCAACTGTTAATGAAGTAGGCTTCTGAAGGTAAATGTCTTTCCCGGCCAAAGCCGCTTCGATAGCCGGTTGCGCATGCCAATGGTCGGGGGTACTGATTACTACCGCATCTATGTCTTTATTCAAAAGCATCTCCCTGTAGTCGTCATACATTTTCACATCTACATAGTTGCCGTGCCCGGTTTTTTTTGCGTAGTATTTCTCAACCAGTTCCCTGCCATCTTTCATACGGTTGGAGTCAAGGTCGGAAACAGCAATAACCCTGGAAATATCGTGTTGCATTGTACCCGGCATGTCGTGGCTTCGTGCTATGCGCCCACAACCAATTTGCCCGATATTGATTTTATTGCCCGGCGCATCTTTACCAAAAACCGATGAAGGGACAATTGTCGGGATAACCATTGCTCCTGCAGCAGATGTAGCTGCATTTTTTAAAAACTCTCTGCGTTCCATATCTGATTTTATTTTACATGTTAGTCGTTAAAGCCTATTCAACTCCTAAAATCCAGAGTACCCCTCCTCTGAGGTGAGCCCTGAATGTTGCGTCTTTATAAAATTCGGGATTGTGCCCTAAAGCAGAATACCATTGCCTCCCCCCTTCAAATTTATGGCACCAGCAAAGAGGGAACCGCTCACCAAAAATCTCATCCGGGTATTTGTCTTTTTCCTTATCCTCAACGGTTGCCAGGTCGGCAGCGAGCAGGATATGGATATCAGGATTTAGCTGGAATGAGTAGTAGCATTCATCTTCAACGGCCCATCTTTTGGGAAGCGGAGCCGTCGACGGGTGATTGGGGTCGACAACCACCACATCAAATTCCTGGTAAGGGGCATGCCTGATAAATTTCCCGCCTACCAAAGCCCAGTACCAGGGCCACTGCCTCTCGGTAGCATTGGCCGAATGCAGTGCACCAAATCCTTTCCCACTACGGCAAAATTCCTGAAATGCTTTTTTCTGTTCTTGCGTATCGAAACCTTCGTTATTACTGTTTGAAAAGAAAATGGCATCGTACTTTTTCAGATTCCCCGGGGTAAAAACAGCAGGGTCGTCCGAAACATCGGTTTTTATCCCCTCTTTACTACAAATCTCCTGAAGGGCCTTTACGCTCGAAGCAATGTTCTTATGAACATATCCTTTGCCGTTTTTCGTGTAGATCAAAATATATTTCCCTTTTACATTCACCTTTTCCCTGTTCGCACAAGAAAAAGAGATTAGTACTACTAATAAAACACTTAATATTTTTTCCATAAACAACTTAATTAATAAATTCAATTTTTGGCATAGTTGCAAAGCTATTCCAGTACATTTCGGCAGTTTTAGCATCCATTTTGCCGTCAAAAACAATCATCCTGTATTTAAGGGTATAACTTTTTTTAGGATACAGTTCCCAGTCATTATAGCGTATCGGTACAAATTCAAAATACATGTCGCCCCGCCCCTTATTTGCGTTTAACGGCCAGACACGCATCGGTTCAGGATGCATCCGGTTTGCCGGGTGACTCATAAATAAGATACCTGACCCCCCTTCTTTTGCCCCCGATTCTCCTTCAACAATACACCACCTGGCAAACGAACCATCGGCATCAACCCGTGTTTTATGTTCGGAGGTGAGTACCGTACAATTGTTTTTATCCCATTTTTCTGTGGCACGGAAACCGATTCCCCCGCCATAACGGTATGCATTGAGCATTATTCCGTTCTTGAGTGGGCTGTTGATTGACGTGGTGTAATCGACCACCCAGACTTTTCCTTCGGGGTCGGCATTCCATGCCCGAACATCCAGGACTTCATTCATTGCGATTTGATCTTCGCCTTTTGCACCAAAATCAATATGTTGCTGCAATGCCTGGAAACCGGTAAAAATACCGCCTTCAACTTCAGAAAGGAAACCGGCAAATTTAACTGTCCCCTGGCCTTTCACCAGATTCCAAAAATCTACTTCACGTCCGTCAATGTGCGTTTTAGTCCATGGCCCCCAAATTCCGTAGTGGTGGAAGTGGTCAGGTGGCTGAATACGTGTAAGCACTTCTCCTCCGGGTGACAAAAGCGGGTGGATAAATCCCGAACGTTTGTAAATGGGGTTTACACCATCAGGAGGGTAGGTGGTAGAATACCGGTAACTCAAAATGGGCTTTTCTTTATAAACAAGGCTCAAATCTTTATGGTCTTTTTTCAAACCGATTTTAAAATTACCATCTGTTTTTCCGGTTTGGCCATTAGTTTTTATAATGAATCTCCTTTTTGAGTTTTTGCCGGTTTTCCCCGATAAAATAAACCAGAGGCGGGCAGAGTGCCCGGTTTCAATCTGGCTGGGGATGAATTTTTCACCCCCCTTGGTTATTTCATAAAGTGCCAACTCTCCTTTGTCGGTATTGTAACCTAACCTATCGAGTGAAATAGAAACAGGGGCGTTAATTCTTTCAATATTGCCGGTGTTGACAATAAACTTTGCCAATTCTCCTGCAAAAATCTGTTGAGTAAAAAGTAAGAATATTAATATTAATTTCATGGCCTTAAAATTTTAATAAACAATTTCCAACCCTTCTTGACAGGGTCTTTTAATTTATACGTGGAACTACCTTGTCAATAGTTTCTTTAAAAGCCCTGATGTTTTCAGTTGAAACATTGGGCGGCATTCCCCCACCTACTGACCAGACCACACGGTTTTTATCACCAAACTCATTTACCATTTTGCGAGTTTCTTCCCTCACTTGTCCGGGAGTCCCGGCAGCCAGCACATCACGAGGAGGGAGGTTGCCGATTAATGCAATCTCAGGGCCTGCCAACTCCCTGATTTCTTTCATCGAATGTTCAAAACTAAAGTTGAACAGGCCAACCCCCATCTCTTTTAGATAGGGTGTGCTAATTAACCCCTGTGCATCGTTATGAAAAAAGTTCAGCTTTGAATCAAACGAATTAAAAATTCTTTTTATGTAAGGTACGGCATATTCTTTACATTCACCGTCACCAATAAAACCAACGATATCATCTAAAATTAAAATCCCTTCAATAGAGGGGAATGTTTCTTTTTGAATTTCAATCCAGTTTATGGTGAAGCGGGTAATAATCTCTAAAAGTTTATGGCTGTTTTCCGGATCCATCATCAGCCCCATCATCAACCCGGTGGTACCTAATAAAAATGATGCAATATTAAGCGGGCCACGGGCAATGGCGAACTTAATATCGTGCCCCATATCACGGATAGGCTGCTGATAATTTAGCAGGCGCTGGATAATGAAAGGCAAAAGCCCATCGGTACGTGGATTAGGTATTTTTATATTCCCGGCTTCAGAAATATTGTTTATAATCCTATCGGCATGGGG
>UOEP01000120.1_pt1 | contig 22999 bp, 23 predicted proteins | sample 1989931 | NCBI WGS metagenome assembly UOEP01 (sample SAMEA4712198, study PRJEB27164) | hydrothermal vent metagenome | biome: marine basaltic hydrothermal vent biome; feature: marine hydrothermal vent; material: mineral | place: Pacific Ocean | collected 2011-06-14/2011-07-23 | depth 1691 m
AAAGTGAGCATTGCCTTTAATCACAGTAGTTTGGCTTCGCAATAGAACAATTCATGAATTATTCAGGTTAAAGGAAAGGCTGGGGGGAGAATCCATTAAATGGGTTGATAACGAAAACCTGCACCTAACCATAAACTTTCTTGGTGAAACTCCCGAGAGCATGTTGGGTGGGATTTGTTCCTCGCTGGAAAAAGTATGTAACAACTTCGGCCCGATTACTTTTCAGTTGAAAGGGCTGGGTATTTTTTCCCTAAAAAGAAATCCCCGGGTAATTTATTTCCCATTCCCTTTAAAACAGGCCATTAGCGTATAAATCAATATTTTAAAATCGATATACAGCGAAATATTTTTCAGGTATATCATGTCGTAAGGCAACCTTTCCAGCATTTGCCCTACATCTGAAGCATAGCCGTATTTCACCTGCCCCCACGAGGTTATCCCGGGCCTAAGTTTATGTAAATGAGTATAATGAGGTGCTTTTTTAATTATCTGGTCGATATAATATTTCCGTTCAGGCCTGGGCCCTACCAATGACATATCGCCCATAATAACATTGTAAAACTGTGGGATTTCGTCCAGATGGGTTTTCCGCATAAACCTGCCGATAGCTGTAATACGGCTGTCGGTACGGCTTGATAACTCAGGCCCGTTTTCTTCAGCACCGTCGACCATGCTCCTGAATTTATAAATTATGAACGATTTCCCGAACTTCCCAATCCTCTCCTGTTTATATAAAACCGGCCCTTTCGAGGTAGCCTTTATGATAACACTTAAAACAATAAGAACCGGTAAAAGGATAACAATTGCAATCAACGACAAAATAACGTCCAGCAACCGTTTTACATTTTCCTGCCACCCCGGCATCAAACCATTTGAGATTTTTATAAGCGGGCTGCTGAAAATAGTATTTATTCGTACCGTCCCCGATAAGAAGTCGTAAAGGTCGGGTATCCCCCAAATGGTGATCTGCCGGTTCTCAATAACTGTCAGGATATCACTTAGTTTCTCATGCTCAACTGTCTCAATGGCAATAATCACCTCTTCTATATCATTATTTTCTATCACTTCTTCCAGTTGGCTTATGTTCCCCAGCTTGGGTATATAATTGCTCAATTCTGTTTCAGTATCATTGTCGATACTAATGTACCCTATAAAGAAATTCCCGGCAGGCCTTTCCTGTGTTGCCATATCGGTAAATATCTTAACCGCTTTTTCATTGCTCCCGATTAAAAGTGTGTTAAACCCAATCTTCCGGCTATGTATCCTGTGAATAGTGCGGGTGGTTAAAACCAGCCTAAACAAATAGGTGAACCCAAATTGCAGCCCCAGCAATGTAAAAAACAGTTGGTAATAATTCTTATATGTATGTATTGTGTCGTCAAGCAACAATACGAAGAAAATAATAACAACCCCTGATATAGATGTCAGTATGGTTTGCCCCAATTCGATCAATCGCGAACGGTGATAAATATTTTTATAAAACCCGGTAACATAATAAATAGTAAGCCAAAAAACAGGGATAATCAACAACCCAAGGAAGTAACGGGTAGTAAATTCGATTGGGATATCCATGCCAAATTTTTGTGGCTCAATTACCTCTTTCCTGTAAATATAAAAGATGGTCCAACTAATTAATGCAGCAAAAAAATCAAATAATATATATTTGGCAACCTGGCGTTTTTTATTCATCGAATCCCCCTGGTTAAGAAAATGGTCAAGTGTCACAACAATAATATTAGTTGCCTACTATTAACGCAGGCCGTTTTTATTTATTGCCGCAAAAATAATTTTTTTAAATAAAACCTTTTGTGATTAATTGACTAATGGCTTTTCTTTTTTTCTATTTCTGCCATTGTTTGCTGTAGTGCCAGATAATCATTCACCCCACAACAAGGAGCAAGCTTTTTGTTTATCGACCGGAAGAATGATTCGTATTCTTTCTGAGGCTTAAAATTTTTCAGATTCACCGGTATACGTTTTGCTTTTACGGTGCCCTTTAAAACGTTTACCCCGAATATGTCGCTATTAGAGATAACCTTTAATGAAAAAACCTCATCTGTATCAGACAAGGTATAATTTAAATTCACCCTGGAAGAATCATCAAATTCAAACCTGATATTCTGAAAGCTGAAAAGATTGGCCGGTCCTTTAAAAAAAGTGGGGATTATTTTTTTCGGGTCTCTTTTGGCAAATTTAACAGCCATCATTAAAATTTCAGGCAGAAATGCCTCGTTTTCTTCACTATTGTTTTTAACAACATTTATTTCAACATAAAAAGGAAAGGAGATATTCGCATTAACCCACTGAATAACAGGGTTGAAGAAAAAAGGGTTCTTTACCTGTACAACCGTGCCTGCTTCATCAGTCAGTTTCATTAATTCGCTACATTCCTGGTGTGAGAAACCAGGGTAATCAGCAAAGAAAATATGTTTATTCCTTTTTATAGCATCTTTCAGCAAAGCAAAAGGAAGGAGTGACGAATCCTCCAGGAAAATGGCATCCGACCGTTCGATTAACTCAATACGGTTATATTCAGGGATGGAATAAAGGTATTCGGAGGACTGGGTTTTTGTCCCCACCGAAGATTTCCCCAATATCCTGATATCGGCATAATCGACAAGCTCTTTAATTTGTTTCTCAAGCAATTCAGATTTTCCTATAATCCCTATATTCAGCATGAAACAAAGGTAAAATTTTTTATCCTGTATTATATTTGTTAACCATGGAATTTATTAACGTTAATTGTTAATATTGAAAGTATCTTTTAGGTAATGGAAATGATAAATTGAGTTATTTTTGCATATCGGAAGGAATAGTTATACAATGAATGACAGTTTGCGACATCAGGGGTTAAGAAAACGGTTGGTAGAAGCGTTAAGAATAAAAGGCATTAAAGATGCTAAAGTACTGGAAGCCATAGGCAAGGTTCCCAGGCACCTGTTTATGGAGAGTACTTTCATCCAATTTGCTTACAAAGACCAGGCTTTCCCTATCGGGGCAGGGCAGACTATCTCACAGCCCTACACTGTTGCGTTCCAAACACAGCTCCTCGAGGTGAAAAAGAATGACAAGGTGCTTGAAATCGGGACAGGGTCAGGTTATCAGGCTGCAGTATTAATTGAAATGGGGGCAAAAGTATATACCATAGAGCGGCAAAAGGAGCTCTTCGTAAAAACACAAGCGTTGCTGCCCGAAATAGGCTATCATCCTAAATTCTTTTTAGGCGATGGCTATAAAGGGCTGCCAACCTATGGGCCTTTTGACAAAATAATAGTTACGGCAGGAGCCCCTTCAGTCCCCCATGAACTCAAAATGCAATTAAAAATTAACGGGAAGATGGTCATCCCGGTTGGAAGGGACGACCGGCAGGAGATGTTCGTAATCACACGTTTAAGTGAAAATGAATTCAAAACAGAAAAATATGGCAGTTTTGTATTTGTCCCATTACTTAAAGGGGTTGTAAATAATTAATTATGCTAAAGGTTAAGAAATTTGTAGTAAACCCGATCCAGGAGAACACTTTTGTTTTATACGATGAAACAAAAGAATGCGCAATTATTGATGCCGGTTTTTATTATGGGGAAGAAAAGGACGAGGTGGATTATTTTATTGAGAAGAACCGGTTAAAACCGGCCCGGCTGATAAATACACATTGCCATTTCGACCATATTATGGGGGTTGAATACATCCGTGAAAAATATTCGCTGAAATTTGAGGCACACCCCGATGATGCATTTTGGGTTGAAAAAGCAACAGAACAGGGGAAACTGTTTAATATAGAAATGAATGCCGTTTCTCCGATTGACAAATTTTTGAATGAAGGAGAATCAATAGAATTCGGGAATACCTTGTTAAAAGTTATCCATGTGCCGGGGCATTCCCCCGGGCATATTGTTTTCTATGAAAGGATATGTAAAATGTTGTTTGTAGGCGATGTCCTTTTTTACGGTAGCATTGGCCGTACCGACCTGCCCGGAGGCGATTACGACACTTTAATCAACGGGATAAAATCAAAATTGCTTTACCTGCCGGAAGATACAGCCGTTTATTGCGGGCATGGGCCGAAAACATCCATCGGCGTTGAAAAAAAACAAAACCCTTTTCTCATATAGTTCATTCAAATTGCAAAAATTTATTTTTTAAAATAAAGAGATACCATCATAATTACCTTGAATATTGTAATAAGAAAAAGATGTCAAACGATAAATTTGTTGCCCGCCATATAGGGCCACGCGGAAACGACCTGGAAATAATGTTTGAAAAAATTGGCGTTTCCTCTTTAGACGAGTTAATTGAGCAAACAGTCCCCGAAAGGATAAGGTTAAAAAAACCTCTGAACCTAGCCAAAGGTTTAACGGAGAGGCAATATTACAGGCGTATCCACGAGTTAGCATCAAAAAATGTTGTTTTTAACACCTATATTGGAATGGGGTATTACGATACCATCACCCCGGCCGTCATCCTTCGGAATGTTTTGGAGAATCCGGTGTGGTATACCTCATACACCCCGTACCAGGCAGAGATATCACAGGGAAGGCTGGAGGCATTGCTTAATTTCCAAACGATGGTTTGCGAACTGTCCGGGATGGAGATTGCCAATGCATCATTGCTTGACGAAGCAACAGCTGCTGCCGAAGCTATGGCAATGATGTATAACCTTCGTTCACGGAAAATGGTGAAAAGTGGCGTAAATGTTATTTTAGTAGATGAAAAAGTGTGGCCACAAACCCTTGATGTATTAAAATCCAGGGCAACACCACTGGATATTGATTTAAGGATTTTGCCCCTTACTGAATTTGTCCTTGACGGCAATATTTTTGGAGTGATTGTACAGTACCCCAATTCGGATGGCGAAATAACAGATTATACAGGGTTGGTACATGAAGCAGGTGAAAAAGAGGTCAAGGTAGCTGTAGCAGCCGACCTCCTGTCGTTGGCCATTTTAACCCCTCCCGGCGAATGGGGTGCCGATATAGTTTTTGGGAACAGCCAGCGTTTTGGTGTCCCAATGGGATATGGAGGGCCACATGCCGCTTTTTTTGCAGCAAAAAAAGCCTATAAACGGAATATGCCGGGGCGGATTATCGGGGTTACCAAAGATATTAATGGGAACAGGGCATTACGAATGGCACTGCAAACCCGCGAACAGCATATAAAACGCGAAAAAGCAACTTCGAATATATGCACTGCACAGGCATTGCTGGCAATCATGTCCGGGTTTTATGGCGTTTATCACGGCCCCGAAGGTATCAGAATAATTGCTGACAGGATATTCAATATTGCATCACTCCTCGACCTTGAAATATCAAAACTTGATTACCGCCAATTAAATACCAACTATTTTGACACCCTCAGGTTTGCCCTCCCTAAATATGTGAAGCGCGAAGATATAGAGTGGATTTCGCATGAACTGGAAATGAACTTACGGTTCTTTGAGAATGGAGATGTTGGATTAAGCATTGATGAAACCACCAACCTTGATGATATCAACTGGATGATTGAAATTTTTGCAAAAGCAGCTAATAAGCCGTATCCGACAATCACAGAATATCCGGAAGGGAAGAAAGTCAATGAGAAATATCAAAGGACGACCGGTTATATGGCACAGGAGGTATTCAATAATTACCGTTCTGAAACAGAAATGCTCCGGTACATAAAAAAACTGGCGCATAAAGATATCTCTTTAACCCAGTCCATGATTTCGTTAGGGTCGTGTACTATGAAACTCAATGCGGCTACCGAAATGCTGCCCTTAAGCTGGATCGAATTTAATGGTATCCACCCCTTTGTGCCAAAAAACCAGGCAAGGGGTTACCACATTATGATGGAAGAGTTGCGGCGCGACCTGGCTGAGATTACCGGCATGGCTGATGTAAGTTTAATGCCAAACTCAGGGGCCTCGGGCGAGCACACAGGGTTGATGGTGATCCGCGAATACCACAAAAGCAGGGGCGAAGGCCAGCGTAATGTGGTCATTATCCCCTCTTCGGCACACGGCACCAATCCTGCCAGCGCAGCAATGGCCGGGATGAAGGTTGTTGTGGTCAACTGCGATGAGAAAGGGAATATCGGGCTGGAAGAGCTCCGTGTTAAAGCTAAAGAATACAGGGATACACTGGCTGCATTTATGGTAACTTATCCTTCAACCCACGGTGTTTTCGAATCGTCCATTATTGAGATGTGCAGTATTATTCACGAAAACGGTGGCCAGGTTTATATGGATGGTGCAAATATGAATGCCCAGGTAGGATTGACAAACCCACGCATTATAGGAGCCGATGTATGCCACCTTAACCTGCACAAGACATTTGCCATACCCCACGGCGGTGGAGGCCCCGGTGTTGGCCCGATTGCTGTTGCCGAACACCTGGTCAACTTTTTACCTTCGCACCCGGTAATGAACAACGGGCATATTGGTATTAAGGCTGTTGCCGGAGCCCCCTGGGGAAGTGCCTCCGTACTTACTATTACTTATGGGTACATTAAAATGATGGGCGCCGATGGTTTAACAGATGCAACCAGGATGGCAATACTGAATGCCAACTATATTGCCGAAGCACTAAAAGATAATTACGGGATACTTTATACCGGCAAAAAAGGGAGGGTTGCACACGAAATGATCCTGGAGTGCCGCCACCTGAAGGCCCTGACAGGAATTACCGAGACAGATATCGCCAAACGCCTGATGGATTACGGATTCCATGCGCCAACACTGTCGTTCCCGGTACACGGCACCTTAATGGTCGAACCTACCGAAAGCGAATCGCTGAAGGAATTAGACAGGTTTATTGATGCAATGAATTCAATTTACCTCGAAATTAAAGAAATTGAAGAAGGGAAGGCCGATACGGAAGATAATGTGCTGAGAAATGCACCACACACCGCTGAAATGGTGAGCAGCGATGATTGGCACCATGCTTACAGCCGCCAAAAAGCAGCTTATCCGCTCGACTGGATCCGTGATAATAAATACTGGATGCCGGTAGGCCGTGTAGACAATGCCTGGGGCGACCGGCATTTGATTTGCACATCCGGCTCGCCGGAAGAACAAGAATTGCTCGGGGCAGGATAGTACCTGCCCCCGTTGTAAATCTTATCGGTGTAATCTGATCTTAACGGTATAAGGGCTTTAAAAAATATTTTTAAGTAAATATGACCACTTTTCCGAATGCGAAAATAAACATTGGCCTAAACATTGTTGAAAAACGGGCTGATGGTTTCCACAACCTGGAAACGGTATTTTACCCAATTCAGCTTGCCGATGCATTGGAAGTGGCCGGCTCAAACCGTTTTTCTTTTCAGATTACCGGAATAAACCTGGATAGCCCTCCCGAAAACAACCTGGTGGTAAAAGCCTACCGGTTACTTAAACAAGAATACCATTTGCCACCTGTTAAAATACACCTGCACAAAGTAATCCCTTTTGGAGCAGGGCTTGGCGGCGGGTCATCGGATGCTGCCTTTATGCTCAAAATGCTGAATAGCCTTTTCAAATTAAACCTCCCTGTGCCGGCACTTGAAAAGTATGCTGTAAAGTTAGGGGCTGATTGTGCATTTTTTATCAGGAATAAACCATCTTTTGCATCGGGCAAAGGGGAAATACTATCTCCGGCCGGCTTAACCCTTTCAAATTATTCAATTATACTTATTAAACCCCCTTTCTCAGTCGGCACTGCCGATGCCTATCGGAATATTGCCCCTAAACCTCCAACGTTTTCATTAAAAATGATTGAAGAAACCCCGGTCAGGCAATGGAAGGATAACCTTTCCAATGACTTTGAAACACCTGTTTTTCAATTATTCCCCGAAATAGCTAAAATCAAAGAAAAACTGTACGATATTGGAGCCGTATATGCATCTATGTCAGGCAGCGGATCTGCCGTTTGGGGGTTATTTGAGTATCCACCGGTAAATATCGACAAATTCTTCCCTGACGACTATATGGTTTACCGACAATAACCATAGCTTTCCCGGCATTAATGTTTCGTTAACAAAATCTTCGTACGTTTTAACAAGATTATATGTAACCTTTGTGCTTTGAATGAGTCTATTTAATTGAAAACAGAAAAAGAAACAATAAATTAGGAAACAATGAAAGCCAGAGTTAGTCAAATTTTATTTATAGCATTATTCACCCTGCTTTTGGCAGGGAACATAAGTGCAAAAGGAGCAGGGGTAGTAGCTACCTCAAGCTTTGAGAACGAACATGAAACAGCATTGGAAGTAGAAAATTGGATGGTCAATGATAATTACTGGATATACCCGGCCAATACAATTATACTGGAGGCTGAAGCTGAAAATGAACTCTTTTTAGAAGGTTGGATGACCAATGAAACTTTTTGGGTGTCGAACGATACTGAAACAGAAAATGAACAGGAAATGAATCTGGAACCCTGGATGTATAACGCGAATTACTGGAAGGGTGATTAATTTTTGAAATTGATTAAGTTTAGTTAGAAGAGGCTACCTGGGAAGGCAGCCTTTTTTTTTATTGCAAAACGGCCATAAGTTAATTATAAATAAACTTTTTAATCTAAATAAAGATTCCTAAATTTACCCCCAATAAGTGGACAGATTTGTGATTGATTGCAACCACAGAAAAAATGCTAAAACAATCGGATTTTTTTACTATCCATTCAATCACACATCCCACAATTTATTTTAAACTGTACCATTTTATATGGTAGTAAATTATTTGGGATTATGAGTTATCTATTTACAAGTGAGTCCGTTTCAGAAGGGCATCCTGATAAAGTATCCGACCAGATTTCAGATGCTTTGTTAGACCAGTTTATTGCATTCGACCCCGACTCGAAAGTAGCCATTGAAACATTGGTTACCACAGGGCAGGTTGTTGTTGCCGGAGAGGTAAAATCAACTACCTACGTTGATGTACAGGAAGTGGCCCGTAGAGTAATTAACCAAATTGGCTACACAAAAGCAGCTTACCGCTTTGATGGTGATTCGTGCGGCGTGTTGACAGCCATTCACGAACAAAGCCCCGACATTAACCGCGGCGTTGACAAAGCAGACAAAAAAGAGCAGGGCGCAGGCGACCAGGGGATGATGTTCGGCTACGCCTGCAAAGACACCGATTATTATATGCCGCTTCCGCTGGAACTTTCGCACCGCATTTTAATGGAACTGGCTGCTATACGCAGGGAAGGGAAAGAGATGCTATACCTCCGCCCCGATTCAAAGTCGCAGGTAACCATTGAATATGCCGATGACAACACACCGGTAAAAATACATACCATTGTAGTTTCGACACAGCATGATGAATTTGACGAAGATGAGCCCATGCTGGCAAAAATAAAAGAAGATGTAGTCAATATTTTAATCCCGAGGGTTAAGGCACAATTACCCGGGCGGCTACAAGCTTTGTTTAGCAACGACATTATCTACCATGTCAACCCAACAGGGAAATTTGTAATTGGCGGGCCACATGGCGATACCGGCTTAACCGGGCGTAAAATAATTGTCGACACATACGGTGGGCGTGGCGCACATGGTGGAGGAGCCTTTTCGGGGAAAGACCCATCAAAAGTTGACCGTTCGGCAGCTTATGCTGCCCGCCATATTGCCAAGAACCTGGTAGCCGCAGGAGTTACCGATGAAATATTGGTGCAACTGGCATACGCTATCGGAGTGGCCAGGCCGGTTGGGGTGTATGTAAATACTTATGGGAGGAAAAAGGTCAGTATTGCAGACGGGGAGATTGCAGAAAAAATAAGGGGAATTTTCGACCTCCGCCCGGCAGCTATTGAAGAACGTTTAAAATTACGTAATCCTATTTACCTGGAAACGGCGGCATACGGACACATGGGGAGGACTCCTCAAACAATTATAAAACAATTTGAATCTCCTTATTCGGGTAAGATCGAAAAAGAAGTTGAACTTTTTACATGGGAAAAGCTGGATTATGTGGAAGAGGTGAAGGAGGTTTTTGGGTTATAATTTTGTGCCCTATTTATAGAAGTTGTTTGGATTAATCCAAGGTTTGACTTTGCAGTTAAAACGCCCCTATTCCATATCGGCTTTTAAATACATGGCCGTTTGCCGGATAGTGCTTGAGATATTGGTGTAATTAAAATCAAGGCATTTAGTGATTTTGCTTCCATTGAAGCGGTTTATTGCATTTGCCCCTGAAGCGGTTTCCCGTGTAATTGTTGGTGGATTACCCGCAACAAATTGCCATAATGCCATAGCCCTCCATGCAATCCCGAGCATAATGTCTGAAGCGAGATATTTTGGGCGCGGCCTGCCCAGGGCATCAGCAATTTGAAAGAAAAGTCCCTGGTAGCTCAAATTCTCCGAATTCAATAAATACCGTTGATTCCTACACTTCCGGAAATTATCTGCCTGCATCAATAAAACCATTGCTTTAACCACATCTTTCACATCGACAAAACCGGTTTCCCCCCGGGTATAAAATTTTAACCCCCTCCAAATCTCATGGAAAAACCTGGAGCTTCCCGAATCCCAGTCCCCGGGGCCTAAAATAATTGAGGGGTTTACAATTACCGCATCCAGCCCTTCTTCGATGCCTCTCCAAACCTCCATCTCCGAAAAAAATTTACTTCCCGAATAACCGGAAATCCTTTTTGAAGGTGCCCATCTGATCTCCTCATCCACAAGAAACCCGTTTTTTAACCGCCCTAATGCTGCAACTGAACTTACATGGCAAAACTTTTTTACGCCATTCTCAAGCGAAGCATTAACAAGGTTGGCTGTCCCTTCCACATTATTGGCTATTATTTTCTTGTGTTGCCCCGGATTAAAGGATACCATTGCGGCACAGTGGTAAACAGAATCTATACCCTTCAACAAATCTTCAATGCCAAAATAATCAAGGATATCGCCTTCGGCCCATTCAACTTGTTCGAATAGCTCATCTGCCCGGCTGGTGTAATACGAAAATACCTTACGGACATGCCCTAAATCACTGGTTTCCCGTTTCAATGCTTTAACCTTTTCCCCGGCAGTTAAAAGCTCGTATAAAAGATGTGCCCCGACTAATCCTGTCCCTCCTGTTACAAAAATCATTTCTCTTGTTTAAAAAAAATAAAGATATTGATCTGTTTTAGCTGTTTTAGGCAGCTTCTAAGTGTCCCGTGGTGTTTTTGCCGGCACTCCAAATTCCTTTGCAGAGATAGTTTTAATATGCACCTTCAATATCCCCACGTTGCGCACGGCAGGTGCATTAAACCTGAACTCCCTGCTGCTGTACTGCGCCATTAGTAATTCAAGGCACCTTACTTTTTCATCGTAATCGTCAACAAACTCAACTTCCCCTTCCACATTAACAGACTTTGACCTTATCTGGTAACTGCACCCAATCTGTATATCCTGCCATGCAATTTCTTCGCCCAAAGTCCAGTTGATACAAACTTTCGGGTTCTTTTCCAATGTTTCCCACATGCGCCCCGATTGGGCAGAATGAAGGATGACCGTATCTTCGTCCAAAGCAAAATTCATTGGTATGGCATAAGGTGTGTTTTCATAAGCCATCGACAGGAAACATATCTTGCAGGCCCTGATTATTTTATTGGCCTCTTCACGGCCTTCTATAAAATTTGTCCTCATTATTTTAAGGTATTATTCATTTATCTATTCCCCCAAAAAGACACAGGTTCAGGGAAATATGCTATTTGCTTTTTTTAGTTAATAAGTTAGTCATCAATGCCTAACCTGAATTATTCAGCCTAAATAAATGCCCTGTTCCCCAATTTGTCAGAAAGGAACTTTTCCACTTTTTTCATGTTCATATAGGTCGACTGTAATTCAAAAACCTGGTCATAGTCTTTCCCCAGGTAAACAGTATTTATCTTCTCTTCCAACTCGTGGAGTATTTGTTTTACCTTACGGAGTTTATATTCATAAACAATTTTAGGCACCAACAGGTAAAGGATATCTTCTTCTTTTTCGGTGTAAGCCCCTGCCCGCTTCCATCGTTTACTTTCAATAAATTTCTCCGATAGCAGCTCGCTTGCAACTTTACTTATTTCGCCACTCGAATGGTTGACAAAATACTTTAACGGGTTAAAACCAGGGTTTGGAAGCAACTCTTTTGTCTCGTTCATTATTTGAGTAAAAACCTGCGACTCCGATACCATCTCGTCCCCCTGTATCTCATCTACAATAAAATCGCCAACCAAAACAACTTCAGGCTCATTAAGCTCTTCTCTTTCTATTTCGAACAAAGGGTATTTACAATATTTTAAAAGGAAGCGAAGCACCTCTTTTTCTTCAATTACCAATCTCTCTTCTTTTATCTCCGGAATTACAGGTTGTGGTGCTGCCCTATTCTTATTAGTCTTAACCAATGCCTCCCTTTTCCTGAGAGCCTCATTTTTATTGCGTTTATTTTTCCTGACTTCGGTATACAAAACTTCCTCGTCTACCTTCAACAATTTGCTGCATTCTCGGATATAAACCGAGCGTGTTATGGTATCAGGTATCACCGACACCGAACGAATGACCTCTGAGATTAAGCGGGCTTTTGCAACAGGGTCATTATCAGTGTTTTCCAATAGCAACTTGGTTTTGAACCGGATGAAGTCCTCTTCGTTCTTTTTAATGTACTCCTTATATTCCGATGCGCTATGCGAACGCGCAAATGAGTCGGGGTCTTCTCCTTTGGGAAGCAGCAACACTTTTACATTCATCCCTTCTTCCAGCACAAGGTCGATCCCACGCAATGATGCTTTGATACCTGCCTCATCGCCATCGTAAATTATAGTAATATTTTGTGTGAACCGTTTTACCATCCTTACCTGGCCTGGTGTTAAGGCGGTACCTGACGAAGCTACCACGTTTTCTATCCCCGACTGATGCATCGAAAGGACATCCGTGTAACCTTCCACCAGGTAGCACTTATCGGCCCGGGTAAGTTCTCTTTTTGCCTGGAAAATTCCATAAAGGGCATTACTTTTGTGGTAAATCTCCGATTCAGGCGAGTTGAGGTATTTTGCAGCTTTCGGGTCGTCTTTCAGAATACGGCCCCCAAAAGCGATCACCCGCCCTGCAAGGTTGTGTATAGGAAACATTACCCGCCCTGAAAAACGGTCGCGCACCCAGTTGTCGCGTTTAATGGTCAGCCCTGTTTTCTCCAGGAACTCTATCCTGTAGCCCTCTTTTTGGGCAGCATCGGTAAAAACACTTTTCCCCTCAGGGCTAAAACCAAGTTCAAATTTTTTTATTGTATCATCACGAAGCCCCCGCTCCCTGAAATAACTCAATCCAACTATACGCCCTTCGTTCTCATCCCATAAATAACGGGTAAAATATTTTTGGGCAAACGAAGAGACAATCATCATACTTTCCCTGTCGTCCTTCAGTTGTTTATCTTCCTGGCTTTCTTCTTTTTCAACTACCTCGATGTTGTATTTCTTTGCCAACCATTTCAGTGCTTCCGGGTATTTGAGGTTTTCGTGTTCCATAATAAAATTGACCGAATTACCTCCTTTGCCGCATCCAAAGCATTTATATATCCCTTTTGCCGGCGATACCGTAAAAGACGGTGTTTTTTCGTTGTGGAAAGGGCACAAGCCAAGATAGTTCACCCCCCTTTTCCGCAGGTTGATAAAATCCGAAACCACATCAACTATTTCGGCAGAGTCAAGAATCCTTCCTATGGTACCCTGGTCAATCATAATTGCAAATGTAGGGATTTTGATTTGAGATCGGGCAGGTAAAAAACGAAAGTATATAAATTGGGGATTCAAATCTGGTTAATCCCGGAGAAGTATAATAATTTTTCCCTGAATAGCACCTTTTTAGGATACCCCGGGTGGTTTAAAATTAAATTGAAAACCTGCGGGCAACATCCATCAACCTGCTACGGCATTGATTTCTTTCATTAAAAACTTTTTTGATTTTACCCCAACAAACCGTTTTACCTCTTTCCCTTTGTTAAACATGATGAGTGTAGGGATATTGCGTACTTTGTATTTCCCTGCCAATGGTTGTTGCAGGTCGACATTTACTTTGGCAATGGTTACCTTATCCGTTTCTTCAGCGATTTCGTTCAATACGGGCGATACCATTTTACACGGGCCACACCAGGGAGCCCAGAAGTCGACCAGGACTACCCCGCTTCGAATAACAGGCTTAAAATTCTTATTGTTAAGCACTTTTATCTTTTTGCTGTTTGCCACATTAGGTATATCTTTCATTCTTTTATACGTATAGGCCATATAAAAAATAAAAATCGCCACTATCCCTCCGATAACATATAAAGCAGTTGACATTTCCTTGTTTTTTTTATATTAGTCCCTCGTACCCAGTGCCTTAACTTTAGTTCACTTTAAGTACTTATTATATACAATTCCTCTTCTCTGAGGCTGTTTGAATTATCTTTTTTTTATCTCCCGCAGATATTTATTTCACGTTTTTGCTCCTTAAATATTCTGAAGCACTCAATGCAGCTATTGTCCCATCGGAAACCGCTGTTGTAACCTGCCTGTACTTTTTAGCAATGCAGTCGCCGGCAGCAAAAACCCCGGGAATATTTGTCCTCATATCAGGGTCAACAATAATCTCATTCCGTTCGTTCAAACTAACTATACCCTTTAATGATTCGGTGTTTGGCATGTATCCGACAAAAATGAACACCCCGTCAATGGTTATTTCCGACATCCCCCCCGTTGGAAGGTGTTCAACAGAAACCTTTTTAAGCACCCCGTTTCCGATAAACTCCCTCAACTCCGATTCCATTATAAACCGTATTTTAGGATTGCTCCGGGCTTCTTCAACCGCATGTTTAAATGCCTGGAACTTATCGAACTGATGCACAATGGTCACCCTGGAGGCATATTTAGTCAGGGTAACAGCTTCTTCAAGTGCAGAATTCCCTCCACCAACCACAACTACCTCTTTCCCGGTAAAAAAGTCGCCATCGCAGGTAGCGCAATATGAGATACCGGTCCCTTTAAACCTGTCTTCGCCGGGAATATTTAATGGGCGCGGTTTCCCTCCGGGGGAAAGGATAATTGTTTTTGAATAAAAGATACGGCCATCTTCCAACTCCACACTCTTCCGTTCCCCCTCAAGGCCGTACCTTTTGATCTTTATATTGGACTTAATCAAACATCCAAACTCTTTTGCCTGTTTTTTCATGGTGTTGGCTACAACATAGCCTTTTGTTGTATCGACACCCGGATAATTTGCAATCTCATTGGTCAGTACCATCTGCCCCCCAATAGCACCTTCATTTAAAATAAGGGTCGGCAATTTGGCACGGGAACTATAAATCCCGGATGTTAACCCTGCCGCTCCCGCGCCAATAATAATGACATCAAAAACTTTATCCATCGCTTAATTCTTTTAAAGAAAAGGCAACAAATTGTTTGTTACCTTTCCTATTACTATGTACTTACTTCTCAAAATGCTCATCCAAAACTGCAGTAACCTGCTGCATATCCTGGATACTACTTACTGCATGGGCAACTTTCCCGTTTTTATAGTACATTACAAATGGCAACCCCATGAATCCCCGGCATTCAGGTGCATTACGGATAATCTGAGCTTCAGGGTTGTCAAATGCCATGGTATAAAATTTTATATGTTTACGTTCCTCTTCCAATTCTTCCATTACCCCGTAAACAGGTATACACATAGGCCCCATACGTCCACAACACACCATTACGTTCTCGTTCTCGTTGACCAGTTTTTCAAGTTCTGCCGCCGTTTCAATTTCTTGCAAATTCGTTTGTAACAATTTCATAATTCCTCTATTTATTTATTATATACTTGTTATCTCCCTGATAATTCGTTCGTCCGACTTTAATCGCCCATTAAGGTAATCCTCAATAAGTATAGCAGGCGGGTTTACCGGGGCGCCAATAAACAGGTTGATTTTATTATTTACGAAACGTGTAATGATACTTTTATCCACCTTGTAAGCAATAATATCGGTTATCCCCTGTTGAGCGGCCCAATCGGGCAACCCGGCAACATCGTAGTGTGACAGCACCTCCGTTTTGCTGCTGGTGACTGCCCCCCCAACAATCTCGAATATTTCGTAATGGCTGCATTGCCCGAAATATTCGCTTAGTTTACCATGCACAACCGGAATTGCTACTCGTTTCATTGTTCTAATAATTTATGAGGCAAAGTTACTTTTGGCATTCCTCTCATACAACAAAACTGCATTGGCTGTTTCCATCAGGAAAGTTGAAATATTACAGCTTTTTTCCTGTCATATTTTAGCAATTTATCGTTAAATACAGTGTTGTATTCGCCTCCAAATTGCTTTATCTGACAAAAAAATACACTATAATAATTCATAAAAATAAAATTTAAATAGTCTCTTAATTATTTGTGTTTTCATAGCTTTACACAGTTTTTTACAACATACTTATACCATGTCAGATAAAAAGGGGGACAAGAATGTACCGGGTATTCATAAAAGCACACAGCTTTTCCCACAGTTACACCCTGAAGACCAGGTGTTTCTAAACGATAAAAAAACCCAATTGACTTATTCGAAGGGCGAAAACCTGTTTAAACAAGGAGCCTTTTCGCCCTATGTGATGTATATTATTGATGGGTTGGTAAAGGTCTACCTGCAAACCGGCCATGATAAACAAATCAATATCAGGTTGGCTAGGGCAGGTGATTTTTTAGCATTCTCTTCCATATTTGGAGAGACTGTTTATAATTATTCTGCTATTGCGGTAAAAGACTCCCGTGTTTGTATGATTGACAAAGAGGGGCTAAAACACCTTTTACTTAAAAACCCTGAATTTGCCCTTCAAATTACTTCGCGTAACAGCCAAAATGAGAGGCATCTGTTCGATTTGATCAAGAATATCTCATACAAACAAATGCGTGGCAAACTGGCCTCCGCCCTACTCTACCTGTCTACAGAGGAGTTCCTGAAAGAAGAAGTATTCCTTTACCTGACCCGGCAGGATATTGCCGATTTCGCTTCCGTTTCGATAGAAAGTACCATCAAGTTTTTAAAGGAGTTTGAGAAAGAGGGGATTCTTAAACTGGCCGGGAAAGATATTGAGATTATTGATGGCAGAAAGCTGGAAGAGATCGGCAGGAAAGGCTGATAGGCTACTCCCCCAGGGTATTACTTACAGCTTACGGTTAAAGCATCGGGCTAACAATGTGTGCCAACGATTCCCTCAATTTGTTTATCCAGCTTCTTTGGCTCCACTCTTCCAAAACTATTTCCATACTATTTTCCAGGTCAATATTAAATTGAAGAATCATCCTCTCGGTAAATTCCTTATCATAAATAAAGGCATTAATTTCAAAGTTGGTTTCAAAGCTCCTGAAATCGAGGTTAGTTGTACCTACCGATGAAAGGATAGAGTCAACAATAAGTATTTTGCTGTGTATAAACCCTTTCTTGTAAAAATAAACTTTAACCCCTGCTTCGAGTAGTTCATTCACAAAAGAAAAAGAGCACCATTTTGAAACGCGTGCGTCAGAGCGTTCAGGAATAATTATCCGTACATCAATATTGCCAAGTGCGGCGGTTTTTAAAGCTGAAACAATGTCTTGTGGAGGGATCAGGTACGGTGTTGTTATATAAACGTGTTGCTTAGCCCCGGCAATGGCTGTAAAGTATGCCTGTTCAATGCTTTTCCAGTCGGAATCGGGCCCGCTTGACGTTATTTGAACAGGAACACCCGGTGCTTCGCTGAATGGCTTAAAGTATTTATCCCCAGCCAGGTTCTCTTTTTTCACAAAGAACCAATCGGCAGCAAAAATAACCTGTAGGCAAGAAACGGCATCTCCTGTAATTTGAATATGTGTGTCACGCCAGAGCCCAACCTTTTTATTCCCGGTTTTATACCTGTCGGCGAGGTTAATCCCCCCCGTAAAACCAACCTCTCCGTCAATTACTACTATTTTACGATGGTTCCTGTAATTTAACCTTGATGTTAGCCGGGGGAACCTGACCTCCATAAACGGATAAAGCTCCACTCCTGCATCCCTTAGTTCCTTAATATATTTTTTACTCAGGCTCCAACTACCTACATCATCGATAATTACCCGCACCTCAACACCTTCACGGCTTTTCTTTATCAGTTCCCGCTTCAATTGGTTGCCTATTTCATCATCGTCAATAATATAATACTCAAGGTGGATGTGGTGGCAGGCTTTATCGATAGCATTTAAGATTGCTTTAAACGTTGCCTCTCCGTTATTTAGCAGCTTTACCTCATTCCCGGTGGTCAACAGGGAGTGTGAATTATTGAGCAATAGTGAAATTATTTTCTCCTTTTCCAGGATATCTCCCCCGGTTTCCAACTGATCCCTATTAATTCTCCTGAGTTGCCTGGAGGTTAATTCCCTAATCCGTTCAAGGTCTTTTATCCCTCTCCTCGACCATAATTTCCTTTTACGGTACTCCTGCCCCAGAAACAGGTAAAAGATAAGCCCTATAATCGGGAGGAGTACTAAAGCCAGTATCCAGGCAATCGTTTTAAAAGGAGAACGTTTCTCCATCACTATAATCACAGCAATAGCAACTGAGGTGATTAAAAAAACCAATGATACCAATTGTAACCAGTTCTGTAAGAAGTTGTCAAAAATACCCATTGTTAAACTTTAAATTTTCTATCAGCAAATTACCAAAAAAATAAGAATAAAAACAATTTAGGGCTCTTTTACGTATTACTTAAAGAAATAAAAAATAACAGCTATGAGGGCAATATGGGTAATAATATTAATTTTTATTGCGGCGTGCGCTTCAAAAAAAGAGGTGGTCAGGATTGAACCGGTAAAAACAGACACAACTGCAACCGACAGTGTGGAATATGAGCTTATTGTTTTCGACACCGGCTTTGAAACATGGTATTTAACAAACAGCCACCCTTCATGGTATCATTCTCAGGAGTATTATGAAATGTGGAATCAACGGTTCGTTAATGCCTGGAACTATGAATATAATTCTTCAAGGTACCATAACCTGCTCGATGCACCTATCAATTATGATTCGAATATTGATTACGGGCTTGAAGTAAACCATAAATTGTTCTATTATTTCCAATATGTTCAGCATGTATTAAAAATACCACTGCTCTCTGATGCCCCGCACTTGTCTGGTTACTGACCCGGATGCTTTTTTTCAAAAATAAACAGGCGGCAGTTGTCAAGGCCCTCGGCATAAACCGGGGTTGAATTGAGTTGGGGGGCTTTCACCCCATCGCCAAAGAATATTGGCCCGGTATACAGATGTGCCTCATCCCATAACCCGGCATCAATAAAACTTTGTAAAGTATTAGCTCCGCCCTCAACTATTAATGACTGGATTCCCATCGAATACAGAGTTGCTAATATCTTTTTTAGAAGGGTATCCCCAAAATCGGCCTGTATGAATAGAATGTTATTTTCAGACAAATCAACTTTCGAGTTAAACACTATTGTTTTAGTGGGCGGGTCAAAAATACGCATTGTTTTTGGGAGGCTAAGGTTACGGTCTAAAACAACCCTCACCGGATTTTCACCATGCCAACTACGCACAGTCAGGGCAGGGTTGTCTTTCAGTACAGTTCCCGTGCCAACCAATATAGCTGCCTCTTCTGCCCTGGTTTTATGCACCAGCCGCCTTGATAACTCATTGGTAATCCAGGTGGGCTGCCCGTTTTCACCGCCGCTCCGGTTTATATCGATAAACCCATCCTGTGTTTGTGCCCACTTTAATATTATAAACGGCCTTTTTTCGGTATGGTAAGTAAAAAACCGCTTGTTCAGGATGCGGCACTCTTTACCCATGACACCAACTTCCACGTCAATGCCGGCATTTTTTAACCGTTCTATCCCTCTGCCCGCAACCTCTGCATACGGGTCAACAGAGCCAATAACAACTTTTGGGATATTTTCAGAAATTATCAGATCAGAACAGGGTGGGGTCCTCCCAAAATGTGAGCATGGCTCAAGGGAAACATACAAAGTGCTTTCTTTCAGAAGCCTGCGGTGTTTAACCGAATGAATGGCATTGGCCTCGGCATGTGGCTGCCCGCTTTTTTGGTGGTAACCTTCCCCAATAATCTTTCCATTATGCACAATAACACAGCCAACCATCGGATTCGGATAGGTTTCTCCTATTCCAAGCCGGGCCAACTCGATACACCTCAACATGTATTTTCCCCCTGTCGTCATTTATAAAAGAAAGCTTAACTTCGCCAAAAATAGTATAATGCAGGCAACAATTAAATTTATTGAAGAAGAATTAAGTGGGCTTTACCCTAAAAATGAGGTAAGAAGCCTGTCAGGTATACTTTTCAAATTTATTTGCGGGCTTTCATTTACCGATCTGGTTGTGCAAAAAGATGAAAAGATCCCTGAGGTCAAATTAAAACAGATAAAACAGGTTGTTAAGCGGTTAAAACAGCACGAACCTATCCAATATATAATTGGCGAAGCCGGATTTTACGGGTTAGAATTGACGGTGAATCCTGCGGTACTTATCCCAAGGCCTGAAACCGAAGAGCTGGTTGAGTGGGTTCTAATGTCAGGGGTAAATAAAAATGCACGGGCCCTTGACATTGGAACAGGTAGTGGCTGCATCCCCATTGCCATTAAGAAAAATGCTCCGGGGTTAGAGTTCGAAGCAATTGATATTTCTGAAAAAGCCATTGAAGTAGCCCGGGGGAATGCAAAAAAGAACGGCGTGGATGTTTCTTTTATGGTTTATGATATCTCCAGGTGGCGCGAAAGGCAGTGGGGGGAATTTGATATTGTTGTAAGCAACCCCCCTTATGTCAGAGAACTGGAAAAACAATATATGAACACGAATATTTTGAACTTTGAACCCCACCAGGCTCTTTTTGTAGCAGACACAGACCCTCTTAAATTTTATAAAATAATTTCTGATTTTGCTATGCCTAATTTAAAAAAAGGAGGAGCCCTGTTTTTTGAAATCAACGAGGCTTTTGGGCAGGAGGCCTCTGAAATGCTGGCAAGAAAGGGGTTTCTCAATGTTGAACTTAAAAAAGACCTCTCAGGAAAGGACAGGATGATAAAGGCATCAAAGTAACCCTGTTTGCTCCCTTTTGGTTACTTTTGGGGCTATGGAATTATTCGAAATTCCCACTACACCTCTTTATTTGGAAAACAATAACCCCGGAAACATTGAAACTCAACATTATTCTGCTTCCGGTTATCGCACCGGGTGCAATTATTGGCATTATTGCCGTTAAAAAGATACCTGAACATACTTACCGCGCATTTGTTATTGTTGTTACAACATTATCAGCATTCTTATTATTGATATAGTATGGAACAACTATCGGATTACATTAAAAAGGAAAAAATAAAAAGGGTTTTGGACATTGGTACAGGATCGGGGCAATTTGTTAAAACCCTGTTATCTGTTTTCCCCGGAATAAAAGAAATAATTGCTATTGACCCTGTTGAGGATCCATTTAAGGAAAATGGCATGGAATTCCAGGGTAAAAATGTCACTTTTTTGAAGATGGGCGCAGAGAAACTCGATTTTCAGGATGAATCATTTGACCTGGTTTCCATTTCAGATGCCCTGCACCATTTACCTCAGTTAGAACAATCCCTGCATGAAATGAAAAGGGTTGTTAAACCGGAAGGATGGATTATAATTAGTGAACTGGTCAGCGATAATTTGAATCCGGCGCAGCAGAATCAAAAATTCTTCCACCACCTGAAAAGTTATACCGCCCGTTTAACGGGGAATTTCCACCACAAAACCTGGAAAAAACAGGAAATCCTTGATATCGCCACAAATAACGGGATAAAAATTGAAGTGTACTTTGAGTATTCCAACAATAAAAGCCTTATTACTGAAAGTAAGGATATTGATTTCTGGGTTGGCCGGCTGAAAATATTTATTGATGAAGTAAAAGGTTTGCCGGAATATGCTGAACTGTTGCCAAAAGTTGCAGAGTTCAGGCAACGGATTGAAAAAGACGGGATGCAACATGCTACAAATGTTGTTATTGCCGGGAGGAAAATCTGATAACCTGACTTAACACTAACCCTTAAGAGCCTCGGCACCGGCAGTAATTTCCAATATTTCGTTGGTGATACTTGCCTGCCTTGCTTTGTTGTATTGCAGGGTCAGTTCCCCCATTATTTCAGTAGCATTATCGGTAGCCTGGTGCATAGCCGTCATACGTGCACCATGTTCAGCTGCATGTGAATCGAGCAATGCTTTATAAAACTGGATTTTTAATGACCTTGGGATCAATTCCTGTATGATATACTCTTTCGAAGGTTCGTATATATAATTAAAATCATGATTGCCATATCCGCCCTCCTCTTCCTGCCCCATCTCAACCGGCAGGTATTTTTCGCTGGTAAGGATTTGCACGGCTGCATTTTTGAACTGATTGTAAACCAGTTCAATACAATCATAACTCCCTTCTGCATACGACCTCATCACGTTGGATGCTATTGTAGAAACATTCTCAAAAGTAAGGTTGTCGAAAATGCTGTTCTCTTCTCCCGCCACATTCATTTGTGCATGTTTCAGGAACCTGACACCTTGTTTTCCTATCGTTAAAAAATCAACGTCCCCGGAATTTAGCTGATTCACATATTTTGCCTTTGCAAGTTCAACTGCTTTTTTCGAAATATTTGAGTTGAACCCGCCACAAAGCCCCCTGTTCGATGTGATAAGAATAATCAAAACCTTTTTTTCATCTCTGGGTTGTGTGTACAGCGATTCTTCAGCATTGTCAAGGCTTGCAGCCAGAGAAGTTAAGATATGGTGCAACTTTTCGGCATAGGGCCGGATCTGTAAAATCGCATCCTGGGCTTTTTTTAGTTTTGCCGCCGACACCATTTTCATGGCACTTGTTACCTGCCTGGTTGTTTTAACCGAAGCAATCCGTATTCGTATTTCTTTTAAGCCTCCCATTTTTTAGATTGTTGATGGATTGAATGCCCTTACTAAAAGGCCATGTAATACATTAAACCATTCCACTGCCCCTTCAATTATCCGACCTTTTATTCCTTATATTTATCTGCGACTTCAGCCGCTGCTTTCCTCAATACT
>UOEP01000065.1_pt1 | contig 22608 bp, 18 predicted proteins | sample 1989931 | NCBI WGS metagenome assembly UOEP01 (sample SAMEA4712198, study PRJEB27164) | hydrothermal vent metagenome | biome: marine basaltic hydrothermal vent biome; feature: marine hydrothermal vent; material: mineral | place: Pacific Ocean | collected 2011-06-14/2011-07-23 | depth 1691 m
CAGACCCACCTCCATATATCATTCTGTATGAACTAATCCCATTTACATATTGAGCATTCAGTCCGGAGCTACCCCCGTCTACAGTTTTTAATTCATTAAGTAATTTTGTAGCTGAATTGAGGTTTTTTGTATAATTCGGAACAGTCGGGTCACTTTCTACATAATTATTTGTATGGATATTAGTTGACCCCTGGTCAATTGTCCAATCAACACCACCACTGCTGGTGCCATTGCTAGCAGCAGTAATCCTCCCTTTCGAGTCAACAGTAATATTTGCATTGGTATAGCTGCCGGGTGCTATACCTGTATTTGAAAGTGAGGTTGAAAAAGTACCGGTACCGCTTCCACTAACATCGCCTGTTAAGGTTATGGTCTGGATTTCATTGGTTGGGTCTGCATCTGCATCGTCAACATTATCTGTATCATCGGCAAACCCTGAAGGTTTGCCAAGTATATCGCCCCACAGGACAGTACCCCCGCCCCCTCCGCTGCCTGTCAAGACTGTTATTGTAATCTCATTTGAATAGCCGGCTTCAGTATTGCAGGTTACTTTGCGCCTGTATGTTGTGGTTTGGCTTAATGCCGGAGGCTGGTATGTTGTACCGCTGGTTCCAGTTGTGTTCCAGTTGCTGCCATCAGTAGTGTATTCCCAGTCATAAGTATAAGATGACCCGCAATCCCCGCCACTGGCATCCACACTGCTTGAAATTAATCCGGGGGCCTGGCCTGAATCAATAACAGTATTTTCAAGGTAGATAGTCCCTCCGTCAAGTGCTGTTGTACCATTGGGTTCATTGTATAAAGCCTGTACTTCACTTTCGGATAAGGCACGGTTATAAATCCTCACGTTATCAATCGTACCATCAAAATACCCTCCACTATCATTTAAAAATCCCATGGCCACATAAGCAGACCATTGATAATCAGGGGCTCCGGAAAAGGCTTCTTCATCTACAAGTACTCCATCAACATATAAACGAATATAACTTCCATCAAAAGTCCCGGTTAAATGATACCACGTATTTATAGTACAATTATACGTTGATGCACTTAAATATATTGGATCCCCTGATGTACGTCTGATATAAAAGGCAAAACCGTTACTATATCCACCATTATCGTGTGCATACATACAAAAGGCTTGTCCAGCCCAGGAGTCTGATCTTGTTGAAACAACAATACTACCCCAATCCGAGTTAAAACTACCGACATTTACCCATGCAGAAATTGAAACTGTATTTGGCTTAAGTGAAGAGTTATCCGGAATTTTGACATAATTATTTACTCCGTTAAAATTAAAAGCATTGCCAATTATTCCGCTAACACCTCGAGTGGCATCATAGTCTGTCGTATTATTCACAGTTGTTTCATCAATGACATTGCCAGTAGTTCCATCTAATTTGTAATGTGCAACTAATCCTGATGTAGGTATTTGTGCAAAAACAACAAAATTTAAACCGGTCAGAATAATAAGGATTATTCCTCTAATGAATTGTGTGTTTTTCATGGTATTAACGTTAAATTGATTTTTAATTTTATTACAAAATGCAGAAACTGTCCCGGGAATTAATAATAATCAGTTGCTCTGATCTATGTTAGTTTGGATACCTCGTCCTGATGTGGGGGGGAGGTAATTATCGCAGGAAACTTCCTAAATTTCAATTGAAAATTAAGGATTTATTTTCGTATTAACGATAGGGAATTTACGAATGGTAGCTCCGGGTTTACGAAATGCTGTTTTGAGTTTGTGAATTGCAATCCTGTCAGTGCCTTTGAGGCCTGGCAGCGTTAAAGCGGAAGCGGAAATATTCCGCAGGCATAGCCGTTGATATATCGAGGAAAGATTCTTCCTGACAACGGAATGATTCAGATTAAAACAAGCAAGTGCAATTATCCTTTTTTACCTGAATAATAGATTTTCTCTATAAATTCCTTCTTTTTTGACCGGGACAAAGGAATACTCGCTCCATTAATCATACAAATTCTTCCTCCATTAGTTTTGTGTAATTTACAGACGAACGATATGTTTATAAGATGAGACTTGTGTGCCCTGTAAAAAATAGCGTGAGGTAAATGCAATTCAAACCATTTTAAATTTTTTGAAACAGTAATCTTCTTATTCTCTATTAAATAAATGTCAGAATAACTGCCTGCCCCTTGAATATGTATAATTTTGTTAACCGGAACAAACTCGATAGAATCGTTACTGCTAAGCATTACTTTTTCCATATTGTCAATGTTTGGACTATGATAAGTTAATAATATAAGTTATTTAAAGATCAATTTTGAGCTACTATTTATAAAAAAAATATAAAGGTAAAAAAATCAATGTATTTACATTATTGTTTAATAGATAAAATTTTTACTATAAATACATAGATAAGGGATTTTATTTAAAGGAATCTGTTTCTATGAGGTTTGTGTGAGAAATACAGGCAAATCAACGAAGGGACTAAAAAAAACAGTATAGCCTCACCCAAGAGAATCAGGCTTAAAGCCTAGTGGCAGAAGGCTTTCAACCCCTTCCAGTACCTGGATCTTTTTCCGTCCATCCAGGATTATTTTTATGGGTTGATTAAACCTGCCCTCCGTTTCAAGGATTGCCTGCCTGCAGGTGCCGCATGGCTTTACGGGCTCGGTTGTAAGCCCGTTCTTATTGCAGGCTGTTACCGCAAGTATTTTGACTTTATTGTCAGGGAAATTGGCATTTGCGTGGAAAAGCGCCACCCGCTCGGCACATATCCCCGAAGGGTAAGCAGAGTTTTCCTGGTTACTCCCGGTTATGGCCTCTCCATTATCTAATAACAGTGCAGCTCCGACTTTGAAATTTGAGTAAGGGGCATAGGCATTCTTTGAGGCTTCCCGTGCCTGCAAAACCAGTTTGCGGTCTATTTCAGGAAGTTCGACAATATTGTCGTACTCATATACCAAAATCCTTAATTCTTTCGTTCGCATTACCAAGTTATTTTAATCAAAAATACGATTTTTAAAGGAAGTAGATTATATTTAGGCAAAAATTTCAGACGCTGGGGATTATGGTTAAAAAGTTGATTATTGCACTTCACATTATTTTGTTTTTTTCAACAATAGCTTTTTCACAAAGATTATCAAGAGAGGAGTATATTTTAAAATACCAGTTGTTGGCAATCAGGGAAATGGAACGAAGCGGGATACCTGCAAGTATAACAATGGCTCAGGCATGCCTTGAATCGGCTGACGGGAATAGTGAGCTTTCCAGGAAATCGAACAATCACTTTGGGATAAAATGCAAAGCAGGGTGGAAGGGGAAAAAGGTATATTACGATGACGACCACCATAACGAGTGTTTCAGGAAATACCGCCATGTGGAAGATTCGTACATTGACCATACCAGCTTTTTGATGGGTAACTACCGGTATGCATTTTTGTTCAACTATGCACCAACCGATTATAAGTCGTGGGCAAAAGGATTGAAAAAAGCAGGATATGCAACAGCCAGGGATTACGATAAAAAGCTGATTAAGATTATAGAAACATATAAACTAAACTTACTGGACGAGAAAATAGGTGGCAGGGAAATAGCAAGGTTCACACAGCCTCGACTTGCAAAAGATAATGCTGAAGGAGGGTTTTTCATAAACCCCTACCAAACAAGGAAAGTTGAGTTAAGGAATGGTATCAGGTCGGTTGTTGTACGCAACGGGGATACTTTTGAAACTATAGCCCGGGAGTTTGGGCTTGAAGACTGGGAAATATATAAGTTCAATGATTACCATGTTGGCTATAAACCGCAGCCCAACGAAATTATTTATATCAGCCCTAAAAAAAGGCGGGCTCAGAAACATTTCCCTACACATACGGTCAGGCAGGGCGAGTCGTTGCATTCTATTTCACAAATGTACGGGATAAGGCTGCATTCGCTATACCGTTTGAACAGGATAGACCCCGGGCAAAGGATCGTGGTAGGGCAAAAACTGGAACTCCGGAAAAGGAAAAAATATTAGTGTGAAGTCAGGTACGAAGTTGTGGGTAAGCCGCAGTTATTTTTTGTTTAATTCGTAGTTCAGCCCGATGTAAATACCAATCCGGTAAGGGCGGTACTGAACATCACTTCTTTTGTTGATCGAATTCAGGAAATAACTAAACCGTGGCTCAACGGAGAATGAAATATGTTTCCCCAGGGCATATTCAACCCCGGCTCCCAGTGTACCTGAATAATTTAACGTGGAAATATCGGCTGTCCTCCCAATATCTTCTTTCCCTGAAGGGCCATTCGTATACACATTGTTCCCCACAAGGAGGTTGGCACTTACCCCTCCTATTAGTTCGACACCGATTTTTGATTTAAGGAGCTGGTAACTCAGGTACAACGGGATCTCAACAAAATTGAACACCTGCGAAAACTCACCCTGTGTTAAAAGGGTATTTGAATAAGCTCTTTGCCCATCCATGGTTGTTAATAATTCGGTATTCTGCGGAGTGCCTGTAAATTCAATTACCCCGGCTTTACTATTCATCGTCATTTGATTCCCGGAAAGGTTGACTGCCGTAGTAAAAATTTCTTTATCGGCGGGTGCTTGTGTAAAAAACAAGTTTGAACTCTGCCCAAAAACAGCCCTTGAGTTTTTTGAGTCCTGCCCATTCTGAGAGTAATATAAGCCACTTTTAATACTCCATTTCTTATTTGCTTTATAAGCAATTGAAAACCCTGCCCCCATATTAGTTTTCCCTGAGGAGCCTGGATAAGCCATGTTCTGGGCATAATATTCTGAGTGGCTGGATGTATTTGAAGAATATCCCGGTGCTAACTGGACACCCACTTTCCAGCTATTCGCCGGCACATTATTTTTTCTATGTGCCGATGTATTCATCGCTATTAACTCTTTCTCTTCCTCCGAGAGAGGTGTGAAAAATGTACTTTTCTTTACGGTACTCAATCCCGGGGCTTCACTTATATCCTCAAATGGGATAAATTGTATTAACCTGGCAGTAAGGTAATTTAATTGTTCCACACTTTCCCTGGTAGTGCCGGATGCCTCTTTTTCATCTTTTATTCCCGGCAGGGCAACATAATTATTTATATTATGTCCCGGGGTATTTTTGGAAATGGCTGATTTGACTGCCGTCTCTTTGGCAGCTACGGCAACCGTTTTTTTAGGGTTATAAGTAGTGTTTTCTTTTTTATTCGATTCAGCACCAACCTCTTCCTCCTTTTGTATAGTTTTATCTTCGGCCAACGGCTTAGGCCCTGGTTTATCTGTTTCGGTATATAGCCAACCGGTAATCATTGCAATGCCAATTAAAGCAGCAGCTACGGCAATGCGGATAAAAACCGCCTTCCGCTTACGGGCGGCAGCTACCTCCATCTGTGCTTTAATATTACTAAAGGCATTTGCAGGAGGTGGGGGGGTGAATCCCTCCATTTTTTCCTTGATTACCTTATCAAAATACTGATCTTCCATATTCTATACCGGATATTTCGTATTTGGTTTTAATTCTCTGTGAAGCCCTTGTACTTTACGCTTCAAAATATCCCTGGCACGTGCCAGGTTCGACTTGGATGTCCCTTCTGATATCCCCATCTTTTTACTAATCTCGCGGTGGTTAAGCCCTTCCATTACGTACAGGTTAAAAACCATCCTGTACCGGGGAGGCAATTGCTGAATCAGATGGAATAAATCTTCTAATGAGCTTTGATCCAGGGTTTCTTCTGTAAGAGCCTGGCCATCGTACACGCTAACGTCTTCAACCGGATAGGTAAGATGCTGTTTTCGGTATTTTTCCAATGACACATTTACCATGATCCTGCGCACCCAGCCTTCCAAAGAACCATCGTGCCTGAAGTTTTTAATATTTGTAAAGACCTTTACAAATCCTTCCTGAAGATTGTCTTCAGCCTCCATACTGTCTTTTGCATACCTCAGGCATACTCCGAACATTTTCGAAGCAAACATATTGTACAACTTTTCCTGTGCATTCGAATCCCCCGAAGCACATCCCTTAACTATATTTTTAAGGTCTTCCAAATCTGGCTCTGTATTGATCACTCAAAAATAAAGAATAATACTGATACTATCACTTTACAACAATGGCTTCTTTTCAAATGCTTATTCTTCTGTTATTTTGTGCTTTACCGTTAGATGGGGGAATAAACAAAATGGTTGCGTGTAAAAAAAAGATTTATTTGACGCAACCATTTTCCCGGTAGCTTCATCTTAGAAAGAAACATTATAGTACCATGAAAGCAAAACTTTTTATATTCTTCATTTCATTGTCCTTCATTTCCGGGTGTAACCTGAACAGTGAGGACATAGACAGGGAGATTAATCTAACCGATAAAGCGGCAAAGCTGGTTGAAGCCGACAATGAATTCGGGTTAGAGCTTTTTCAGAAGGTTGTTGCTTACGAAAAAGAAGCCGGCAATATCATGGTTTCGCCGCTAAGCGTTTCGCTGGCACTGGCAATGGCCTATAATGGGGCAAACGGCGAAACCAAAACGGCCATGGAGCGGGCCTTAAAATTGTATGGTTTGTCGGACGATGATATAAATGAATCATACAAAACCCTGGTTGAGGCTTTAAAGTCGTTGGATAAAAAGGTGTTGCTGGAAATTGCAAATGCTATTTATTACCGCGATGATTTTACGGTTGAACCCGCTTTTATTTCCGTAAACCAAAATTACTATGATGCGGCGGTTTCTCCGTTAGACTTCAGTGACCCCGGTTCGGTAGATGTTATTAATGGCTGGGTAGCTGATAAAACACGCGATAAAATCACCCGTATACTTGATGAGATTTCTGCCGACCAGGTGATGTTCCTGCTAAATGCAGTCTATTTTAAAGGTGTCTGGCAAAAAGAATTCAATAGTAAAAGTACGGTTGAGTACCCTTTTCACCTTGAAAACGGCGAGGTAAAAGATGTGGGAATGATGTGTAGGCTGGATACACTGGATTATTTATCCAACAGCCTTTTTAAAGCCATCAGGCTGGCTTACGGCAAAGGCAATTACAATATGTACGTTTTCCTTCCCGAAGAGGGTAAAACAGTTAATAATATTATTGAACAGCTTAATAAAGCTAACTGGGGAGCCTGGATGGATGGTTTCCGGCAAACAAACAGTGTTGACATTAAATTACCGAAATTTAAATTCAAATATGAGATAAAACTGAACGATGTCCTGTCTGATATGGGGATGGGCGTAGCTTTCAGCGGAGCAGCCGACTTTACCGGAATCAGTAAATCGGGGGAGTTGTCGATTGACTATGTAAAACATAAAACCTTTGTTGAGGTAAACGAAGAAGGTACTGAAGCTGCTGCGGTAACAGTAGTTGCTATTGAGCTCACTTCGGTTGGCAACGAGCCGCAAAAAATACCGTTCATTGTCAACAAGCCTTTCCTGTTTGCCATCACCGAAAAAGATACAGGTGCTATCCTTTTCATGGGGAAGGTCGTATTGCCGGAATATTCAGGTTAAGAGTGAGCTAGAGTTAAGAGTGAACTAAAGTTATTAAAGCCATGAAAACAATTAAATATTTTGCAGGATTACTCCTTTTGTCCGTTACACTCACTTTCTTCTCTTGCGAAGATGTTGTTGTGGTCGGGCAAAATGATTCAGATATCCTTTTCCAGTTCGAGTATGTAAACCATGCGTGGGGGGAGAACCATAGAGGGTTCTTTGTAGTGCCCAATGGCGATATTTTAAGCTATAATCTACCCGAGGGCTGGATTTTCCCTGTTGGGGACTCGATATCTGCTTCAGCGCTTCAAAACAACCTGTTGCTTGCTACTGATACAATTGGGCATGTTGATGCCGTAACACTGAATCAGATGGCAGGCTATGTAGGCGAGGTATTTGCAGGGAAACTCACTGAACCAAAGAACCTTATGGCTGATGCAGGTAGCGAAGGGTACTTTGTTTACCGGTGGGATCAGGATTCGAATGTTTACAAACGGGCGACATTATTGATACGTGGCGATTTTTACCAGGAAAATAATAGCCCGGGGGCAAAAATAATAGCCGGCTGGCTTATCGGGCTGAATGACGGAGGGATGTTTAATGAAGAGAAGTGAGCAGGTTAAAATATTCAACGGGCTACCCGAAGTAGCCCGTTGAATATTTGTGGGTGAATTCCCATTTACATTTTATATAAAAGCCGGCAAATTATTCGCCAGGTTTTCCAGCCGGGTTTTTAACAAAACCCGGCTTATTTATCAAATACCTTACCTGTACTATTTGTATTTTGGCCTCTCATAACGATATTAGAAACTAATATCTAAACCGATAGCCATTAATAAATTGTCTTTATAAAATGTATTTGTATAAGGTACAGAAACTGTTTGACTTAAATTGTAAGTATAGTTTTTTACCCCATCTTCATATTTAGTATAAGCAACACCCAGGTTCAACATCATTTTTTCGGTTAATGCGTAAAATATCCCACCACCAACAGTATTTGAACTTAAACTAAAACTTAAATCGGTTTGGTAATTCTCATTCACTCCTGTTTGTGCCCTAAGATAACCCGCACTAACACCTAATTTCTCACCTAGCATGTATTCCAACCCTAATCCAATTTCCCAATAATTATTATCAATAAGGTCTTCGTTATTAACCTGAACGGCAACATTGTTTACCATAGCAGTTTTCCCATAATAAGCCGGTTTGTCAAAATAATAATGTAACCCACTGGTAATAGATAGTTTGGTAGAGGCCTGGTAGTCTACTCCAACAGAAAACATTGCCGGCATATCGCCCCTGGTTACTTTTTTATCAGGGAACATACCGGTTCCATCAACAACCGTTTCATTGGTTAATTCAATCTTAGTCGGCATTTCATATTTCAATCCTATATTTAAGTCTTCATTAGGGCTTATGTTTACCCCGATAAACGGTGTAATCCCTGATCCTTTTTGCACAGCATCAACTTTAACATCGGCAGTTTTAGCATCAATAACGGCAGCCGTGCCATTTAATACGGCAGCGCCACCAGGATTATAGCCTCCTATTGCGCCGGCAACTGTCCTCAGGTAATTGCCCGGAGACTGTGTCCCTCCATAACTTGCAGGGGCATTGATTTTAATGTCTTTAAGGTATCCATTATACGTATTTTTAGACATTATATACCTGCCTCCCACGGCAATTGATATTACGTCATTGATTTTATATGAAGCACCCAACTGAAAGCCAAAGTATACCGAAGTCCCTTCAAATAAAATATTGGCATTGTAACCGGAGACATTCCTAAAACCGGGGTCTGCCCCTGTTGCAGATAAAACGGCATTGTCTATCGGGGCAAGGCTGCCTTGCAGCATTGGGACAAGGGCGGCAATAGGAATCTCAAACGATGGTAAACCACGGTCGAATTTTGCACCACCGCCGCCACCAATAGGGTTAAAGCCAAAAGAAAATGCTAACTTATCCATTTTATATGCAGCATAAATACCAGGGAAGACCGGTGCTGTTACTTTTCCATTGAATTCATTATGAGAAAGGTACGGGAAAGAGTTGGATACATCTTTGTTTTGAAAGATTGCCTGGCTATTTAGGCTTAAATGAAATCCATTATCCAGTTTCATAAGTCCGGCCGGATTATAATAGACAGCATCAATACCTGTAGAGGCATCTCTAACTAACGTCCTTATCCATGCAGCACTTTGATTAGTGTTTGTAACAATCCCTCCTGCAATAGCCGATTGCACCAATAATAAAATGATTACCGGCATAAGTGTTAATTTCTTCATAAGTGTAATTTTTTTAGGTTTAAAAACAAATTTAGGGTTTTAATTCAACCTGCAAAATTTTTCCACCTGGAAATCAGTTTATTGCAGGATTATCAAAATCAGATTATCTTTTTTGTCAGATATGTATTGCCTCGCCATAAGCCGCAGCTGCAGCTTCCATAACAGCTTCACTCATTGTTGGGTGTGGGTGGATCGATTTTAATAACTCATGCCCCGTAATTTCCAGTTTCTTAGCGACAACCAGTTCTGCAATTATCTCTGTAACATTGCCGCCAATTATATGTGCTCCTAAAAGTTCGCCATATTTTGCATCGAAAACCAGTTTTACAAAACCATCCTTTTGCCCGGCTGCACTGGCTTTGCCACTGGCCGAATAGGGGAATTTCCCAATTTTCACCTCATAACCTTTTTCTTTGGCTTTTGCTTCGGTAAGCCCTACCGATGAAATTTCGGGGTTGGTATACGTACACCCCGGGATATTCCCGTAATCAATAGGTTCAGGGTTTAACCCGGCAATTTTTTCCACGCAGGTAATCCCTTCGGCTGATGCAACATGGGCAAGGGCAGGTCCGTCTACAATATCGCCGATCGCATAAATACCCTGTATATTTGTCCGGTAATACTCATCAACCTTTATTTTGCCGTTGGCTATTTCAATTCCCGCTTCTTCAAGTCCGATATTTTCGGTATTCGGCGTTATTCCAACTGCCGAGAGCACTATGTCTGCTTCAACTACTACTTCCCCTTTTTTTGTTTTTATGGTTACTTTACAAAGCTTGCCGGATGTATCTACCTTTTCAACTGATGAACCGGTCAGTACCTTCATCTTCATTTTTTTAAATGAACGCTCCAGCTGTTTCGAAATGTCAACATCCTCATTTGGGACAGCATTTGGCAAAAATTCAACCAATGTGACATTTGTCCCGATCGATTGGTAAAAGTATGCAAACTCGCTGCCTATTGCCCCTGAGCCGACAACAACCATCGACCCGGGTTGTTTGCCGAGAACCATGGCTTTTCGATAACCGATAATTTTTTTGCCGTCTATTGGGAGGTTCGGCAATTCCCGCGAACGTGCCCCGGTTGCTAAAACAATGTGCTTTGCTTCGTGTTTTTCTTTTTGCCCGTTTTCACTGGTTACCTCAACCGTGTTTTTCCCTGCCAGCCGCCCAAAGCCGTTAATTATTTCAACCTTGTTCTTTTTGAATAAGAACCGTATGCCTTTGCTCATGCCCTCAGCAACACTGCGGCTGCGTTTCACCATTGCGCCAAGGTCAGGTTTTACTTCTCCTGCAATTGAAACACCATAATCGGCCGCATGTTTTGCATATTCGTATGCCTGGGCACTTTTCAATAGCGATTTTGTTGGGATACATCCCCAGTTCAGGCAAATACCTCCCAGGCTTTCTCTCTCAACAACTCCTACTTTCATTCCCAGTTGAGCCGCTCTGATTGCTGCAACATAACCCCCCGGGCCACTTCCTATTATAATAACATCATAATTCATAGTTCAGTAACTGTTTTATTTATTTGCTTTTGTAATATTTTTCAAGCAATTCTTTTGCAGCTGCAAAAGAGCTGACCTCTTCGTTTAATACTTTCTTTTCAAAGCCGGCTAGCTTCCTTTTAATTAGCGGGTTCTGATAGAATCCCTGTTTTAGTTGCTCGTTAATGGTTTCGTACATCCAATACTTTGCCTGTTCATTACGCCGTTGGATAAAAAACCCGTTGTAAGAGGTACTTTTATGGTATTCGCCTATCATTTCCCATATTTCACTAATCCCGGTTTTTTCTACTGCCGAACAAGTTAATACTTTCGGCTTCCATTTCGACTCATTCAAAGGGAAAAGGTGCAATGCATTAATATATTGGGTTTTTGCCAGGTCGGCTTTTTCAATATTATTCCCATCTGCTTTGTTGATGGCAATTGCATCAGCCATTTCCATGATGCCTCTTTTTATTCCCTGGAGTTCATCGCCTGCACCGGCAAGCATCAGCAGCAAAAAGAAATCGGTCATTGAATGTACGGCTGTTTCGCTTTGCCCAACACCAACAGTTTCAATAAATATAGTATCGAACCCGGCAGCCTCGCACAATATTATAGTTTCGCGGGTTTTACGCGCTACCCCCCCTAACGAACCTGCCGAAGGGCTTGGGCGGATATAAGCATTCGGGTTGCCTGCGAGCTCTTCCATCCGGGTTTTATCGCCCAGGATACTGCCTTTCGACCGTTCGCTGCTGGGGTCGATTGCCAATACAGCCAATTTGCTGCCACTTGAGGTTATATGCCCGCCCAGGGCCTCAATAAAGGTGCTTTTCCCCACGCCAGGCACACCTGTAATCCCAATCCTGATAGAGTTCCCGCTATGTGGCAGGCATTTTTCAATTATTTCCTGCGCTATCTCCTGGTGTTCGGGCCTGGAGCTTTCTATAAGCGTAACGGCTTTACTCAGCAAAGGAATATCGCCGGCCAATATACCGTTGACATATTCTTCGGGCAGCAACAGTTTGCGGTCCTTTTTTAAAAAACTTTTTACCGCATCGGAATTTACGGAAGATGGTTGCTCAACCCCCTTGTTCACCGTTAAAGCTTTAAACTCAGGTGCATTCTCAATATGGCGTAGGTCGTCTTTGCCCATTTACAGAATCTTTTTTATACGAAAATACTATATATTAATGGAAAATAAACAAAAAAGTGCCGGAAGGTATTACCCCACGGCACTTTTGTATTCTGGTATAAACAGTATATAAGCTTATTTAAGAACCAACCTTGATATTACTGCTGATGCGTAATGTAGATGTTGGTGATTTTGGGTCGTTTGTAATTACGGTTATCGATTTACTTTGCCGCCCCTTTTTACCCCTTGAGTCAAAAACAACTTTTATCGGGGCAGTTTCACCCTGGGCAATAACTGTTTTTGAAGGAGTAACTGCAGTACACCCGCATGATGATTTTACCCTGCGGATGACGAGGTCACTTTTCCCTTCATTTTTAATAGTAAAGGTGTGTTCTGCTTTGTCGCCTTGTTGTATCTCCCCAAAATCAAACGTCCTTGAATCAAATGCAACAACAGGGGCATTTGCCAATTCCTCAGGAGTAAGTTTTGAGAAATCTTCTTCAACTGTAGCACTTACGCCAACAGAACTTTTATAATCGTTGCTACCATCAACCGATAAATAAATCCGGCTGGAAATAAACCCGTAGGTATTGGTCTTATTTGCATCGAAAGTTGCTTCCAGTACACCTTTGCCTTTTGCCGGAATAACCTCTGGAGTCACTTTTGCAGTGATATAATCGGATGTTTTTTTAACACTGACTTTAATCGGCTCATCCGTATCATTCACTAATTCAAGTGTTTCTGTTTTTACCTCGGATTGTTTTATTTTTACAAATGAAATATGGTTGCGTTTAACCCTCAGTTTACCAATAGTCCTTGGATATAATTCGGCGATGGTTTTTACATGTTTCTGAACACTGCCTTTAATATTCAAAATTACGGTGGAATTAGAGGCATTCGACTGTACTGTTATCGTTTTATTAAAAGAACCCGGCCTGTTACGCGGATTGTAACTTACTTTAATAACCCCTTTTTCTCCGGGAGCTACAGGTTCGCGTGTCCATTTCGGGGTAGTGCAGCCACACGATGCACGCACATTGTTAAGCACCAGTGGTGAATTACCTTCATTTTTAAAAACAAACTCGGTTGTTTGAGATCCTGCATCTTCTTTAAACGTACCGAAATCGTGTGTTGTCTTTTCAAAAGTTATTTTTGCCATGTCTTGTGCATTAGCAGTAATTGTGGCAGCAATAACAGTCAAAGCAATTGCAAATCGTAATAAATGTCTCATAATTATTAATTTTGGGTTAAAAAGAATTCTTTTTTAAGTTTAACAAATGTAAGAAGGGTGAGAGAATTATTTGTTAATCAGGGCAGGTATTTTGTTAACAATGTGTTAATGAAGTAATCTTATAGTATAAATAATAATAGTTTCGGCTGAGGATCAGGGGGTAATATGAAGCGAAATGTTTTGAGATATGTAATTTTCCTTGCAACCATTTCTGTTGCCGGGATTTTGTTGCTGCAATTCTTGTTTTTGAAAAATTCTATAAAACAAACGGAAAAAACCTTTAATGAGAATACCACATTTGCCCTTGAGGAGGTTGCCTACCAGCTACTTGAATACAACAAAGAAGCCTATGGGCAGTCGGTTGAGTTCAATACATTCTCATTGGTCGACAGGGTTTCAAACGAATATTATATTGTAAATGTAAACGACAGGATTGACCATGAGATTTTAAAATTCCACCTTATCCAGGAATTTAAACGGTATGGTATAAATACCGACTTTGAGTTTGCAGTGTATGACTGCGACAGTGATAAGATGGTTTATGGAGCCTATATATGTGCCGGCTCTGATTCATGCGGGCACGAAACAATATTTAATTTTGAGAAAAACGACAAGTATACTTACTATTTTGGGGTGAATTTCCCCGACAGGTCGCCATTTTTTAATCTGAAGCTGAAGGCGTGGTACTTTTCAACAATACTGCTGCTACTGATTATCTTCTTCTTTGGCTACACATTGTTTGTAATCATCAGGCAACGGCAATTGTCTGATATACAAAAGAATTTTATCAATAATTTAACTCACGAACTTAAAACGCCAATTTCGGCAATAGGGTTATCCGCCAGAGTATTAAACAACAAGGATATACTTAATTCGCCTAACCGCCTTTTTGAGTATGCCACGATTATTGAGAAACAAAATAGTAAGTTGTCGAAAAGTGTTGAAAAAGTACTCAACCTGGCTTCGCTGGAAAAAAATAATATCCAACTGAATCTTGAATCTGTATTCCTTGAAGATATTATTGAGGCTTCGGTTGCCCAGTTCAACCATTCCAACCCCGGTAAAGACACGGTAATCAACATACAAAGCAACTTGCAGGGGGTTAAATTAATGGCCGACAAGTTCCATTTCTCAAATATTTTGATAAATATCCTTGAAAATGCTGCCAAATATAGTGTAACTAAGCCGGTAATCACCATTCGGGTATTACAGGGAAAAAAATACCTGTTTGTCAGTATTATCGACAACGGCATTGGTATCCCGAAGGAATTACGCCATAAGATATTTAATAAATTTTACCGGATACCCACCGGTAATGTACACAATGTCAAAGGGTTCGGTTTGGGGCTCGACTATGTAAAAAAGATAATAAAAGCCCATGGCTGGAAAATACGGGTGGAGGACAATCCGGCTGGTGGAGCTGTATTTAAAATTATAATCCCTTTTAAAGACGTATGAGAAACGAAACAGGTAAAATATTATTGGTAGAAGATGACGAAACGTTAAGGTTTATTGTCAAAGATAACCTTGAGCAGAATAATTATCAGGTTGATACAGCCGAAGACGGGGAGCAGGCCCTTCAGTTGTATTCAAACGGTGGTTACGCCATCATTATCCTCGATGTAATGCTGCCTAAAACCGATGGCTTTACTGTTGCAAAGAAGATCCGTGAAAAAGACGAGGCAACCCCGATCCTTTTTCTTACAGCACGGGCTATGACTGAAGACAGGATTACCGGATTGACCATTGGCGGAGATGATTATATTACCAAGCCGTTCAGTATGGAAGAGCTTATGCTTAAAATAAAGATATTCTTGCGGCGCAGCCAGGTAATCAGTCAAAATGACTACCATACGGTTTCAAAGTCAATAAAAATAGGGCAGTTTATTTTCCGTCCCGATGAATTGCAGCTCCAGCATAATAAAACAAGCCGGAAGCTGACCTTAAAAGAGTCGGAACTGATACAACTTTTTGCTGCTAATTCGAACAGGGTATTGAGCAGGGGCGAAATCCTGGAAAAGATATGGGGGTCGAATGATTATTTCCTTGGGCGTAGCCTGGATGTTTTTATTTCGAGGCTACGGAAATATTTTAAAGACGACCCGGCTATTAAGATTGTAAATATACATGGGCTGGGTTTCCGGTTTTCGGTAAAGAAAGAAAATTAAGCTATTTTTACACATCAAATTAATTTAAAATGAGCACCTCACAATTAATTATACTTATAATAGTTGGGTTGGCATCCGGCTTGCTTTCCGGGGTACTGGGCGTAGGGGGCGGGATAATTGTCATCCCTGCATTGATATTCATCCTGGGGCTTAGCCAACACCAGGCACAGGGTACCAGCCTGGCATTTATGGTAATGCCGGTCGGGATACTGGCTGTTTGGAAGTACTGGAAAGAAGGCTATGTCGACTGGAATTTTGCATTTGTGTTGGCTTTTACTTTTCTTATCGGGGCTTATTTTGGCTCAATCCTCTCTGTACATATTTCCGGCAGGACATTGAAAAAAATATTTGGTGTCCTGATGTTCGTTGTTTCCATTAAAATGATCTTCTCAAAATAAAAGGCAGTTCTGCTTTGGAAGAAAGAAAAAAACGGTTATTTTTGCAATCCGAAAATTAAAAGGGTTAAGCTTTAGATAAAATCAAGCACAATGAAAAGGACATTTCAACCATCCAATAGGAAAAGGAAAAACAAACATGGCTTCAGGGAACGGATGTCAACTGTTAGTGGCAGGAAGATTCTTAATGCACGCCGTTCAAAAGGCAGGAAAAAAATGACGGTTTCTGACGAGCCAAGGCACAAAATTTAATTCTGACAATAATTAATTGTCCAACAGGAAAGGTAAAGATTTTTAACTCTTTACCTTTTCGTGTATAGAGGTTGTTTAAATTTTATCCCTGCCTACCGGCTTTACCTTGTTTTTACACTTTAAGCCCTCATGCGGGATCAATTCAAATTTTTGGCGGAGTATTTTTGGATCAGATGAGAAAGTTGTGGGGGAAAGGGCTTTTTCAAAAAAAAACTAAGCCTTACGACTTCCTGATTTTACATTCCGTATTCCGTATTTTTTATTTTTCAAAGAAATCTAAAATATCCAATAAGGAATATCCAAATAAGGGGTAGGTGCCAATTTTTTAGTTTCTTATTTCTTGATCTTGTGTCCTATACGTTATTTTATGAATCACTTTAAAAAGTTGTGGAGGGTGTCCCTTTTTATTAAATCAAAAGAAAATCCCAAAGGGATGGAATGCGGTGTTAAAAATTTCCTTAACCCGCGAATACCCGGGGCGCATTAATTTTGCCCTGCCTGAGGACTTAATCCGGCAATCCCAATCCTCGGGGTACAAAAACAAATTTTAAACAACTTTATAATATGAAATCATACCGGTTGCCGGAATTAATCAGGATATTACCCCTCAATCCACAATGAAGCATTAAATTTTCCTTTTTCTTCTTTCTTCATACTAATTTTCACTTATTTTTGTTTTTACAATACCGAAGGTCAAGTATAATAAATTATGAGTTTAAAAAAATTCCTTTTAAGTGCTGTTTTCCTAAAGAATCTTTTTTTATCGATTGTAATACTTGCTGCCCTGATTTTCCTAACCATGTGGGGATTAAAAATTTACACAGACCATGGCCAGGCCAGGCCTGTTGCCAATTTTATAGGGCTTTCAATTCCTGAAGTAGAGGGAATAGTGGCAAGCCATAACCTCCGTTTTAAAATTATTGACTCGGCTTATGTTGACAATGCAGCCCCGGGGAGTGTTATCGACCAATTGCCCAAACCGGGGTTTAGGGTGAAAGATAACCGGACCATATTGTTAACTATTAACGCCAGTTCCCCGGAACAGGTAATGGTTCCCAAGCTTAGGGGTATCTCTTTCAGGCAGGCTAAAGTATTGCTTGAGAACTGTGGCCTGGCGATTGGGGAAATAAGCCATCAGCCATCTGAATACAACGGCCTGGTGTTAAATGTTTTAATCGATTCAACGGAAGTATATAAGGGAGAAAGTTATGCAAAGGGGACTCCTGTTGACATCGTTGTAGGGAAAACATCCTTTTTAAAGAAAACGGCGGTCCCCGATGTTTTAGGGATGCCGGTAAGCCTGGCTAAATCAACCCTGAACGAGATTATGTTGAACCCTGGTGTCGTGATCTACGATGAAACGGTTTTAACAAAAGAAGACACACTAAATGCACGTATATGGAAACAACGGCCCGACCCAAGGATTACCCCCGGAACAGAACCGGGCTCCTCAATCGACATGTGGGTGACAGTTGACGAACTGAAGATTAACGATGCTATTAAAAACACTTTATAAATAATACAAATGCAGGAGAATCCGGAAGAACTTGATGAATTGGAAGAGAATGGGCTGTATGAGCATTACAGGCTAAAAGCCGACCCGGGGCAAAAGGCCCTCAGGGTCGATAAATTCCTTTCAAACAGGATTGACAATGCCTCAAGAAGCCGTATCCAATCTGCAGCTGAAGCCGGCAATATATTGGTAAACAAAAAAAAGGTACGGTCGAACTATAAAGTGAAACCCGGCGATGATGTACAGGTTGTAATGGACTTCCCCCGGAGGGAGTTGAAAATTATTCCTGAGGATATACCGCTTAACATTGTTTATGAAGACGAAGAACTGGTAGTAATAAATAAACAACCCGGGCTGGTGGTACACCCGGGGCATGGGCATTACACAGGCACATTGGTTAACGCATTGGCGTACTATTTTAAAGGGTTACAGATGTTCAGCACTAACGACCCGCGCCCGGGGCTGGTACACCGTATCGACAAAGATACTTCGGGGTTAATGGTTGTTGCGAAAACAGAAATGGCAAAAAACAAGTTGGCCATGCAATTCTTTGAGAAGACATCGAAAAGGAAATACCAGGCCTTGGTTTGGGGGAGTTTAAAAGAGAAATCAGGGACAATAACCGGCAATATCGGGCGTAGTTTAAAAAACAGGCAGGTATTTACAGTATTCCCTGAAGGTGATTATGGGAAAAGTGCCGTTACGCATTATAAAGTCCTCGAAGAAATAGGTTATGTAGATTTAGTCGAATGCCGGCTGGAAACAGGGAGGACGCATCAAATCAGGGTACACATGAAATATATCGGCCACCCTATATTTAATGACAGCAACTATGGGGGAGGGCAGATACTCAGGGGTACAACATTTACTAAATACCGGCAGTTTGTTCAAAACTGCTTCAAGGTGATGCCCAGGCAGGCATTACATGCAAAAATGCTTGGGTTTGTACATCCGGCAACCGCAAAGGAGATGGTATTTGACTCTGAACTGCCGGATGATTTTATGTCGGTATTAAACAAGTGGAGGAATTATATTGCCAATAGAAACGACTAATTGATGAAACCAAATATTGCAGTTATAATCGGAGGCGACTCTTCGGAGATCGTTATAGCAGAAAAAAGCGGGAAAAATATCCTGGATGCAATCGATACCCAGAAATTTACACCATGGGTGGTGCATATTGAAGGACGGAAATGGAGGGTGTTGAAGGGAGGGGAGGAGGTTGCCGTAATCAACAAAGCAGATTTTAGCTTTTTGCTGGACAAGGTTAAAATAAACCTGGATTATGCCTATATCACCATTCATGGCACTCCGGGCGAGGATGGAGTATTGCAAGGTTATTTTGAGATGTTGAAGATCCCTTATTCAACTTCCGATGTACACTCTTCTTCATTAACTTTTAATAAATGGTTTTGCAACCAATACCTGAGGAATTTTGGCGTACGGGTAGCAAAATCGATTAAACTGAATGAAGGTGAAGCAATATTGCCCGATAAAATAATTAAAGAGCTGGGGATACCACTGTTTGTCAAGCCGAACAAGGGCGGCTCAAGTTTTGGTATCTCAAAAGTGAAAGATAAGGCCGGGCTGGAAGCAGCAATTAAGATGGCATGGGTTGAAAGTAATGAGGCGTTACTGGAAGAATTTATTGAAGGGAAAGAAATTACGTGCGGGCTTGTAAAATTGAAAGGCAGGAAAATTGTTTTCCCACTTACTGAAATAGTGCCGAATAAAGAGTTCTTTAATTATGAAGCAAAATACACACCTGGCGTTGCTTCGGAAATAACACCGGCCAGGTTGCCGGAAGAGCTTGCCGAAGAATGCCGGGAATTAAGTTCGCGGATTTCTGACCATTGCAACTGCTCGGGAATAGTGAGGATGGATTATATACTGAAGGATAATAAATTTTATTTCCTCGAGGTAAATACTACCCCCGGAATGACTGAAACCAGCCTGGTGCCCCAGCAAATCAGGGCAATGGGGACGACATTAAAAGAGGTTTTAACCCTGATAATTGAAGAAGGGCTTCAAACTAATTAACATTTGTGAATAAATAGCGTTTAAAACTTTATGATACAATAATGTTAATTTATTCTTGCCTTTACACATTAGTTGAGAGATTTGTACCAACCTTTAAAAGACAAATCGTTCTGTTTACAGAAATTTTATACGCTTAGGATATGGCAGGTGAAAAGAAGAATACTATTTCAAAGATTACTTTGGAGCAATTAAATGCTCAATACGGGAAGTTGCCACCACAGGCAATCGAAGTTGAAGAAGCAGTGTTAGGGGCATTAATGCTCGAACGGGATGCCTATGTTACAGTTGCAGATATTGTTGATACTGTAAGTTTTTATAAAGACGAGCATCAAAAAATATTTAATGCCATAAAACAATTATCCACACACGAGAAACCGGTTGATTTGTTAATGGTTACCCAGGAGCTAAAAGACCGTAACCAGTTGGATGAAGTAGGCGGCCCGGGTTATATTACCCAATTAACCCGGAGGGTTGCTTCTGCTGCCCATATAGAATTCCATGCAAGGATTATTGCCCAGAAGTATATTCAACGCGAATTAATAAGGGTTTCCTCCGAAATACAGGTAAAGTCATACGATGACACCATTGATGTTGACGACCTGATTGATTTTTCAGAAACCTCGCTGTTTAAAGTTGCCGAAGGCAATATAAGGAAGGAGACTGTACCCATCCGCCCTGTTTTAAAAGAGGCGGTTGGCCTTATTGAGTTGGCACGCCACCGAAAAGACGGGTTAAATGGCGTCCCCTCGGGCTTTATAGCTCTTGACAGGATCACTTCAGGATGGCAAAAAACCGACCTGCTTATCATAGCGGCAAGGCCGTCAATGGGTAAAACGGCATTTGTATTATCCATGGCACGGAATATGGCTGTTGACCACAATAAATCGGTTGCCTTCTTTTCCCTCGAGATGTCATCGTTACAATTGGTAAACAGGTTGATTGCTTCAGAAACAGAACTGGGTTCACAAAAAATAAAAAACGGGAGGTTGGAAGATTGGGAGTGGGAGCACCTTCACCGTAAGATCAGCCGCCTGGATAAAGCACCTATTTTTATTGACGATACCCCGGCTCTTTCTATATTTGAATTCAGGGCAAAATGCCGCAGGCTGAAAATGCAGCACGATATTGATATTGTTATCGTCGACTACCTGCAGTTGATGACAGCAGGGATCGATATGAGGGGTAGCCGCGAACAGGAAGTCAGCCACATCTCCAGGTCGCTTAAAGCAATCGCCAAAGAGTTGGATATTCCTATTATTGCTCTATCCCAGTTGAACCGGTCGGTTGAGTCGAGGGAAGGGAAGCGCCCTCAGTTGTCCGACCTCCGTGAATCAGGGGCTATTGAGCAGGATGCAGATATTGTAGCATTTATCCACCGTCCGGAGTATTACGGCATTACCGAGGATGGTTCAGGGAATTCATTGCTGGGTGTAGCCGAAATTATTATTGCAAAACACAGAAATGGTGCGACAGGCGATATCCACCTCTCTTTCCGGAAGGAGTTGGCGAAATTTACCGACATGGAATCAAGTTTCCCGGATATTAGTGACGGGATGGAGGCTACTTACAGTTCAAAAATGAATCAGGATAATGAGTTCGCCGAATCAGGTATTGAAAACAACAAACAATTCGACAGCCAGGCAGGGAGTCCTGCCGACCCCCCTTATTAACTGCTTTAAGATTTGTTTCTGATGAATTGGAATTGACACGAATAGCACTGCTGTTGATGGATTTTTTTTAACTTTACTGCTTAATAAAAAAAACAAAATCAGATGTTTTCGTTAGGAGTTATAAACCGGATGGAATTATTATTAAGCCTCCCAGATATAACCTGAACATTTTTGAAATTTAAGATGATAATTTTGTCAATATTCCAGGCCTGCAAAGAATTCGTATGCCAACCGTGGCCAGTAATTTACACTTGCATAGCAACCATTATTATCAATTTACCATTTGGCTACCTCAGGGCAACATCCCGAAAATTCTCTTTTATGTGGTTCTTAGCTATTCATGCCCCTGTCCCCCTGGTAATCTTAACACGTAAATTCTTCAACCTGGGATTAACCTGGAGGTTAGCCCCGTTTCTGTTTGGCTCCTATATACTTGGCCAGTGGCTGGGTAAAAAAATAAAGGAGGCATATAAACGTACGCCCCGAAATTGAGTTAAACAATATCGGCTTTTGCTTTTAGGAAGCTGTCTAAGAATTATCCCTGCCTACCGCTTTTATTTTATTATGCGTCTTTCCCCTCCATATTTCAGCAAATTATCGTTAAATACACTATAATAATTCTAAAAAACAAAATTTAGGCAGCTTCTTAGGCAGTTTCTTAAAATATCCTACTTTTGATATAATAAAATAAGCAAAAACAAAATGAGACATAAAATCCTGATAATCGTGTTGCTGTTTCTTTCCGGTATCCCGACTTATGCCGTTCAATTATTAATACCGATGGACGAGACCCAAAAGGACCATTTAAAATCGTATGGCATTGCCTATTGGGTGCTTGAACAGGGCATTGAAGTTAAATGGCTGCTAAATTACAGGGGAGGGAGTTTTTTAATGCAGGACAGCCCCGGAATAGAGGACGAATGTACTATCAGGGGTGTAAGTTTCCAGGCTATTGCCGATGGGCAGGCTTCGGCTATCCTAAACGAAATTGCACGGCCCGA
>UOEP01000133.1_pt1 | contig 22367 bp, 19 predicted proteins | sample 1989931 | NCBI WGS metagenome assembly UOEP01 (sample SAMEA4712198, study PRJEB27164) | hydrothermal vent metagenome | biome: marine basaltic hydrothermal vent biome; feature: marine hydrothermal vent; material: mineral | place: Pacific Ocean | collected 2011-06-14/2011-07-23 | depth 1691 m
CCTCTTATAATTCTAGATATTTTCTGGCTATATTTCTTATTTCCATTCCGTTTAGCCCAATACTCAAGAATATCTTGCCTTTGCTCCTTGCGGTTATTGTCCAAACTACTTGTTTAGCCATAAATCTTCTTCTTTATTCAAATCTTCATCTGAAATCAAACCATCATTCTCAATGTCAATCATGCTTGCCTGAAGAATTAGCCTCTGCTGCTTACTAACCTTATAAACATCCTTTTCTCTTATTGTTGTTTCTAATAATCTGTCAAGGGCTGATAAAATATCCTTATTTCCAATAGAAAGAATCTTGTCTATCAGGTTATTTCTAATCTGGTCTGTTGTAGCCATATCATCTTTATTTAAAAGTTAAATATCGGAAATAAAATTTAATCATTAGTATTTTCAGCAAAGATCTTTGCAAAACAAACAGCTCACTGTCTACCTAAAACACATAAAGTAATTGCATTAATAATCAAACTCCACAAACTTCCCAAGCTTCTGGTATTTTGTATACAACCTTTTATATTGTCCTACATTTTTAGCGATTGGGTAATATTCTTTTTCAATCCCTCCTCCCATTTTCTCCTGGGCTTCGGCAGTGTTAGTATAAATGCCTGCTGCAACTGCTGCTGCCATCGCCGACCCCAGGGCACAAGCCTGTTCCGACCTGGCTACTTTAATAGGCATATTCAAAATATCAGTTACAATTTGCATTACCAATGGCGATTTCTTAGCTACGCCACCTAATGCAATTACCCCGTCAATCCTTAATCCTTCCTCTTTAAACCTGTCGACAATAGCTTTTGAGCCAAATGCGGTAGCTTCAACCAGTGCCCTGAAAATCCGCGGGGCATCAGAACCGAGGTTTAATCCTGATATTGCACCTTTTAACTCCTGGTTGGCATCCGGAGTCCGGCGTCCGTTCATCCAGTCGAGTGCAACAATGCCATTTTCATCAATAGGTATATCTGCGGCGGCTTTACTTAGCTCCCCAATCACTTTCGAGGAGATTTCGTCAACCAGCTTCCCACGTGTTGCGGCATCAACCACAGTGGTTTCTTTTAGAATATTTTCAATAGGCCACAGTACCACCTTTTTGAACCAGGCATAAATATCTCCAAATGCCGATTGCCCGGCTTCGAGCCCTATTAACCCGGGTACAATAGAGCCATCCACCTGGCCGCAAATGCCGCTCACCAGTTTATCCCCGACTTCCTCAATGGGGGCAACCAGCATATCGCAGGTTGAGGTCCCCATTACCTTTGAAAGGTAATAAGGTTTTATTTCTGCCCCCAAAGCACCAAGGTGGGCATCGAAAGCACCAACTCCAACCACAACATCAGTTGATAATCCGAGTTTCTGAGCCCATTCAGGAGTCAGGTTGCCTGCCGGAACATCACAGGTATAAGTCTCTTTATACAACCGGCTGCGCAACCCGCTCAAAAGCGGGTCAAGCCCTACCAGGAACTCTTCAGGTGGCAACCCGCCAAATGCCTCATGCCACATAGCTTTATGCCCTGCTGCACAACGGCTTCTTTTCAATGTCTTCGGGTCGGTATTGCCGGTAAGGATAGCCGATATCCAATCGCAATGCTCCACCCATGAGCTGGCAGCCCGCAATACAGCCGGGTCTTCCCGTATAATGTGTAACAGCTTTGCCCAAAACCATTCCGAAGAATAAATACCTCCTTCGTATTTTGTAAAGTCAATATCCCATCTTTTTGACAGTTGATTGATCTCTTCTGCTTCTTTCACGGCAGTATGGTCTTTCCAGAGCACGAACATGGCATTGGGGTTTTCTTCAAAACCGGGTGTCAAAGATAGGGGAGTACCTTTTTCATCCACTGCTACCGGGGTTGAACCTGTAGTATCGACCGAAATACCGGCAACATCCCCGGCAACGCCTTCGGGAGCCTTTTTTAGTGCTTCCACTATTGTATATTCCAGTCCCTCCAGATAGTCCAGGGGATGCTGCCTGAATTGATTCTCAGGTGCATTGCAATACAATCCTTTTTGCCATCGTGGGTAGTTGAAAACAGCACCGGAGACTTCTTCCCCGGTTTCAACATTAACAATTAGCGACCTGACAGAATCGCTCCCATAATCTACCCCTATTGTATATTTTGTTTGTGCCATAGCAATAAAAAATCTAAGTTAAATAAATTTGTTATGATTTATTTCTGCCCATAATAAGCATCTTTCCCATGCTTCCGTAAATAATGTTTATCCAACAAAAACCGGCCTATTTGAGCATTGGGGTTAATCTGCAAAGTTAAGAATGCCATTTTAGCCACTTCCTCCATTACTTTAGCATGGTAAACAGCACTTTCAGGGCTATTACCCCATGAAAACGGGCCATGGTTATTTACAATTACCCCCGGTACTGCTTTTGGGTCAAGCCCTTTAAAAGTTTCAACAATAACATTCCCTGTTTCCAGCTCATAAGCTGTTTCCACTTCATTTTTGGTTAATTTCCGCGTGCATGGTATATCCCCATAAAAATAATCGGCATGGGTTGTCCCCAAAGCAGGTATACTGTTCCCCGATTGTGCCCAGGAGGTTGCCCAAGGTGAGTGCGTATGTACAACTCCGCCTATTCCTTTGAATTTTTTATAAAGAACCAGGTGTGTTGCTAAGTCACTGGAGGGCTTCATCTCCCCTTCAACAATATTCCCGTCCAGGTCGGCAACAACCATATCTTCAGGCTTCATATCATCGTATGAAACGCCGCTTGGTTTGATAACGGCCAAACCTTTATCACGGTCAATGCCACTTGCATTCCCCCATGTTAAAACCACCAGTCCATGCCTTACAAGGTCAAGGTTGGCCTGGAAAACCTTTTGTTTTAGTTTTTCAATCATTTATCCTAAATTTTCAGTTATTACCAGAAATAGGCATAAAAAATCAGTATTACCGTAATAATTACAGCAGAATTGACAATGTCCCACGTTCCATAACTTTCGCGGGTTTCAGCACGTTGTGCAGCTGTTGCCGACCCAATTGTAAGCCCTTTAATACTTTCTTCGTCTTTGCCTTTCGTCAGATAGCTGATTATCACCATTGCAGCAATTACAATTACAAACAAATAAATTTCGTAGTGCAGCCAATTTGGGGCAATAAGCAATGAGTAGATAATATTATCCTGCCCTATTGAAGATGCAAAAATCTTCATAACGAGCCGTGCCATACCTAATGTAAAGCCTATTACCAACCCATAGAAGCCGGCTGTAGGCGTAGTGCGTTTACTTATAATACCTAACAGGAATACTGCGGCAATACCCGGTGCCAGCAGCGACTGGACATCCTGCAGGTATTCGTACAGGACTTTCCCCAGCCCTTTCATTACCGGTATCCATAAAATACCTAAAAGTACAATTACCACAGTTGCAATACGGCCAACCATAACATAATGCTTTTCTGATGCCTCAGGTTTATATTTTTTATAGAAATCGATGGTAAAAAGCATGGCTGACGAGTTAAACAGGGCCGCCAGCGAACTCATCAGGGCCGCCAATATCCCGCCGATCACCACTCCTTTAAATCCTATAGGGAGTAATTCTTTAACTAAAGTTGAGAATGCTGCATCGTTATTCTCCAGTGTTATAATGCCTTTTTGATTCAGTGCATAGGCAATCATCCCCGGAATCAGGAAAATAAACACGGGTGTCAGTTTCAGGTAAGCACCGAATATAGTCCCCCTGCGGGCCTGTTTCTGGTCACGCCCCGACAAAACTCTTTGAACAATGAACTGGTCGGTACACCAGTACCAGAACCCAATGATTGCCGAGCCAAGCACTACCCCTGTCCATGGGAAGTCAGGGTCTTTATGCGACCTCATAAGACTGGTCATAGCATCACCATGGACACTTACGTTTGCACGGCATATATCCATCAGTTCACCCCATCCCCCAACCTTGATAAGCCCTATTACAAGCACCATTACCGACCCTATCAATAAAATCGGGGTTTGCAATACCGAGGTATATAAGATTGCCTTCATGCCACCAAAAGTTGTATATATCCCCGTTAAAACAACCAACCCGATGGCACTGACCCAGAAGAAATCGACTTCGTAGCCCCAAAATTCTATTGTGTCAATATTAAAAACATCCTTGAAAACCACACCTCCGGCATAAACAGTCACAGCTACTTTTGTTAATACATAACTCACCAGTGAGATTATTGATAAAAACGACCGTGATTTTGCATTGTACCTCCTTTCCAGGAATTCAGGCATGGTAAATACTTTACTCCTGGAATAAAAAGGTACGAATAACCATCCTAACATCAGGATTAACCAACCCTGCATTTCCCATTGTGCCATGGCCATGCCACTTTCGGCACCGGCACCGGCAAGCCCTACCAAATGCTCCGAGCCTATATTCGAGGCAAATATAGAAGCCCCGATTGCGATCCAGGTTGCATCGCGGCCTGCTAAGAAATAGTCTGAGGTATCTTTATCTTTTTTACTTATTACCCATATTACAATCCCTATTAAGCCCGCTACAAAGAGTCCAAATACGATCCAGTCAAGTGTACCCATAATTATGTTTTTAGTTTTTAGTTAGACGTTTATTACTTTTATTGACAGACTTTAATCAGAGTCTGCCTATAAATTTAAGTGTTTGATTCAGAAAGTTCGAATTCAAGGCTTGTGAAACATAAAATTGGGAGTCCCGATTGTTCGGGGTAACCAATTTTCGGGCAAGCGTAACGAAGAAGCCGGACTTTATGGGCAAACACTGCTTAAGGTTTATTAAAGATATGATAGTAGACTTCATTGAATCGTAATTCTTTCTTAAATGCGTTTATTTCAGTGGAGTCGTCAATCAACATATACTCAATATTAGCGATCTCTGCATAATCCTGTAAATAGTCAGGGGTAATGGCCTGGCTAAAAGCTGTATGGTGCGCCCCTCCTGCATAAATCCAGGCTGCCGCAGCCACTTCCAGGTTTGGTTTCGGCATCCATAAAGCACTGGCTACCGGCAGTTTCGGGAGTTTATGCCCGGGCTTAACAACATTTACCTCATTCACCAGCATACGGAAACGGTTCCCCATATCCATAATAGAAGCATTCAACCCGGGGCCTCCGGGTACGGTAAAAATCAACCTGGGGGGGTCGGCTTTCCCTCCAATCCCTAACGGGTGGACTGACAATGAAGGTTTCCCTCCGGCAATACTTTCGCATACTTCAAGCATGTGTGCCCCCAGTACTTTCATCCCCGACGGGTCGAGATGGTATGTATAGTCTTCCATGAACGAAGTCCCGCCTTTTAGCCCGCTTGCCATCACCTTAACGGCACGTACCAATGCGGAGGTTTTCCAATCGCCTTCGGCGCCAAAACCGTAGCCATCGGCCATTAACCGTTGAACTGCAAGCCCCGGGAGCTGTGATAAGCCATGTAGGTCTTCAAAAGTAGTTGTGAAAGCTTTAAACCCTCCGTTTTCAAGGAACCCCCTCATCCCCAGTTCAATCCTTGCGGCTTCCAGTAACGGACCCCTTGCATCACCTCCCTTTCGAATGTTTGGAGAAAGGTTGTACAGGGTTTCATATTCCTGTACCAATTGGCTGATTTGAGAATCTGTTACCTCATTTACAAATTTTACCAGGTCGCCAATCCCATAACCATATACAGAGTAGCCCATCTTCAACTGTGCTTCAACTTTATCGCCTTCGGTAACAGCTACTTCGCGCATATTGTCGCCAAAGCGTGCAATTTTCAGATTCTGGGTATCAGCCCAGGCACAAGCAGCCCTTACCCAAACCCCAATCTCCCCCTGCACCCTGGGGTCCTGCCAGTAGCCAACAATTACTTTCCTTTCAATTCGCATCCTTGTCAGCATAAAACCGAATTCACGCCCCCCGTGTGCCGACTGGTTCAGATTCATAAAATCCATGTTGATTTCCGGCCAGGGGATGTCGCGGTTAAACTGAGTGTGTAGGTGTACAATTGGTTTTTGTAATATCTTCAAGCCGGCTATCCACATCTTTGCAGGCGAAAAGGTATGCATCCACGTAATCAGCCCAACACATTTTTCGGTAGAGTTAGCTTCTTTGCATACTTTATATATATCTTCCGGCGATGTCACCGTAGGCTTAAAAACAACTTTTACAGGAATAGGAGGGGCATCATTTAACCCTTCAGCAATTCTTTTTGAATCTGCTGCAACCTGCTTCAATGTTTCTTCGCCGTATAAATACTGGCTTCCTGTTACGAACCAAACTTCATATTGGTTTAAGTTTAAATCTTCCATTTTGTTTCTGTTTTTATGGTATCCTCATTTTAAGAGTATATTTTACTTTTATCCGGGTAAAAATTTATAACTTCATAATCCTGCCGGGTTCTTAATTCAGTTTTTTGCCGGTGAATTGATAATAGTAAGCCCCTTTTCTTGATTCAGAAGAGTTCTTGATATTGAGCCGTTTCAATAAATTAAAGGACAGTATTTTCTTCCTGAAGTTCCCCGGGTCCAACTCTCTCTGATAAATTGCCTCATGCAATTTCCTTAGTTGCATCAGTGTAAACATTTCGGGCAGCATCTCTTTCCCAACCAGGCCATAACCGGCTTTTTGCTGTAATTTTATTAATGCTTTGTCAACCATCTCTTTATGGTCGAATACCAATGAAGGCAGTTTGGTTATAGGCCACCAGTGAGCCCCGTTTTCCCTTACCAGGTTCCTATCATGCTGGTCGATCCTGATTAGTGCATAATAGGCAATGCTGATTACTCTTGCCTCCGGGTCGCGGCCTGGTTCGGAGAATACCTGTACCTGCTCCATAAATATATCTTTCAACCCGGTTGTTTGTTTTAGTATCCGCCATGCCGCCTGGTCGGAAGATTCCCTTTCCTGAATAAAACCACCCAATAATGACCAATCCCCTTTAGAAGGTTCAAAACCACGGGGGTATAACAATAACCTGATCTCCTCGTCTTTGTAGCCAAAAATAACGCAGTCGACTGCTACATAGTGCTTTGGATGTTTTTTATAAAGTCCCATAATACATTTTCATCTTCACTGGGCTAAAGTACAAAAGTATTTTGTACTTTTATTAGTTTAGTGCGAAAATATCATTCTATTTATGTTGAATAACATTTATTCATACCAATGAAGAAAGCCATCCGGATTTCCTTCGGATGGCTTTTTTGAAATACCCCTGCCGGGCAGGCGGTTTATCTTGTTTTTACTTTTTAAGTCCTTATTCTTGAGCCTTTTGTGGCGAAGAATACTAAATAGGCATAATAAATAAACAAACAGCTAATAGCGATAACAACAGAATTGGTTGCAGTGTGGATAGCCCCCATCATTGGTGTTAAAATAGCGGCTCCTATTACTGATGTTGCAATTACACCCGATGCAACTTTTGCGTGAGGCCCGAGGTCTTCCAATGCAAGGTTGTAAATAGTAGGCCACATAATTGAGTGGAATAAACCGGTGCCCAGGAACAACCACAACGCCACTGTACTTGCACTTGCACCAATTGCAAGGGATGAGGCAATTAACAGTACCCCTCCGATAGCGCAAAGAGAAAGTATCTTGCGGGCTGTATATTTTTGAAGTACGAATATCCCGATTAAACGGCCAACCATTAATCCGCCCCAATAATATTTAAGCATATCTATCCTTTCAACATCAGAGAAGTTGAACCCGATTTTATCGGAGTAATCTGCAAAAAAACTTGGGATGCCGATTTCAATGCCCATATAAAAAAAGATAGCCAGGGAACCAAGCCACATGTGTGGGTATTTAAATGCGCTTGACTTATATTTTTTCTTTTGCCCCGATTCATCAACATCCTCATCTCCTTTGATCTCGGGAAGCTTCAAAAAGAACATTACAACCAGGATCACCAATGTAATGCCTCCTATTATTCCAAAAGGGACTTGCACAGCCTTTGGGTCGTTTGTATCTGTTACTATTAATATCGACACAAAAACCGGGGCAATAACCGTGGCGACTGAGTTAAGAGCGTTTGTAAGCGTTAGGCGGCTTGCTGCTGTTTCCGGAGAACCCAAAGCATTCACATACGGATTAGCTGCAACCTGTAATAAAACTACCCCGATTGCAAATACCGACACTGCACTCAGAAAACCATAGTACCCCATCCCAACTCCGGGGATACAAAGGAAGAATCCGAGGACGATCATTAACAATCCCGACAATACGCCGTTTTTATAACCAATCCTGTTAATCAGGAAGCCGATCGGTACGGATAGGATATAGGCGCCATAAAAAAATGTGTTTGGCAACTGCTTCTCAACTTTGTTCAAATCAAATGCACCTTTCAGGAAGTCAATCATAGAATTATTCATCGTAGTAATGAATCCCAGTAAGAAGAAAAGGGTAGCCATTACAATCAGCGGAAATAAGTACTTGTTTTTACTACTCATGTTTTTAAGTTTTAGTTTATTAGAATTATCTAGTGCCGTGTCATCTGTAAAATGGTGTATAAGTTGAAGTTATTTTTTGTTTCCCCAAAATAAGAAAAAGAAGCATAGCTGTAGCTACATGAGCCTTTTTATTATGAAGGGGAAATAGAAAAGAACGATACCTGGTGCGTTACTTTATGCGTGACCAGCCTGTTTAAAATGAATCTCAGGTAATTCTCGTAAACGTTTTGCTGCCCCTTCTGCTGTAATATCGCGCTGAGGCATAGCCAGCATTTCGTACCCAACCATAAATTTTTTCACTGTAGCCGAACGTAATAAAGGAGGGTAAAAATGCAGGTGCAGGTGCCATTCGGGGTGGCTGCCACCATCAGTAGGGGCCTGGTGCAACCCGGCTGAGTATGGGAATGAAACTTCGAACAGGTTGTCGTACATAATTGTAAGTTGTTTGTAGATGCCGGCCAGGCCTGTGCGCTCTTCATCGGTTAGGGCAAGGATATTCTGGACAGCACGTTTGCTCACGACCATGGTTTCAAACGGCCACACCGCCCAAAACGGGACCAGTGCCACAAACGACTCATTTTGGGCTAATATGCGCACCTCTTTCTCCAATTCTGCTTTCAGGTAATCGCTAAGTAAGGTACGCCCGTGTCCCTCAAAATATGCTTTTTGCGTTTTGCACTCCTTGGCAGGTTCAACAGGGATAGATGACGAAGACCATACCTGCCCGTGTGGGTGGGGATTTGAGCAACCCATTATTGCCCCTTTGTTTTCAAAAACCTGGATATAGTTTATAAAGTCTTTCCCGCTCAGCTCCCTGAATTCATCACACCATAAGTCAACTACTTTCCTGATATCGGTAACCGGCATTTCGGGGATGGTAAGGCTGTGGTTTTCGCTAAAACAGATTACTTTGCAAATGCCCCTTTCACTTTCTGCCTTAAAAAGTTCGCCCTCGTCAATGCCTCCATGAGGAGTACCGCTCAGCAAAGCACTAAAATCATTGGTGAAAACAAAGGTGTCTTTATAGTCGGGATTAACCTTGCCCCCGGCTCTTTCATTGCCGGGGCATAAATAACAACCGGGGTCATAAGGCGGCTTTTCTTCAGTAACAGATTTTTCTACCTGCCCCTGCCATGGCCTTTTTGCCCTGTGCGGAGAAACCAACACCCAATCGCCGGTTAGCGGGTTATACCTGCGGTGTGGATGATCCCCTATATTAAATACACTCATATTCAAATCAAAATTTATCCTGTATAATAAGCCTGCCCCTGCTTACTGCGTTAAAATTATTAACCGTAGCTACGGCTATACTTGCAAATCCTGCCTTATCTAAAGATTTTTTTTAACAAACTTTATGCAATACTAATTAAAAAACGCTTTGCCAGGGTGAGTAATATTTAGAATAGTTTTTTCCCTCCGTCACTAATTTCGGCAACGTAAAATTCCGGTTTCAACCCTGTTTTTGCTTCATAATTTTCACCAACCTGTTTGATAAATGTATCGATAGCTTCTATTTTAACAAGGCTAACGGTGCAGCCGCCAAAACCACCACCGGTCATCCTGGATCCAATCACGCCGTCAATTTTCCTGGCTTCTTCAACCATTGTATCCAATTCGAATCCGGTAACTTCGTAATCGTCACGCAACGAATCGTGTGAGGCATTCATCAATTTGCCAAAATTTCCCAGGTTGCCTGCTTTCAGTTCTTTAATAGCATCTTCGGTACGTTTTATTTCACTGACTACATGCCTTGCCCGGCGGCGGACAGTGTCATCCTTAATCTTATCTTCCAGTTTATTGAATTCTTCCATCGATATTTCGCCTAATGCGGAAATGGGTTTATATGGCCTGATCGCTTCAACCGCAGCCCGGCATTCGCCAACCCTCTCGTTGTATTTGCCCGAATCGAGTTTATGAGGGCTGTTGGTATTGCTGATAACTATTTTAACCCCATCCAGCTTAACCGGCACCAATTCAAAATCCAGCGTATCGCAATTCAGGAAAATAGCATGGTTTTCTTTACCCATAGCTGAAGTAAACTGGTCCATGATACCACACATTACCCCTGCAAACTCATGTTCTGCCTTTTGAGCCATTTTGATCAAATCCAAACGGCCAATCCCTAAATTATAGGTTTCATTTATTGCAACTGCTGTTACCACCTCAAGTGCTGCTGACGAAGAAAGCCCGGCTCCATTCGGCACATCGCCATAAATAAGTATGTCTGCCCCCGATTCAAATTCAATCCCTCTTTTCAGGAACTGTGCGAATACGCCTATCTGGTAGTTAACCCATTCTTTCCCGATGGGCTTATTCAACTCTTTCACACTTACCTCAGCTTCGTAATCCATGTTCAGCGAAGCAAATCTCACTGTTTCCCTGCCGGTTTTACGGATAAGGCAGTAGATACCAAAACTAAGGGCACAGGGAAACACAAACCCCCCGTTGTAATCGGTATGTTCACCTATCAGATTTACACGCCCCGGCGAGAAATAGCCGCTAAAATCCCCTTCGCCGTATTTCTCAATAAATTTTTCTTTAAGTTGGTCGATTGTCATAGTATTTGTTTTTTTTAGAAAATCCATACCGGTAGGTACTAGTAGGTGCAAATATATAACTATTTTAATATCTTTTTATTCCTCAAAAAGTGTTGTAAGGCATAAAATAAAAACTAAAGCGAAGACCTTATTATTAAAGATGCCGGGTTCCTCACCTGTTTTTTTTCCCTTTCCAGGATCATTTTGGCAAGGGTAGTGCCCATTTTCTTAAAATCAGTTGAAATGGTTGTAATCCCTCCTGCAACCACCTCTTTAAGGATGGTGTCGTTTACCGAAATTATTCCAAAATTCCTCCCTATCTGATATTTCTTTTGTTGTGCCCTTTTTACCAGTTCAACCAGGTCACGGTCTGAAATAGCAATGTAGAGTTCATTTTTACAAATTGTAATATCATCAAGTGTTTTGGTTATCCTGAAGTCAATACTCCTTTCGGTACAAAACCTTTTAAACCCTGTTTCCCTCTCTTCCGGCTCTTTCCCCCCCGGATTTACTAAAATCAGGCTTCGGTAATTGTTTATTAAGTCGATGCCTTCAACCAGCGAATCATATAAATCATTTTCAAAGTCCTGATAAATAGTAGGGTAGTGTTTCAAGTCTTTCTTGAAACGGTCGAGGATATATACCCTGTCCTGGGTTAATTGATTTATTAAATGGCTTGTATTGTCAAAGGTCGCAGGCATTATTACATAAGAAGTATAATTGCCAATACTCCCTAACACCAGATTTTTAAACACCTGGTAGTTAAAGTGGTGGAAGTAAATATCAACATTTGCTTTTGAGTTAAGGCTCTTCATAAAGGAGTTATACAAATCTTCTTTAAATGAATTTAGTTCATCAAAAAGCACAAATATCTTTTCCTCCTGTTGTACATTTGTACTTGCAACATAGTAGCCTTTCCCCGGCTGGCTAATTATAATCCCTTTGGCTTTCAATTCGTTGAAAGCCACCATTACTGTATCACGGCTTAAATTAAATTCGGCACACACCTGGTTGATTGAAGGGATCTTATCGCCTTTATTTAATATCTTCCTGTCGATGGCATGGTAAATAGAATTGATTATTTGCCTATACTTAGGAATAGATAAATTTTGGTTAAAATGAATAATCTTTCGTGTCATTTAAATTTCTTTTATACAAAAATAAACTTCCCTGGCTAAGAGACTGTTTAAATTTTATTTTTATGAATTATTCGCATAATAAACGTAACTGATAATTTCCAAACAGCCTCTAAATTATAATATGCTATACAACACCACCAGTACCTACCGGTAAGAGTTTGTTTTTTTGTTTTTTTGCATAAACATAAAAAATAGATACTATGTTAATCACAAAATCATCTTTTGGTAAATTACAAAATGGGGTTGAGGTATCGTTATATACGCTTCTGAACGACAATGGGGTAGAAGTGGCTATAACCAATTACGGAGGTATTGTTACATCGATAAAAACACCTGATAAGAACGGGGTATTAGAAAATGTGGTACTTGGCTTTAATAGCCTGGAGGGCTATATTTCTGATGAATACCTCCAGGGCTACCCCTATTTTGGGTGCATCATCGGGAGGTTTGGCAACCGGATAGCTAACGGGAGGTTTACTTTAAACGGCAAAGAGTACAGGCTGGCCATTAATAACGGGCCTAACCACCTCCATGGTGGCAATGTCGGTTTCGACCGGGTAGTTTGGGATGCGGAAGAGGTGGTGCAGGCAGGCAAAGTTGGTGTAAAACTTAGCTATTTAAGCCCCGATGGAGAAGAAAATTATCCGGGGAACCTGAAAGTAACGGTTATTTATTCATTATCGGACGACAACAAATTTGGGATTGAATACTTTGCGGAAACCGATAAAGCGACCCCTGTGAACCTGACCCAGCACTCTTATTTCAACCTGGCCGGGGGCAGGGGGGATATCTTAGGGCATCAGTTACAGATTTTTTGTGATAAACGTACCCAACTGAATGAGAATGCTATCCCTACAGGGGGAATTATCCCGGTTGAAGGCACGGCTTACGACTTTAGGGAGTTGAAACCTATCGGGAAAGACATTGCAGGGTTGCCCGATGGATATGACCGTAATTTCGTTTTGGGCAATGAAAAGGGGGAATTGATCCATGCTGCAAAATTAGTCGAAAGTAATTCGGGGCGGGTTATGGATGTATTCACAACTGAGGTTGGGCTACAGCTTTATACCGGTTTCTGGATACCTGAAATAAAAGGTTATGACGGAGCACAATATGGGAAATATGCGGGTGTTGCCCTTGAAGCACAGCATTTCCCCGATTCGGTTAACCACCCTGAGTTCCCAACTACAATTTTAAATCCTGGTGGGCAGTACAACCAAAAGACGATTTACAGGTTTTCAACATTTCATTAATTTTCTTTTCATCAACAAATTTTCCTATTTTTGGAATGAAGTTGTTTTATGATTAAAGGAATTGGTATGAAAACAATTATCGAGCTTTTTGAGTCCAGTGTTAAGAAATACCCCGGCAATATCTATTTATGGGAGAAAGAAGGGGGCGAATTCAGGGGGACGACCTATAAGCAAACCCGCGAAGAGGTTTTGAAATTTGCTGCCGGGTTAATGGCTCTCGGCCTAAAGAAGGGAGACCGTGCGGGGCTGGTTTCAGAAGGGCGGAATGCCTGGATTATAAGTGAATTGGGGATTCTTTATGCCGGAGGTATCAATGTGCCGCTTTCAATTAAGCTGGAAGCAAAAACCGAATTGAAATTCAGGCTACAGCATTCAGGGGCAAAATTTGTTATCGTATCCAAAAGGCAGGCAAAAAAAATTGAGGAGATAAGAGATGGCCTGCCTGGCATCGAAAAAGTAATCTTTATCGATGGCAAAGAAGACCCGGGGGGGAAGGATATATCTTTTAAAGAGGTTCAAAAACTTGGCGAACAATTCCTTTTAGAAAAACAGCCGGAGCTGGAGCAGGTTTGGAAAAATATCCGGCCTAACGACCTGGCAAATATATCATATACCTCGGGTACTACTGCCGACCCTAAAGGGATTATGTTATCCCACCTTAACTATACTGCCAATGTAATACAGTCGAACACCCTGATGGAAATCACCCCTGAATGGAAAACACTGGCTTTCCTTCCGTGGGACCATGCTTTTGCACATACTGCATGCCTTTACTGTTTTATGTATAACGGAGCCAGCATTGCCTCACTTGAAATGGGGGAAACGGCAACTGAAACGGTCAAGAATATACCCAGGAATATTAAAGAGGTACAACCTACAATATTAATGAGTGTGCCCGCAGTTGCTAAAAATTTCAGGAAAGGGATTGAAGCGGGCATCAGGCAAAAAGGGCCTGCCGCCGAAAAACTTTTCAAACATGCACTGAAGGTTGCTTATAAATACAATGGCAACGGTTACAACCGGGGGAAAGGGTTCAGGTTTATTTACAAACCCCTGCTTGCTTTATATGATAAAATTTTATTCAGCAAGATAAGGGAGGGGTTTGGTGGCAACCTTGAACTGTTTATTGGTGGAGGTGCATTATTAGACACGGAATTACAACGCTTTTTCTATGCCGTTGGGATGCCTATGTGCCAGGGGTACGGGTTATCTGAAGCATCGCCTGTGATTTCGTCAAACGCTTTGCATGCCATTAAATTCGGCTCTTCGGGGAAATTGGTCAAACACCTTGACCTAAAGATACTGGACGATAATGGCAATGAGGTACCAACCGGTGAGAAAGGCGAAATTGTAGTCAAAGGCGACAATGTAATGGCAGGATACTGGAATAACCCGAAAGCTACAGCCGAAGCATTAAAAGATGGGTGGCTGCACACCGGCGACATGGGGTATATTGACAGTGACGGGTTCCTATATGTCCTGGGCCGTTTCAAAAGCCTGCTTATCGGGAATGACGGTGAGAAATTCAGCCCCGAAGGAATTGAAGAAGCAATGGTTGACCAATCGCCTTATATTGACCAGGTAATACTTTATAACAACCAAAACCCATATACAGTAGGATTGGTTGTCCCTAATATGGCTGCAATCAAACGGGAACTTATAAACAGGGCTATCCATCCTGAAACTAATGAAGGCAATATCGAATCATTGAATATTATCCAAGAGGAGGTTAATGAATACCGGTCGGGCGGGAAATTCGAGGACATGTTCCCCGAGCGTTGGCTGCCGGCTGCTGTTGCTGTTTTACCCGAAGCTTTTACCGAGGAAAACGGGTTGTTGAATTCAACTCTCAAAGCAGTCAGGGGGAAAATTACCAAACGCTTTGAGGAAGAGTTGAAATTCCTGTATACGCCGTTAGCAAAAAATATTGTTAATAAACCTAATATCAATGCAATTAAAACCTGGAATTCATAGAAGTTGTTTAAAGTTAAAATGGATTTTCGAGATACGCCTTAAATAATGATTATTGAAACACACTCGTACCCCAGGGCAGCCGTAATCGGCAACCCCTCTGACGGTTATTATGGCAAAACCATTGCATTTGTTTTCTCCAATTTTATTGCGAATGTCCAACTTTACCAGACACCCGAACTGGAAATTAAACCACAGCGTTTAGACGGTACGCATTTCAACAGTATAAAAGAGCTTGTCGAAGATATTAATTATGCCGGCTATTACGGTGGGATGAGGCTTTTAAAAGGGGCTATTAAAGTATTTTATGAATACTGCCAGCATAAGGATATAAAGCTTGACAACCGGAATTTTACGATCCGTTACAACTCCAATATTCCTTTAAGGTTGGGTTTGGCAGGGTCAAGTGCTATTATAACAGCTTGCTTCAAGGCCCTCACATCATTTTATGGGGTCGATATTCCCGAACCGGTTTTTGCCAACCTGGTACTTTCTGTCGAGGTTGACGAACTGGGGATTTCTGCAGGGTTGCAAGACCGCGTAGCACAGGCATACGAGATACCTGTTTTTATGGATTTCGATAAAGATACGATGGCCCAACAGGGGTATGGGCATTATGAGCCGCTTGATCCGGAAAATTTCCCGCCTTTTTATATTGCATACAGAAGCAACTTGTCGGAAGGCACCGAGTTAGTCCACAGTAACCTAAAGGCACGCTACGAGATTGGCGACCCGAAAGTACTTCAGGCTGTTTTAAGGTGGTCGCAAATAACCCTTGATTTCAAACAGGCTATGGAAGAAAAGGATTACACGGCAATGCACGGGCTTATTAATGAGAATTTTGATTTAAGGCGTAAAACCGTCCGCATAACACAGGGGAATATCGAAATGGTAGAATTAGCCCGGTCGGTAGGGGCAAGTGCCAAGTTCACCGGAAGCGGCGGGGCCCTCATCGGAACCTACAAAGACGAAGGTATGTACAACAAGTTATCAGAGTTATTAAAACGCCACCAGATTGAAGTCATAAAACCACAAATTGTAATCAGTAAACAATGATACGAAAAGCTGTTATCCCGGCTGCCGGATACGGGACAAGATTCCTGCCCGTCACAAAATCGCAACCTAAGGAGATGATCCCTATTGTCGATACGCCTGTTGTGCAATACGTTGTTGAAGAGGCTGTTGCCTCAGGAATCACAGATATATTAATGATTATCGGGAAGGGCAAAAGAGCCATTGAAGAGCATTTCGACCGAAGCCCGGTTTTAGAAGAATCATTAATAAAAAAAGGGAACCTGGAGATGTTGGAGAAAATCAGGAATATCTCCAGCCTTGCCAATATCCATTTTGTGTGGCAAAAAGAGATGAATGGGTTAGGCGATGCCATAAAGTATGCCAGGTGCCACGTCAACAACGAACCTTTTGCCGTACTGCTGGGCGACACATTATTGAAAGGCGGTGAAGAACCGGTTACCAGGCAGTTGATTGATGTATACAGCCGCTATAAAAGCCCGGTTATAGCACTGGAAGAGGTAAAACCACAACTGGTACACCGATATGGGGTGATTGACGGTTACCCGGTAGGTGAGGATGTGTACATTGCCCGCGACTGGGTTGAGAAACCTTCGGTTGAAGACGCCCCCTCAAACCTGGCGGTTGCAAGCCGTTACATTTTTACACCTGAGATATTTGATTACCTCGACAACACACCACCCGGTAAAAACAACGAAGTACAACTAACAGATGCAATGCGCCAAATGGTAAAACAACATACAATGTACGGGTTGAGATTCAAAGGTAAACGGTACGATATAGGGAATAAGCTGGGGTTTCTGAAAACCAATATGATTTATGCATTACAAGACCCTGAGATTGCAGGGCCTTTAAAAACCTGGCTGAAAGAATTTGTGCAGGGCATTTGATTAAAGGAAAGTAGGCAGTTTACAGTTTACAGTATGCAGTATTAATGAGAAGCAGGGATTATATTTATTAACAGCGTGGATATGCGGGTGTCTGCGGCATCTGCGTGAATAAAAAGAGTAGTAAGCAGTATACAGTAGGCAGTCGTAAGTCGTAAATAGAAAGTAAAATGACAAAATTCATGGGTAGCAAGGATTATATCCCTATTTTGAATAATAGGCTTTGTAGCGACTAAAACAGTCAGGAATTTCGACCCCTAAAAGCAGATTCCCCCCGATTCCCCCCGATGGGTTATTTTGTAATTTTACTGTCATAAATTTTTACTGTCATAATGAATGAAATGATTTGGATACAATAGATTCAAATTACGGCATTGGTCAGTTTATTATTTTGAAATTAAAGAAATTACATGAAAGTCTATATGTTTTTTATTTGGTTATTTTGCCTGTTACCGGTTTCTTCATTTGCAAAAATTGGTTTTGGCGCTGGTGTTGATGTAAATCCAAACGCAGCCAGGCTCAGTATCCGTAACTGGTTTTCAAAATATTCGGGAGTTGAATTTGGTTTTGGCCCGACTGCTAAGTTTGAGGACTTCAGGTTCGATGACATGAGTATCCAGGTAAAATATATGAAGGGGGTCAGGTACGGCCGTTTTTCAAGGACATACCTTGGCGTAATTGCACGGTATACATTAATAAAAGACCCGTTCTTCGATAAAGATATGCCTTCGGGTGGTATTTTCGGCGGCAAGGAGTGGTACCTCGGGCGCTATCGTAATCAGGGGATTGCCCTGGAAGCAGGAGTGATGTATGGGAGAGTTAAAGGCAACCAGTTGAAATTCGAAAGCGGCATACAGGTAGAACAGTTCTACAAAGAATTCCCGGTTTTTATGGGCTTTAGTTATAAGTATTATTTTTAGGCAGTTTTTTAATTATGCTATAAGTTATTGACTGCCTCCCTTAAAATAACCAATTTTTGTAGCAGTGTTTCCAGTAAATCAAGCTTTAGCATATTCGCCCCGTCTGACTTTGCTACTGATGGGTCGGGGTGTGTTTCAATAAAAATCCCATCTGCGCCGACAGCAATACCTGCACGGGCAATTGTTTCAATTAGCCCGGGTTTGCCACCTGTAACTCCACCGGTTTGATTGGGTTGCTGCAACGAATGCGTAATGTCGAGGACCACCGGGCAGTTGTTTTTTTGCATCTCCGGGATACCGCGGTAGTCTACCACAAGGTCCTGGTAGCCAAATGTTGTCCCGCGCTCTGTCAGCATTACGTTCTCATTGCCTGTTTCGCGTACCTTTGCTACGGCAAACTGCATAGCATCAGACGAAAGGAATTGCCCTTTCTTAATATTTACATATTTCCCTGTTTCTGCCGCAGCAACCAAAATATCGGTTTGGCGGCACAGGAAAGCAGGTATTTGCAGCACATCGGCAAAATCGGCTGCATAATAGGCCTCGCTTGTGCTATGGATATCCGTTACAACAGGGATATTAAATGTAGCACCTACTTTTCGGAGGATACTTAAGGCTTTTTCATCACCAATGCCTGAAAATGAATCCAAACGCGAACGGTTGGCTTTCCTATAAGAGCCTTTGAAAATATAGGGTATCTTTAATTTGTCGGTTACCTCAATAATTTTTCCTGCAATATTCAGTGCCATTGCTTCGCCTTCGATAACACAAGGGCCTGCCATTAAGAAAAAATTGCCCTGCCCGGTATGTTTTAAGTTTGTAATCTGTGGTATCATATCTAAATGGTATTTAATTATAAATGAGTGCAGGGCTTTGTGCTTCCTGTTTCCCGGAGCCGGTATTAAGCCTGCAACTTCCAATAACTGATTTTGTACTTCGTATATTGTTGCCTGTCAGCCAAACCTGTTACCCCACCATTTTTTCAACCGTTCCAGGATTTTTAATTCTGAAGGGTTATTTTGAGGCTGGTAGAGCTTTTCATTTTTTATCTCTTCCGGTAAGAAATCCTGCTCTACGAAGTTCCCTTTATATGAATGTGCATATTTATACCCTTTGCCATACCCCAGGCCTTTCATCAGTTTTGTAGGTGCATTCCGTATGAGTAAAGGAATTGGCAGGTTCCCTGTTTGCTTTACCAACCCTAATGCTTTGTCTATTGCAGAATATGCTGAGTTGCTTTTTGGTGAAGTGGCAAGGTAAATGGTGCATTCCGACAGGATAATCCGGGCTTCGGGGTAACCAATCTGGTGGACAGCATCAAATGTACCCTGGGCCAGCAGCAGGGCATTCGGGTTAGCCAGCCCGATATCTTCGGCAGCAAGTACCACCAACCTCCGGGCGATAAACTTAACATCTTCGCCGCCTTCAATCATTCGTGCCAGGTAATAAACCGCTGCATCCGGGTCGCCACCCCTGACACTTTTAATAAAAGCCGAAATAATGTCGTAGTGCATCTCCCCGTTTTTGTCGTAAATGGCAAGGTTTTTTTGCAGCCGGCCGGTAACTATATCGTTTGTGATTACCACTTCATCGGTTTCTTCGGCATTCACAACCAGTTCAAGGACATTCAACAGCTTCCTTGCATCGCCACCCGAGTAGCGCAGCATCATTTCATTTTCTTTGACCGTTATTTTTTTTGTTTTAAGGGTGGTATCGTTTTTTATAGCGGCTTCAATAATCTTCTCCAGCCCTTCTTTCTCAAGGTGTTTTAATACATATACCTGGCATCGCGACAACAATGGTGAAATAACCTCAAAGGAAGGGTTTTCGGTGGTTGCCCCAATCAGGGTGATGACCCCCTGCTCAACAGCCCCCAGTAATGAGTCTTGCTGAGACTTACTAAAGCGGTGGATCTCATCGATAAAAAGGATTGGGTTGGGGCGGCTGAAAAATTGCTGTTTCTTTGCTTTCTCGATAACCTCCCGTACATCTTTTACTCCTGAGCTAACAGCACTTAATGTATAAAAAGGGCGTTCCAGCGTATTGGCAATTATTTTGGCAAGAGTAGTTTTCCCAACGCCGGGCGGCCCCCATAAAATAAACGATGAGACATTCCCCGATTCAATCATTTTACGCAAAACAGCCCCTTTGCCTACAAGGTGCCCCTGCCCGATATAGTCATCTAAAGTTTTGGGCCTTAAACGTTCTGCTAATGGTTGGTTGTTACTCATTTGCCAAAGTCCTTCAGTGAATATTCCACATAATTTTGTTCTTTCGTAAAAGTAGTAGTGGCATTGCGATTATTATTATACCTGGCCTATGATTTCCGCCCCATAATTAATTGCAATAGCGTTTAATAATGTTATACGCATCGTGTAGCCCTAATTCCCCTGCACGGCTCAGGTCAAGAGCCCCTCCTTCCAGGTCGTTAAGGTAAATCTTTGTCAATCCACGGTTGAAATATGCTTCTGCAAATTCAGGCTCCAGTTCAATAGCTTTATTCAAATCATTCATTGCAAGGTTGTACCTTTCCAATCGTAAATTAATATAAGCCCTGTTGTAATATCCAAAGAAAAAGTGCGGGTTAAGGAAAAGTGTTACTGTATAATCCTCTAAAATTTTGTTGTAATCATTGATCATTTGCTGCATCTGCCCATCGTTATCACCCTTGTCCGCCTCAGAATTGTTAAGGGCAATTATAAGTTGTTTGCTGAAGTCGGGGAGCGACTCAATGTGCTCTATCATTTTATAACGGGCATTTGCACGGGTAAAGTAAGCCAGGCTGTTTTTTTCTTCCATCTTTATGGCGCGGTTCAGGTCGTCTAATGCTGAGTTATAGTCGCCTACAAGGCATTTGAAAATCCCACGGTTCACAAAATTATGGCTGCTTTCTTTTATTTTTATCTTTTCGTTGTAGTACAGGATAAAGTTATTGAAGGTTTCCATATACCCTTCATTCGACTTGTTTGTTATGGTGAGCATTGGGTTGTAGTTATTCTCCCTGTTGAGTGCCTCAATGGCGTTGTTGTAATATTGCAGCCTTTCATAATCAACAGCATTTTTCTCGAATGCTGAGATTATAAAGATGGGTTGAAGGTCAATAATGATGTTTTTATTCTGGATTTTGCCATCCTCTACCTCTTTTTCATCATCGGCAGGCAGGTTACGGTTGTCGGCAATAATAAGGTTGATCTTCCTGCGCCTCATCCTTTCTTCCTTTTCTTTTGCCTTTTCTTTTGCCTTTTCGCCGGCAGCATCTTTTGGGGGCTGGTTGCTTGCCAGGGCGGTACTGCCCTGGTTGTTCGCACTGCCTTGTTGCTTATTGGCTTGCTGGGTTACAGGTGGTTGTGCAGTCTGGTTTTGCTGCTTCTGCTGAGAACCTTGTTTCTGTTGGCTTTTTTGTGCCAATTGCCCGCTATCGATTTTGTATTTGCTTAAATCGTACTGCGGGTTAAGCAGTGCAGCAATTTTATAATCTTTCTCAAAACCTTCCCTGCCAAGGATCTCTTTCGCCATAGCCCTGTTGAAATAAGCATTGGCTTGTTTCGGGTCCAGGCTTATGGCCATGTCGTAATCCATAATAGCCCCCTCAAAATCCCCCAGTTTGTGCTTTACAATCCCCCTGTTGTTGAAGGCAAGGGCATTTTTAGGGGCAAATTTTATGCTTAGGTCGTAATCACGTAGCGCAGCAGCATAATTATTCATCTCAAACCTGGCAAGCCCGCGGTTCAGGTAGGCTCCCGCAAAATGTGGCCGTATCATAATTATTTTATTAAGGTCGTTTATAGCCCCCCGCATATCTCCTTTAATTATTTTAGCATTGCTGCGGTTCATTAATGCGGTTGTCGATTTTGAGTTGACCCTCAAGGCTTCATTATAATCGGCAATGGCACCTTCCACATCCTTTAATGCAATTTTTGCCAACCCGCGGTTATTGTATACCGCTTCATTATCAGGGTCTAATTCAAGAGCACGGTTATAGTCTTCAATAGCTTTTTTATATTCCTTTAAGCTATGATAAGCCATGCCTCTGTGCGAATAGGCTTCAGGGTAATATGGCTTTATCTCGATAGCTTTGTTGTAATCGTTGATAGCCCCCCTGAAATCCTCCAGTTGGTGCTTTGCCACGCCGCGGTAAAAATATGGTTCAGGCAGGTATGGCTTGAATTTGATTACAATGTTGAAGTACTCAATCGCACCCACATAATTTTCAATGGATATACGGGTACGCCCCACC
>UOEP01000097.1_pt1 | contig 22270 bp, 15 predicted proteins | sample 1989931 | NCBI WGS metagenome assembly UOEP01 (sample SAMEA4712198, study PRJEB27164) | hydrothermal vent metagenome | biome: marine basaltic hydrothermal vent biome; feature: marine hydrothermal vent; material: mineral | place: Pacific Ocean | collected 2011-06-14/2011-07-23 | depth 1691 m
CCGGGACACATGCTGAATACTTTTATGGTGCTTCTTATTCCCACTACCGTTGCTGCCCATATGTTGCATGCATTCCGGGGTATAATCTGGAACTGGCCACTCTACAAGCTCAATTTTCTGGACCCATTAGGTATCCGTACAGCCACCCTGCTGGCAGAGAAAACACTGGTTATCGACCGTAGCAGGCTGAATCCGGAATGGAGACTATTAGGTACCACGACAAACCTTCTCTACGAGGCTGTATTTGCAGTTTCCGTGATGATAATACTTAAAAACCCTTTAACTGAAAGCATCAACCGGACAGGAAAACTCATGCTGATATTAAGCGTGGCTTCCTACATTGCCAGTTTCTATATTAAGGTTTAATTAGAGTTTGTCCATAAAGTCCGACTTCTTCGTTACGCTTGTCTTAAGAACCTGTCATCGCTGAGTCCTCGGGACTCCCAATTTTAGTGCTTCACAAGCCTTGAATTCGAACTTTCTGAATCAAACACTTAAGTTTATAGACAAATACTATTGAATTCACCATAGATTCAGATGTCTCTGGTAACCGGGTTTTTATGTTGTTCACTCCATATCCTCTTTGCCTTGTCCAACTCCTGTTCAAATGGGTGTTTGAACAGTTCCAATGACAATTGGTTTTGTGAAGTGTAGTTAATCATAAATGCAAATGTTTTGAGCATAATTTACTCAATTTCTTGCATTTTGATGCATTTTAATGAAACTCCTCGCAGCAAGCTGACGAGGTATCTCAATCGAATCTTGATTTTTTTATAGCGCATCAAGATGCGGGGAACCTGACTGCCGTCAGGCAAGTTATAACCCTTGAGATCCCTCGGCTATCGCTCGGGATCAGTTCGGCTAAATGATTTTGAAAAACAAAATCACAGTCTCACTGATTGAACTTTAAATTGATAATTCTGGAAAATCAGCAGACTCTACTTACGACTTACGACTTCTAAAGATACAGGTACTCTCCAATTTTTTTCAAAACATCTGTTGACCTCCCTTTTAGGAATATGTCAGTAATTGTACGGGTAAAGTGCGATTTCTTAATGTTTATTTCTATAATTTTCGCCCCGTTTTGTTTTGCAACTTCGGGTATTTCGGCTGCGGGCAAAACCTCTGCATTGGTACCGATTATCAATAAAACATCCGCCTTTTTTGCTTCAGCAATGGAGCGTTCTTTAGCCAAAACAGGGATAGGTTCGTTAAAAAACACCATGTCGGGTTTTAAAATGCCTTTACAAACAAAGCATGTAGGAGGAAGGAAATTCAGGTCGGCAAAGCTTATGTCGTATTCTGCTCTGCATTCAGTGCAAATAAGTTGCTTGTACGTTCCATGGAGTTCATAAACTACCTTATTCCCTGCTTTTTGATGCAGATGGTCGATATTTTGTGTGATAATTGATTCCAGGAAACTTCGCCCCTCCATTTTTGCAAGTATTAAATGCCCTGTATTTGGTTGGGCTTTGCTGAGTGAATCATAAAAAATTTCTTTTATCCTTCTCCACGACTGTAGCGGTTTCTTATTAAAAAATTCTATTTCCAGGAAAATAGGGTGGTGAGAGTTCCACAGTCCATCGTCTCCCCTGAAAGGTGGTATACCGCTATCCACAGAAATACCTGCACCGGTAAATGCAACTGTGTATTTAGATTTACGAATTAGTTCCGAGGCTTTTTTTACCTTGTCTAGGTCCATCTGTTAGTCATTAAAAATACCCGGCTGCGAAAGTAACAACAACCGGGTAGATTAGCAATTCTGGGAACATGGAATTTACATGTAACCCCCTGTTTAGAGAATTATGCTGTTTCTTCAGTTAAATATTTGTGTACAGAAACAGTTGTGTCTTCGTTAAAATGGATTTTGAAGTTAAGTTTCCTGAAAACGGCAATCATGGGTTTATTATCGTTGGTGGTTTCGGCAACCAGGCGTTTGATTCCTCTGTTAATAGCTATTTTCATACAGTACTTGGTTAAGGTATAGCCCAATTCCTTTTGCTGCCAGTTATCGGTAATTAAAATGGCATACTCCATTACTTCTACATCCGGGTCGGCAATCAGGCGGCCAACTCCAATAAGTTTCTTCCGTCCTTCTTCTTCCACCTCAGCCACAATGGCAATCTCCCTGTCGTAATCAATGAAACAGAATTGGGTTGCTACTTTGTGCGAGTCGAAATGGAAATCGTACCTGAATCGCGAATAGATAGACTCTTTGGAGCAACTGGCCAATAATTCCATCCACATCGGTTCGTCTTCCGGTTTAATAGGGCGGAGTGTGACTTTTGTCCCATCACGTAAAATGCTTTCGGTAATTAAACTTTCGGGGTATGGGCGGAGTATCAGGTGAGAGTATTCTTTTGCCGGTGTTTCAAGTAGTTTTTCATCAACAACAATACGTGCATCCAGGGCTATCACATCATCATGGGTAACCAGCAACGGGTTAATATCCAATTCAAGTATTTCCGGGTAATCAGCTGCCAGGTACGACATTCTTATCAGCACCTCAATAAGCTTATCGATATTTTTTGGTTTCGAGCCACGGTAACCTGTCAGCAACGGGTAAATTTTAAGTGATTGTAGCATTTGCCTTGCCAACTGTTCGTTGAGCGGGGGAAACTCCAATCGCTTATCTTTAAATAGTTCGGCGGTTGTACCTCCCATGCCAACAAGTATTACAGTACCAAAGACCGGGTCTTTTTTGATGCCTACGATTAACTCTATTGCATCTTTGGTATCCACCATTTTTTGGACTGTTACTCCATCGATACGTGCATCAGGACGCTTCTCTGCGGCTGTTTTGACCATGTTCCGGAAAGTAGCCTGTACCATTTCATCGTCCTGGATATTAAGGGCAACCCCACCAACATCCGACTTATGTGTAATATCGGGAGAGTAAATCTTAAGTACGACAGGGTATCCTTTTTCATTTGCTATTTTTACTGCTTCTTTTTCGGTTGCAGCAGGTTGAGGATGCGTTGTATCAATACCATAATCGTTTATAAGCATTTTCGAATCGTCCTCATTCAGGATTTTTGCTTTCAGGAAGATCTTTTTAAGGTATTTCTCTCTTAGGTCGAGCCTGTTGTAACTAAATGATACCGGGACTTCTTTCGGCGTTTCGAACAACATCTCCAGGTTTTTGGAGTAATTTGAAAGAGTCATAAATGCCCTTATGGCCTGTTCAGGGGTGCCATACGCGGCAATGCCTGCATTGTTAAATACAGCCATCCCTTCCCTCATGCTGGCGCCACCAAGCCAGGCCGCCATAATAGTTTTTGAGGTTTTTGGAGCAAGTTCAGCAATGGCTTTGGCTGTTTCTGTTGGGGCAGTCATCGCTTGTGGGGTTAATAAAACAAGCACTGCATCAACATTTTTATCTTCAAGGACAATCTCAGTTGATTTGGCAAAACGTTCGGGGGTTGCATCCCCAAGTACATCAACAGGATTGCCATGCGACCAAAAAGGAGGCAGGTAATCGTTGAGTCTTTGCATGGTTTCATCTGAAAGTTTTACAAGTTTGCCACCCCATGATATCAGAGAGTCGGTAGCCATAACACCCGGGCCGCCGGCATTTGTAACAATCGCCAGGTTGTTCCCTTTTGGGATTCGTTTGCGCCCAACCAGGTCGGTGAAGTCAAAAATATTCCCAAAATCGTAGACCCGTGCCAACCCTGCCCTATGGAATACCGCATCGTAAATTGAATCTTCGGAGGCCATTGCACCGGTATGGGAAGCTGCTGCTGCTGCCGATTCAGGGAATCTCCCGGATTTGTATACAATAATCGGCTTCTCGCGGGCAAAAGCGCGTGCTGCCGACATAAAGGCACGGGCATTGGCTAATGATTCAACGTATAAAACGATAGATTTTGTTGTAGGGTCCTGCCCGAAATAATCAATCAAGTCGCCAAAATTGACATCCATCGAGTTCCCTATCGACACAAAATAAGAGAACCCTATATTTGCTTCGTATGCCCAGTCGAGGACAGAGGTGCAAAGAGCCCCCGATTGCGAGATAAAAGCTACATGCCCTTTTTTAGGCATCCCATCAGCGAAACTAACATTCATCTTTAATCCGGGGACTATGATCCCCAGGCAGTTTGGCCCGATTACACGCATATCGGGGAACTTGTCCTTTTCAGCCTTAACCTGTTCTTCCAGTAGTTTCCCTTCTTCGCCCGATTCTTTGAAACCTGCCGACATAATAATGACTCCATGGATACCTGCTTCACCGCATTCCCGGATCAGTTGCGGGACAAATTTTGCAGATGTCATAATTACTGCCAGGTCAGGAGTCTTCGGCACACTTTTTACATCCGGGAAACATGGTATCCCCAATACGGCTTCCCGCTTTGGGTTTACAGGATAGACTACACCATCAAAACCTCCTCCAACAAGGTTCTTTAATGTTATTGCACCAACACTTAAAGGATTATTTGAAACACCAATTAATGCAATTCTCTTTGGACGGAATATGCTGCTCAGTTTTTTAATTGCCATGCTACAAAATATTTTGGTTTTTTATGTATTGTCCGGCCTTTGGCCGGATAATTAAAGTTATACGAAATTCTTTAAAGATAACAGTAAAAATCCGTATTTGAAAAATAAACTATTTTGTTTGAATTTTAAGAATCATAGGCTGATTACACTCTATATCAATTAGTTGACAATTAAAAAGATATGAATTGAGAGGAAAATGGACGAGATTGTTGTTGTAAAACATTAAATATTCAGTGCATCTTCTTTTAAATTTTATCTAATTGCTTTTTGCCGGTTTAACCAGGATAATCAGGGCTGTCCCGATCAGTACTGCGATACCGGAAATAGTAAATGCAAGATGGAAATTACCCATATCCCCCATTCTGCCTCCCAGTATCGGGCCAAGTATCCCCCCCACGCCATAAGCTAAAAATACAAACGGGTAATTTTGCCCGATATTTTTAGTACCGAAAGTATCGGCAGTAATAGTTGGGAACAGGGCAAAATTCCCGCCAAAATTAAAACCAATAAGTGTAGCACCCAAATAGAGCAGTACCTCGTTCCCTGCCATGTAGGTAAACAGTATAACGGTTACTCCCTGAATGGCGGTCATTAAAATAATAGAAAGCTTCCTTCCGAGTTTATCACTTAAAAGCCCCCATATTATCCTGCCTAACCCATTTGCAAGGGAGAAGAAAACAGCCATTGCCGTACCTGCAATTGCACTTGCTTCGGCTGTTGAAAGCCCATTGGCCGTTAAAGCTTCCATGGGGTAAAGTTTCATAAGGCCTATGGACATTAGCCCGGCTCCTGCACTTACAACGAATGTTAAGAATATCAGGTAAAACTGTACTTTTGTAAGCATTTTGTTACTGGTAATATTAACGGCATCTGATACATTGGCAGAAGCAGTTTTATTATCTGTATACCCTTTAGGCTTCCATCCTTCGGGTGGGAACTTCATCCAAAGCCCTCCTATAACGACCATGGCAATAAATGCAATCCCATATATTGTGAAAGTAGGTGAAAGCCCTATATTGTCGATTAAATGGCCCCATGAACCGGCCAGTTTTACCCAAAGCATTGCGCCAAACCCAAAACCTGCAACTGCGAGCCCTGTGATCATCCCTTTTTTATCGGGGAACCAACGCATCCCAACGGCAATAGGCACAACATAGGCAAAACCAATCCCGGCACCTCCTATTAATCCGATCAGTATTAGTAACGCCCAGAAGTCTGTCCCTCCTATTAATCCGGCAAGCAGGTACCCCAATCCTAAAACAATGCCTCCTAAGAAGGTTAGTTTTTGCGGCCCCCAGCACTCTAGTTTTTTCCCTGCAAGTACCATAAATACAGCAAATGATGCCAGTCCGACAGAAAATACTATCTGGGTGTTTGCTTTTGACCATCCGCCGGCTGTAAGCGATGGTGTAAAAACCGACCAGGCATATATAGCCCCTAAAGCCAGTTGTATAAGGATGGCACCTACTACTACCAGGTTGCGGTTTATAATTTTTTGGTTTTCCATGTTATTTAATTTGGTTTTTTATTTATAAGAGAAATAGTTTTTGCAAAAAAAAAGACATTCGCCAGGAAAAGTGAATGCCTTTTTTTGCCAGGCCAATTACCGTTTAACGGAGACCTTTGCACCGCTGATGATCTCTTCAACAACGCCCGGGTCGAGCAGGGTAGAGGTATCACCAAGGTTGGTTGCGTCACCTTCGCCAATTTTCCGCAGTATCCTGCGCATGATTTTTCCTGAGCGCGTTTTCGGCAGGCCGTTAACAATCTGGATTTTGTCGGGCCTGGCAATCGGGCCAATAAATTTGGTGACCGTATCCCTGATCTCTTTTTCAATGGTCTCCATCTCCGTATCAGACAGGTCTTCACAAATCACGTAGGCATAAATACCTGAGCCTTTTATGTCGTGTGGGTACCCGACAACAGCCGATTCGTTTACTTTCGGGTGCTGGTTAATGGCATCTTCTACTTCGGCAGTACCAATCCTGTGCCCCGAAACATTTATTACATCGTCAATACGGCCGATTATCCTATAGTAGCCTTCTTCATCGCGTTTTGCCCCGTCACCGGTCAGGTAGAGCCCTCTATATGCAGAAAAATAAGTTTGGTAGCATCTTTTGTGGTCGCCATAAGTTGTGCGCAACATCCCGGGCCATGGGTATTTAATGCAGAGTATCCCTTCCTTGCTATTCCCTTTCAACTCATTCCCTTCCGGGTCGACCAAAATAGGTTGAATACCAGGTAGCGGAAGAGTTGCCAGCGATGGTTTGGTAGGGGTAATGCCTGCCAGTGGAGTGATCATAATTCCCCCTGTTTCGGTTTGCCACCAGGTATCGACAATCGGGCAACGGCCTTTGCCTACAAGGTCGTGGTACCACCTCCATGCTTCTTCGTTGATTGGTTCGCCAACAGTCCCCAATACTTTTAATGAGCTTAAATCGTATTTGGTTACCCATTCATCGCCTTGTGCTAAAAGGGCACGTATAGCCGTAGGGGCCGTATAAAACTGGTTGACCTTATATTTATCGACCACTTGCCAAAACCTTCCGGCGTCTGGCCAGGTTGGTACTCCTTCAAACATAACAGAGGTTGCACCTGTTAGCAATGGGCCATAAACAATATACGAGTGCCCGGTAACCCATCCTATATCGGCGGTACACCAGTAAATATCACCATCGCTGTATTGGAAAACATTTTTGAATGTGTATTCGGCATAAACCATGTAGCCTCCGGTGGAGTGGACAACCCCTTTGGGCTTGCCGGTCGACCCTGACGTATAAAGGATAAATAGGACGTCTTCCGCATCCATTACTTCAGCTTTGTTTTCCGTATCCACACCTTTAATAAAATCGTGCCACCAGAAGTCTCTTCCTTCGGCCATATTTACCGATTCGCCTGTGCGGTTTAATACAACTGTATAATCAACAGAGGGGCATTTGGCAACAGCTTCGTCAACTACAGCTTTTAGAGGGATTGTTTTCGTTCCACGGTAAGCACCATCGGAGGTGATGATGATATTACAGGTAGCATCGTTGACCCTGTCGGCCAGGGCAGTAGCCGAGAACCCTGCAAATACAATGGAATGGATGGCGCCAATTCTTGCACAGGCCAGCATAGCAATGGTCAGTTCGGGAACCATGGGCAGGTAGATAGCTACCCGGTCGCCTTTCTTAATGCCTATTTTGAGTAACGCATTGGCAAACTGCTTTACCTTTTCAAATAATTCGCTATAAGTAAGCTTTATTTCTTTTTCTTTTGGGTCGTTAGGCTCCCATATTAAAGCTACCTGGTCTTTCCGCATGAACATGTTCCTTTCGAATATATTCTCGGTGATGTTCACTTTACCGTTTACAAACCAATTTACGTTAGGGGCATTCTCCCCTTCAAAATACCAATCCAGGACTTTATCCCACTTTTTATGCCAGTAATGGCTTTCGGCAATCTTCGACCAGAATCCTTCAGGGTCTGCAACACTCTCCTGATATTTTTGCAGGTATTCAGCCAAGCTTGTTATTTTATCTACCATAAGTAAAAATTTAATAAATTAGAAATCAATATATTAGCAAGCATTTTATTGTTATAAAATTCTATCCGGCAGGCAGAAAAGCAAGTACTGTTGCTTAATTATAATATTATATAAACCTAAACTGGATTTTTCTTAGTAAGACATCAATAAATACAATAATGTATATTGCCACTAGCGTTTTTTTGCAGGCTGGGGAATAATTATTATATGCTCCAAAATAATTTCTCAAAGTAGGACTTTTAGCGAAACTATAAACAAATATTCAGGTTAAAAATAGCAATAAAATTGTTCAAAAAAAATGTGCCCTGAAACTATTTATTATTGAAGTTGTTTAATGTTAAACTTATAGGCTGTTTGAAAAGTAAATGAGGGATGTTGAATTACTCATTGTTTGATGCTCATTTTTTCTCCGTTTTCGTTGATACGCACAAATGTTATTTGTGTAGAGAAAACAAGGTCGTTGCCGGTATTGCCGATAACAATCTGAAATACCTTAACATTGTATTGAACTGAAGTGTTGCCCGTCCTTGATTTTGTAATGTCGAATCTTAAGATACTCCCTTCGCGGACACTTTTTTTGAATACTACGTTGTCCATTGCGATAGTGACAAAGTTGAAACTGGGGTAATCAATGGTGGCGGCAATCCAGGCATATTCATCTACCCATTTTAATAAATTCCCGCCATAGAGGTATCCGTTCTGATTAAGGTCTCCCCGCAGTACTAATTTATAGTTTTCCATAAATTCCTTTATAAAATTAATTACTCCCTACCGCCACAAATCGAAGTCGTTTAAAGCTAATAAACCGCACCTAATTCCTGAATAAATATATGAAAATATTATGTATGTGGTTCAGCTAATTTCCTCGTAGGGGATAAATCCTTTTGGGGCTTTATCTTTAAGGGCTTCTTTCGATTTATAAAATTCGGGGCTGTCGTAAATCTTTTTTAGCAGGGTTTCTCTGGTGTCCGGCTTAGCCAGGTGTGCAATCCCTATGGCATGTTCAACAAGGTTTAACCCTTTTGGGTTAAAAGCCCCCTGTTCGGTGACGATTATCACAGGGTCGGCTGCAATAGCTGTTGTTGTGATCCCTTCGGGGCACATATCATTGATTTTTGATATCCCCGATGCTGTTGTGGACTCCATGGCAATAATCCCGTACCCATCCTTCGACAAATACGAGCCTCGGAGGAAATCGGCCTGCCCGCCGATCCCGCTGTATATTTCCCTGCCTTTTAATGAATCTGCCCAGATATTGCCGTGCAAATCAACTCCAATGGCACTGTTGATGGCTACCATTTTGTGCTGCTGGGCAATTTTTAAAATGCTGTTGGTGAGGTTACAAGGGCGGCTTTGAACAGAGCTGTTGTAGTCCAGCCATTCGTAACCGCTTTTGTCGGTTGCCAGGAAAATAGAGGAGATGGAAAAATTTACATCCGAATATTTATTGGTTACCACCCTTTTCTGGACGAGTTTACGCATGGCATCAGCAAACAGTTCAGAGTAGATACCAATATCTTTTATCCCTTTATCAATGATTGCATCGGTTACAGCTTCAGGGACCTTCCCTATCCCGTACTGTAAGGTGCAGCCGTCAGAAATATATAATTCTGTAATTAAATGCCCTATTTTTTTTGCCGTTTCATCAGGTTGGTGGACGGGGGTCACCGGAAGTGGGTAATCCGTATCGATTAAATAGTCAATTTTTGATTCGTCCAGGGTTGTGCCAAGGATAAACGGCATCTGCTTATTCCTTTCGGCAACTACAATCCCGCCATTTGCTTTTGCCGTGTTTACTGCTGCCTGGATACCCTCCACCGAGGTGCCATAGCTGTAATTGCCACCTTTGTCGGGTCCACTTACATTGATAAAGGCGACATTGGGCTTAAGGTATTCTTTTACCTGGTGAGGAATATCGGAGAGGTGCATCACCTGGTAGGTCGCCATACCTTTGTTTAGCGCATTACGTGAATACGGCCCTGAGAAAATAACCCGGTGCTTAATTCTCTGGCAGGCCTCAGATTCAAATAACTCCCGGATGTCTCCCAGCAATAAGACACTGATTAGTTCCACATCCTTAATTGACTTATCCTTAACAAGTTGTTTTAACAATGTTTGTGGAGTGGCTGCATTCCCCGCTGTATAAATAAGGCTTCCCGGTTTAATGTTGAACGGATTTACCGCTTCTTCAACATGGTTGATTATTCTCATTTTGTTATTTGTTAGTTCATTTGCCTACTGCGATCCTATATTTTCCAATAGTCTCTAAATTATACAAATTACGGCAATTGAATCCTCATAAAAAAAGAATAATATCATCAAAAAACAGTTTTCCCGGGGCCAAAACCAATATTGCAGGTTTTTAACTCAACTTTAAACAATTTCAATATTTACTACTGTATTACCTGCTTCAACATCTTTGTTTTTTGCCGGATATCCGAGATAATCCCAAGTACTGATACGGTTGCCCCTGAAATAGAATCAATATTTTTACCGGCCTCCAGCTTATAAGACCCGTTAAACCCGACAAACTGTTTTAGCCAACCTCTTGCCGTAACCCCTTGCCCATGAGTTGCCTGGTAATTAAAAACCCTGATGCCCCGGATCGTACATGTTGAGTCAAGGATAATAAAATAGTCAAAATACTCCGGCCCAATATCTTCTGATAGCGAGAGGGGGGCTGAACAGCCTCCTGCCCGGCAGCTGTTTACTCTTCCTATATATAAATAAACCTTACCCGGGCCGGTTTTATCCGCTACCGAAAAAAATTTCCCCTGGAAATATCCCTGACTATTCATTGAATCAGGGATATTGATTTCATTAAACACCGGATTTTCAATCTGAGCAACTTTTTTAAGCTCTTTAAAGATAGATTTATGCCGGTATTTTATTTCATCCTGGCAAAATGCCGAATAGGCAAATAATAGTACTGCACCGATAACGAGTATTTTCCGCATAACTGTAATTCTCTTAAAACATTACCCCGAACCCGGCATTAAACACTTTTGAATATTGGCTGCCGGTTGCAGTTTTTAAAAATTGTAAATCGGCTTTTAGAACAGCACCCCTGGCCAGGTTCCAGGATAAGCCGGTAGTTATCGACTTGGTATTATATGCACCATTTTTTGCCGATCCTGCAACCACCGAATTGTGCATATTATAAGCCCCGTACCTTATAAAAGGGGTTAGCTCTGTTTTCATCTTGTCAAATGGGTGAAAAACGTTATACCCGGCTTCAACATAATACCCTGTCATTGAAGCCCCCAAATCATTTGGAGTACCGTTTTTTGAAGTAAAATAGTTGTATTGCCTTGTATTCGACTGGTATGATAAATAATACTGCCCCCTTAGGCGCAGGCCTTTTAACGAATAGCGGGCATCGGCTCCCAGCATTGAAATACCGACTACCGAAGAATCAGCTTTTGCCAATGCTGCATTATCGCCCTTCACGATACCATCGTAAAGAGTGCTTTGGGTTTTCCCGAAATAACCCGACAACCCAATGTTTAGTCCACGAATACCATAATATTCCACCTTCCCTGTAATGTTTGGAAAGCTAATAATCGACTCGGCACCTTTTTGCCTGCCTTTACGAAACCCGTTTTTCCCACTTAGCTTTGCAGACCCATCGTAACTCTTAAAACCGTTTACCACGTATACCTGGTATTTCAGGGAAGCAGGAAGCACGTCTCCCGTAAAACCAAAACCTATCTCACGCCACGTAGAAGGTGCAATATATTTATCTATCAAAGGGCGCTCGACCCCATTAAATGTCGTAGGCTCATGGTACTCATTAATTATACCCATTGGAATCAACAGTAATCCTGCCCTGAATTTTATAAAGTTATTTATCCTGTACTGAAGAAATGCCTGTTCTATAAAAACCTCTTTTACGTGTTCGTATTCAATTTCTGTTATGAACTGGGTACGATTATTAAACCTGTAACCAAATAACATTACCATACGATGTACATCAAGGCTGCCATTACGCCTTGTTTCTGAACCTAAAGGCTGGTTAAAATGCGCTTCCCCATAGCCTCCGATAGTGAGCCTACCATCTGTGGCCAAAAGCTTTTCTGCACTGTTTAGATACCTATTCTCCTGATTAACAAACTGCTGCGCATTTACATATCCTGCAAAAAATAGTAATCCAATTAATAATACTGTTTTGTTCATAATGCCTTTATTTGAGTTTTTTTATTAAACAGTGCAAATATATATACTGGCAATGAGGCGTAAAATCCCTAAAAGTTGGGATTTTCAACAAAAAAAAGACATTGGCATCCTTTATTGTTGTATTATTAAAAGGCTGTTTAAAATTTATTTCTGAGAAGCAAAAAAAAACGGAAAGAACAGGGCAGGTGCCCAACTTTTAAATTCCTTATCCTTCATTCCGTTTTCCATTCCAGCTTATTGTCGATACGGCAGATTATTTTTTCATTGTCGAGCAGCCACCGTACCACGTTCATTGCATTATCCTGGTTCCCTTTCAGGCGGAAAGCCAGCTCTTCATAAGTACGTGGCAATTTCAGGATTTCTTTTACCTGCCCGGCAATCAGGTCAAACTCGTATTTGCTCAGGCCCAACACATTCCGGCCCTGGCACACATCGCATTTCCCGCACCGGGGAGAGTCGGTTTCTCCAAAATACTCTAATAATGCCTGGCTACGGCACTTGGTTCGCGAGGTAGCATATTCAATTACTGCCTCTACCCTCTCCCGGTAATCCTTTTTCCGCACACTGTAATTCTCTTTTGAAATGACTACCCGGTTAATATTCAGGCGTTCTTTGGTAAAAATAATATAAGGTGTCCGTTTGCGCGGGATATAATCAATTACTTTATACGATTTCAGGCGTGTCAGGAATTTATAAGTTGTTTCGCCGTCAATGCCTGCCCGTTTCGAAAGCAATTCTTCGTTAATATTTACATATCCGGTAAACAGGCCGGCATACGACCGCAAGAGCAGTTTTATAAATCCATCGAATAAAGCATTGGCCACCTGGAATTTATACAGGTCATCGCGGTTTACTATAAAATGGACACGCGAAGGGCTGTCAACCTCATTGGTAAATTCGATGTAACCTTCGCGCTGTAAAATTTTTAAACTGTTGTATACCATGGTTACCTGGAATTTGTAAGCATTGCAAAATCCCCCCAGGTTAAAATCAAACACCTGGTCTTTGCCATACCCTTCGGCAACCTTCAAATAGTTCCCCAATGCTTCATACACCCTTTTTATATTGCCCGGCTCGGGGAAAGCTGTGGAGACATGCTTTTTCAGTTTTAATTTGTCGGCATTGTTGAAAAGCAGCACCGCTACTGCCTTTTTCCCATCGCGGCCGGCTCTCCCTGCTTCCTGGAAATAAGCTTCTAGCGAATCGGGCGGGTCAAAATGCAATACAAACTTTACATCGGGCTTGTCGATGCCCATCCCAAAAGCATTGGTGGCAACAATAACCTTTACCTTCCCTTTCTTCCAAAGCTCCTGCTTGTTGCTCCTTGCTTCCGGCTTCAGTCCGGCATGGTAATAATCTGCCGATATATTATTTTGCCTTAACACCCTGGCAATCTCCCTGCACGATTTCCTGCTCCGGGCATACACAATGCCACTTCCTTCAACTTTCAGCAATGCCCGGATAAGGTACTTTAGTTTATCTTCTTTTTCACGTACCAGGTACACCAGGTTTTCGCGGACGAAACTGGTAGAAAAAACATTCTCCTCTTCAAACGACAACTTAGCCTGTATGTCTTTAATCACATTAGGGGTAGCGGTAGCGGTCAGTGCCAGGACAGGCACACCGGGGGCAATCTCCTTCAATTCGGGGATCTTCAAATAACTGGGCCTGAAGTCATATCCCCATTGCGAGATACAGTGCGCCTCGTCAACAGCTATCAGGTTAATTTGCATGTCTTTGACCCGTTCGCGAAACCGCTGTGTAGCAATCCGCTCAGGCGAGATATATAAAAACTTATAGTCGCCCCAAACCACATTGTCTAAGGCAATTTTTATCTCAGGCAACGACATACCGCTGTGGATTGCCAAAGCTTTTACTCCTTGCCTGACAAGGTTCTCAACCTGGTCTTTCATCAAAGCAATCAGCGGGGTAATAACAATGCAAACACCTTCGCAGGAAAGCGAGAACACCTGGAACGTAACAGACTTACCACCCCCTGTCGGCATTAAACCCAGCGTATCCCTCCCGGCGGCAACCGACCGGATAATTTCCAGCTGAGGAGGCCTGAAGTTGGCATGCCCCCAATACTTTGTCAATATTTGCGTGAATTCCTCCAATTAAAAGATTATTTCAACCTTTAACAATTTTTATTATTGAAACCTGCTGTACCTCAAAATAAATCAATAGTTGTAACTTAATTTTTTGTAGTTTTGCGCATTAACAAAATATAAAAATACAAACAAATGTCGTTTCTTACAGAAAAAGTTTTAACTGAAGGGCTAACTTTCGACGACGTATTGTTACTACCCTCTTACTCAGAGGTCTTGCCAAGAGAGGCCGACCTACGGTCTAATTTCACACGTTCCATTGTATTAAATACGCCTATTGTATCGGCAGCTATGGATACCGTCACCGAATGGAAAATGGCCATAGCAATGGCCCGGGAAGGCGGCATAGGCGTCATCCATAAAAATATGAGTATTGAGGAGCAGGCAAAGCAGGTTACTACCGTAAAGCGTGCAGAAAACGGAATGATCTACGACCCCATCACCATCACAAAAGACAAACAGGTTAAAGATGCGCTTGATATTATGGCAGATTTTAAAATCGGAGGCATTCCCGTGGTCACTGACGATGGTTACCTGGTGGGTATTGTTACCAACCGCGACCTCCGGTTCGAACGTAATATGAACCGCCCGATTGAGGAGGTAATGACTAAAGAGAACCTTGTCACAACAACCGAATCGACAGACCTTGAAAAGGCATCGGAAATACTACAACGTTATAAGATAGAAAAACTACCGGTAGTTGATAAAAACAACCGGTTAATCGGGTTGGTTACGTACAAAGATATCACCAAGGCGAAAGATAAGCCCCGGGCCAGCAAGGATGAGAAAGGGCGGTTGCGGGTTGCTGCTGCCGTTGGGATTACGGAAGGCACCATCGACCGTATTGATGAGTTGGTTAAGGCACAAGTTGATGCCATTGTTATAGATACTGCGCACGGGCATTCCATCTATGTACTGGAGATGCTAAAAAAGGCAAAAGCCAAATACCCCGAAAAAGATTTTGTTGCCGGGAATATAGGGACTGCCGAGGCAGCCACCGACCTGGCTCTGGCCGGGGCAGATGCTGTAAAAGTGGGAATTGGCCCCGGGTCAATTTGTACCACCCGGGTAATAGCAGGAATCGGGATACCTCAGTTGTCGGCTATTTACAACGTAGCAAAGGCTCTTAAAGATTCAGGGGTGCCTATTATTGCCGATGGGGGCATCCGTTATTCGGGCGACATTGTAAAAGGGCTGGCCGCAGGGGCGCATTCAATTATGGCCGGAGGTTTATTTGCCGGCGTTGAAGAATCGCCCGGCGAAACAATCCTGTACCAGGGGCGAAAGTTCAAATCATACCGCGGAATGGGTTCTGTCGAGGCCATGCAAAAAGGGTCAAAAGACCGTTACTTCCAGGATGTTGAAGAAGATATAAAAAAACTGGTACCCGAAGGTATTTCGGCAAGAGTGCCTTTCAAAGGTACACTTTATGAAGTCCTTTACCAATTAATCGGAGGATTAAGGTCGGGGATGGGGTATTGCGGCGCAAAAAATATTGAAGCCCTGCAACATACCAAGTTTATACGGATATCAACAGCCGGAATCAGCGAAAGCCATCCGCACGATATAACCATTACACGGGAAGCACCCAATTACAGCAGCCGGTAATCATTACAATTCTCAAAACTTCTTTTTTTGTTTAAATGGAATATAAAAATAATCTTACAATGAAAAATATTGTTGCCCTGATAGTATTTTTTTTAGGCTCACCTGGTTTGTTATCCGCACAAACTGACGATGAAATAATCCTTACAATAGGAAACAATAAATATAGTACAGAGGAATTTGTGAGGATTTATGAAAAGAATAACAACAACCTGTTTGACGATTCCGAAAAAAAGACGCCAAAAGAATACATGGAGCTTTTTATCAATTATAAATTAAAAGTACTTGAAGCCGAACGCCTCAAAATGGACACGGCAAAAGCATTCATTGACGAACTTTCGGGGTACAGGGATGAGTTGGCAGCTCCTTACCTTGCCGACATTACGTATAATGCAGATATGGTAGAAGAAACCTACCAAAGGATGAAAACCGAGGTGAAAGCCAGCCACATACTGGTTAGCCTGAATAAAGATGCTACCGATACGCTGGCAGCCTACCGGAAAGCAATCAAAATAAGGGGTGAAATATTAAACGGGAAAAAATTTGAAGATGCGGCTGTTGAATATTCAAACGACCCGTCAGCCAAAATAAATAAAGGCAACCTGGGGTATTTTTCTGCATTCCAAATGGTATACCCATTTGAGAATGCTGCCTTTACAACCCCTATAGGCAGCATTAGTATGCCGGTCAGGACAATGTTTGGGTACCACCTGATTAAGGTCGTTGATAAGCGCCCGTCAAAGGGCAGGATAAAAGTTGCCCACATCATGAAAATGTTCCCGAAAAATGCCTCCGAGGAAATGAAAGCGAGCCTTAAAACTCAGATAGATTCGTTATACATGCTCTTGAAACAAGGAGCAGATTTTGGCGAACTTGCCAAAACAAACTCAGACGATAAGCGTTCATCAAATCAGGGAGGGGAACTCCCCTGGTTTAACTCGTCCAGGATGATTCCCGAATTTGCCGAACAGGCTTTCGCCCTGAAAAAAAATGGCAATATCAGCAAACCTTTTTTAACCCCTTTCGGGTACCATATCATTAAAAGGATCGACTACCGGGAGGTACCCCCTTTTGAAAAGGTGAAAAAAGAAATTGAAGGCCGGATCAAAAAAGACCCTGAAAGAAGCCAATACAACCAGAAAATGTTTATTAACAGATTTAAAAAAGAGTATAATTTTAAAGTTTTCGATGCAAACCTGGATACATTCCTCGCTTATTTAGAGAATACTTACAAAGAGGGGCTAACAAGCCCTGAAATATCCGGTAAAGATAGTATTTTGGATAAAGCCCTCTTTGAATTAAACAATTTACAGTTTAATGCCGATATTTTCGGGCAATATATTAAAGGGCAAACTGTTAATAAAGAAGCCAAGGGCCTCCATAGTGAGCTGATGAAGCATTTTGATGCATGGGTCGACAAAGAGGTAATAGATTACGAAGACCGGATACTGGAACAAAAATACCCTGAATTCAGGTATTTGATGAAAGAATATTATGACGGTATCCTGCTCTTCAACCTGTCGGATTCTAAAATCTGGGCATTTGCCACCCGGGATTCGGTTGGGTTAAGAGACTATTATGAAAAGCATAAAGGCAAATATTCATGGGGAGAACGCTTCAAAGGATATATTATAAAATGTAAAGACCAGGAAACAAAAGATGAAGTTGACAAGTTCTTTGCAGCAGGCATCCCTGTAAACGAGATACTGAGTGAAATAAATAAAGCTGATAAAAAAGTAAGCATTGAAGAAGGGGCATGGGAAAAAAACAGCAACCCCATTGTTGATTATTTTGTTTGGGATGGTAAAAAGCCAAAAGATTTTAAAGAGGGGCTGGAGTTTATCAGAGGTGATAAAATAGGGCCTGAACCAAAAACCCTGGAGGATGCCAGAGGACTATATATATCTGACTATCAGAACTTCCTTGAAGAGAAATGGGTAAAAGAATTGCGTAAGAAATATAAAATCAAAGTGAATAAAAAGGTGCTGAAAACTATCAAAAGTGTTTGACTATAAAGGTTATTACATATTATTATTCGTCTTTATGATTGCGGGGTGTACATCCTTTCAGGGCAATACGGATACACCTGTGGCCAAGGTTTCGGAAAAGACCTTGTACCGTTCTGATATCGATAAAATAATCCCACACAATATATCGGAAGCCGACAGTGCATTGATGGCTGAAGATTATATAAAAAAATGGGTGCAAAATGAGTTGTTGATTCAGAAAGCCCGGGAGAACCTTTCTCCTGAACAGATGGATGTTTCGAAAGAGTTGGAAGATTACAGGAATGCTTTGATTATTTACAGGTACAAAAAAGAAATTACGCGGCAAAAGATGGATACAACCGTGGCTTTTGAGGAGATAGAGGATTATTATTCAAAGAACACGGAATATTTCCTATTGAAAGACAATATTGTAAAAGCCATTTTCATAAAAATACCCAACGAGGTTGCCAAACCCGGGCGGCTAAAACGCTATTGCAGGGAATATACTGAAGAGGGGATAAACGAACTTAAAGACTATTGCCTTCAGTATGCCAAAATTTTTGATATGTTTGGCGGGAATTGGGTCAGGTTCAAAGATGTATTGAAACATATACCGCTGAAGATTGAAGACCAGAAGCGGTTCCTTTCACGGAAGAAGTTAATTGAGTTAAATGATGATAATTATTATTACCTGGTTTATATCTCCGAATACAGGTTAGCAGGGCAGGCTGCACCGGTCGAATATGTAAGAGGCCAGATAAAAAACCTGATCTTAACCAACAGGAAGATAGAATTATTAAAAAACCTGGAAAATGAAATATACGAGGATGGTGTCAGAACCAATAAGTTTATCATCTATAATTAGAAAAACAGTCATGGTAGTATTTAGAATTTTTATAGCAATACTTGTATTTTCCCCGTTTTATACATTCGCACAAGACAAGGTTATCGACCAGATTGTAGCTGTTGTTGGCGGAAATATAATCCTTAAGTCTGAAATAGAAGAAATGTACATACAATACCAGGCACAGGGCATTACCTCTGATGGCGATATGAAATGTGAAATCCTGGAGAACCTGCTTATTGACAAATTGCTTCTTGCCGAAGCCGAATTTGACTCAACTATTGAGGCCACGCCCAGTCAGATTAATCAACAGCTGGATTCGCAGATACAAATGTACCTTGACCATTTCGGCTCGGAGGGTGCTGTTGCAAAATATTTCAACAAGCCACTTGCGGTAATAAAATCCGATATGCAGGATATGATCAAAAACAGGCTTCTTACACAGCAAATGAAAAGCAAAATAATAAAGGGTATAACAGTAACTCCATCGGAAGTACGCCGTAACTACCGTGAACTCGACAAAGATAAGATACCCCATATCCCAACGCAGTATGAATATGCCCAAATAACAATTTACCCCAAGATCAGCGTGGAAGAGGAGAACCGTGTAAAAGCCAAACTTCGCGAATACAAAAAGCGTATAGAAGAAGGTATGAGCTTTGCTACATTAGCCGTACTATATTCCGAAGGGCCTTCGGCAAGTAATGGCGGGGAACTGGACTATATGGGGCGCGCACAGCTTGACCAGGCTTATGCGGCGGCTGCTTTTAACCTGCGGGGCGACAAAGTGTCGAATGTGGTGAAAAGCGAATTCGGATACCATATTATTCAGTTGATCGATAAAAAAGGGGAGAAAGTAAAAACCAGGCACATTTTACTGCGCCCCAAAGTTTCGCCCGAAGCAAAAGAAAAAGCATTCAATGCCCTCGACAGCCTTGCCAACCTCATCCGCAAGGGTGATATTTCATTTGAAGACGCTGCAAAAAAATTCTCGTACGATAAGAACTCACGTAATAATGGTGGAATTGTAGTCAACCCAAATACCATGTCGTCAAAATTTAGTATTGAGGAGATTGATGGGGATGTGAGTAAAAGAATCACCAAGCTCCATATCAATGAAATCTCGGAACCGTTTGAAACGGTCGATGAAAACAGTAAACGGAACGTATACAAAATAATTAAGTTGATCAATAAAATAGAGGGGCATACGGCGAACCTTCAAAACGACTACCAGAAACTTGCAGAGTTGTATTTATTAGAAAAACAAGACAAAACACTGAAAGACTGGTACGCAGAAAAACAAAGCAATACATATATTCGAATTGACGACACCTACGCCAATTGCAATTTTAAATTTGGCAAATGGATCAAATAAAATAGCAATACGAATTTTTCTGAACAAAAAACAATATGAATTATAAAAATGATGTAGAGGCACTGGATGGGTTAAGGAGTAAGTACAACCTGTTGAAAGAAGAAATCAAAAAGGCGATTTATGGCCAGGATGAGATAATCGAGCAGGTATTAATCTCATTGTTTAGCCGTGGGCATTGCCTGTTGATTGGTGTACCCGGGTTGGCAAAAACCCTGTTGGTTACAACTATTGCAAAAACTTTGGGTTTAAAATACAACCGCATTCAATTCACCCCCGACCTGATGCCATCAGATATTATCGGTACTGAAATACTGAATAAAGACAGGCAATTCCAATTTGTACAAGGCCCGTTGTTTGCCAACATTATTTTAGCCGATGAGATCAACCGTACCCCTCCCAAAACACAGTCGGCACTGCTCGAAGCCATGCAGGAAAGGGCAATTACGGCGGCAGGGCAACGCTTTGAACTCGACAAACCCTTTTTTGTACTGGCAACGCAAAACCCTATTGAGCAGGAAGGGACATACCCGCTACCCGAAGCACAGCTTGACAGGTTCATGTTTTCTATCTGGCTCGACTACCCAAAGCTGGACGATGAATTGACGATTGTAAAAAACACCACCTCTACCATGGACATCAGCCTGAGCCCTGTAATTAATGGTGAAGAGATAAAATTTTACCAGGAGCTTATTCGAAAGATACCGATTAACGACAACGTGCTGCAATATGCGGTTAAACTAACTGCAAAAACCCGGCCCGGCACAAAACATGCTTCCGAAATAGCCGGGCGTTACCTCAAATGGGGGGCAGGGCCCAGGGCTTCGCAGTACCTTGTTTTGGGCGCCAAAACAAATGCTGCTATCCATGGCAAATATTCTCCCGATATTGAAGATGTAAAAGCAGTTGCATCTGCTATTTTACGGCATAGGATTATTAAAAATTATAAAGCCGAAGCCGAAAGTATTCATGTCGATGAAATTATTAATGACCTGTTATAGTATTGGACAAGATTCTTAAAATACCTGATGCGCAGATACCGGGGCTTTACAGGTACTGGTTTTTCATATTTTTCCTGGGGGCAACATTAGCCGGGCATTCTCAGGAAAAAAAAAGGATTGATATATTAAATGCCGATTACCTGGACCAGAATAAAAATATTGTCGACAATGCACAACGGCTAATCGGGAATGTGGAAATCAGCCATAATGATGTATTGATGTGGTGCGACAGTGCCTATTACTACGTTGGCACAAACAAAATCGATGCTTTTGGCAATGTGCATATCGACCAGGGCGACAGCATACATTTATATGCACGGAATGTATTTTACGATGGGGATATCAGCTTCGCGCAGGCAAAGGGTAATGTGAAGCTGGTAAAACAAGGCTCGACCCTGTATACCGACACCCTGGATTACAAAATGGACGAAAACATTGGTTATTACGATGACTCCGGGAAGATAGTAGACAGCACCAAGACGTTGTCCAGCCAATACGGGCGTTATTTTGTCAACCTGGACATTATTGATTTTTTTGTTGATGTTGAGGTGGTAAGCGATGATTTCACCCTCTATAGCGATACCTTAAAATACAATACGGTAACCGGTAAAATTTTCATTATCGGGCCAACCACCATAAAAGACAGCGTAAATACCCTTTATGCTGAAGATGGCTGGTACGATTCGAATACAGGCTATGCCGAGCTACTGAAGAACCCGGTTGTGACAAACGACAGGCAAACATTAAAGGCCGACATTATAAAATACAACCGCCAGGACGGCAATGGGCTGGCATACGGGGATATAACCATTACAGATAATGAGAACCAGTTGGTGATAAAAGGCAGGAATGCTTCGTATAATGACAATATGGAACTGGCTACAATTTCAGATTCCGCACTACTTATCCTCTATTCAGATAAAGATTCGTTATACCTGCATGCCGATACCTTAATGACCATCCCCGATACGGTTGACGATGAGAAAATAATCAAAGCATACATGGGGGTTAAATTTTACAGGACTGATATCCAGGGGGCTTGTGATTCGCTGGTCTACTTCTCAAAAGATTCAACTGCCCAAATGTTCTCATCGCCAATACTTTGGTCGGGGATACGGCAAATGACAGCCGATTATATTGAAATGAAGGC